>JAABUP010009015.1_pt1 | contig 12460 bp, 9 predicted proteins | sample 5559201 | NCBI WGS metagenome assembly JAABUP01 (sample SAMN10711887, study PRJNA513373) | rock metagenome | isolation source: Antarctica rocks | place: Antarctica | reverse complement strand
TAGAGGGTACTATACTAGGAAACTTTATAAAACTAAAGAGTAAATAATATCCTAGGAAATTTATAAGGTTATAAATAATTTAAAATTACTATAAAAGATATATATAAAAAGTATACGCTAGTAGCCCTATAAGGCTAAATAGTTAGAGGATACGAGTAGTTAGAGGGTAAACCCTTCTAGAGGTATCGCGAAAATTATTAAAATTAAAGGGGTCTCTAGGCGGCTTCTAGGTATTAATCCTATAGGGAGCGGTTAGGGGGTACGAGTAATTAGAGGGTAAACCCTTCTAATTTCTATACCCGATTTCTAATATTTTGGCTTAATACTTTAACCCCTGATAGATCGTATACTACCTATTAAGTCGATTTGTTGGAGTTTAGCACTCAGCCCTATGAATTAGCCGAATGAGCATAAATAGACCACTCCCTCCATAGGTAATCAACCAGTCGTCTCCTCCCATTCCAACACGATTGGGTTAATTCTTACGGCGTTAGAATCGCCTTAAATTGAGCTATCTATGTATGTAAGGTCGATATATAAGAAGCGCTATGCGCAGAGCTGATAGGTTGTGTTGCGCAAAAAAAAATTAAAAATGCCAAGGATTGCACAGCTTCATGAATACGCTAAATATTCGCCGTAAATCTGTCTACCTTACTGCAGCCAAAGTCTTGGTCATTGCAACGTGTTGTTGGAATGTTCCAATACTCAGTCCTATGGATTGGCCGGATAAGTATAAATAGACCGCTCCCTCCATAGATAGTCAACCAGTCGTTCCTTTCATTCCAACACGTCTGGACAATAGTTGTGACCTAGGAAAGCAATACTTGAGCGAAATCTATTGCACCTTTGCAGATCTAGTTGAACGAATGAGCCTGCGTTTCATTTTCCACCGCCAAAAAGCGACATCATCAGGGCTCGCTCTCCAATGCCTATCGAGGGTATCGAAGTTCAGGTCAAGCTGACTTAAACACCAGGATTGAGATGTTATGCCCTCGAAGGACAGCGTTTGTTCCTTGCGATCATGGAAACTAATAAAGAAAGACATCACTTCAGCAGAAAATAGATTGCGAAAGTTGTCTAGTAGATCATCCTATTTCTCTATCCCCTTCCGCATTTGGTCAATCCTAGGTACAAGCTACATATGTCTCTTTGTTACTGAAGTCTGCATTTGTCTAGATAATGTGCCGCACAAGCTACCTGTCATTGTTCTCTCTTAAGTCTTGCAATCCAGACCGTTTCCGGAAACGTCTTTGCCTTTGTTGTAACTTGATGCAAAATGGGTGCGAGCACCTCAATCCGTCTGTTTCATTTTTTCTCTCCATACACCTGGCAGATTGCTCATCTGCAACATGTCGGATGAAGATGGTAACAAGAAGCATCTTGAAAAATTCAACGGAACATATCGCGATCCCACACAAAAACAAATCGGCTATCCTTCTGACTCGGATGACGATGATGAAGAGGAAGGAGGAAGACCGCAAAGTAACCACAGCCCCGTTAAACATCTTTTCGAGAGTAAGCTGACCCTGCCGTAGGATCCGCGCGGCGCCGAACACCTTCCGACAGTCCTCCAATAAACAGCCAAAATCAAGGCGGCAATCTGCAGCCTGGCAGAGGAGCAGGTCACCTCACGTCAGTCTATAACTGGAGGCATCGACAAGGCAGCCCCGACAACAACGAAGACGAGAGTGCCGATGCCGGTGTTGGTTCGATTTCACTCGGGGCTTTCAGAGACATCCCGATCCCTCCACCGAGTTCTAATCGACAAGACAGCTCAAGAAACAACGGGGGCACACCTCGTAGTGTGAGAAATTCGGGCTCAGGATCTGCTGGTCCAAATTCAAGTCGACAAAGCGGTCAAAGAATCAGTAACGGCCAATCCAGCGGTGGCAGAGGCTCAGGCTCAGGATCCGCCGGACGGACACCACCGCGCCAACGCACCCCAAATCCCAACAACGATTCCCCAGATTACGGTCCCCCAAGCTCTACAGGACCGGAACAGACTCCTTCACCCCCGGCAGTGTCAATCAAGCTCTCACCACCTCGGGGCTCGGCGTCTCCTGGGAATGACTTTGGCCTGACCAGGCGTCAGGGACCTACGCGGCCATCCCCGACGCCTGGGCAAGAATCGGAAGAGAGCCAGAAACCTGATGACAGACAGCGTATACCGGATTCAACAACACCACCCTCCAGGCGAGGTCGCGGCAGTCGAGGGACTCAACGCGGTCGCCATGGCAATGGCGACCGTGGTGGAGGTGGTCGACGACAACGTAGCCAAGCACCAAGCCCACCTCCGAGCCGCCCCCGCCGCCGTCGCACCGCAGCTGAGCGCCTCGCAGACCAACTCCGTATCGACGGTACCGCTCGCCTTCGTGGACGGCCGAGCGGTATACCAGACCAGCGGGGCAATCCGGCTAGGAATACTAGGTATCAGACTCTAGGGCGTAGTGGTCATCAGTACGGGGTTGCTGGGTGGGAGCAGGAGCGGGAAGATGAGAGGGAAGAGGCTAGGAATGAGAGGGAGAGGGCTAGGAGGGCGCGGAGGAGGAGGGGGACGGGCACCGGAAGGAGGGCAGGCAAGAAAGGTAAGAAGAGTAAGAAGTAGGTATGGAGTTAGTTTCTGTGGTCAGGGGATAGTAGGAGGTTGCTGGCGTATGGTTGGGATGGTAATATGGTAGGTTTGCGAGATAGAGGTGTACTTTGAAGTGGGCTGTTGGTCAATTCCTTTCCCTGCTCAAGCATTCTACCCCGAGTGAAAAGTTGGCCTGTGAGATTGTTGTCGATTCTACTGTTGTACGCTTTAGCAGAGTGTTATGGCTAATGATCATGAGCATGGGTGGGCAATGAACTTGCGCTTTAGGGTGACATACGGTTATTCTGAAGGCTGCTGTTTCGTCTGGAGGCGAATTCGTTCGGAGGTATTTGCAGTGATGGCCAAGACGTCTTTCAAGCAATTTGCTGCATTTTTATTACTTCAGACAATACACGCATTTGGCAGGGTGGACTGGATCGTTGGTTTGAGATATCAATTGATGATCCTATCGCTAGATGCGAATTGATCGCAGACCGCATGCACGCCTATCTATGTAGACTGACCAAAAGGGTAGAACAAGGCTTGCTGTATCTCATCAGCTCTGATTACAAAGGAGATAGATCGCAAGTCAAGATGTGTTGAATGTTTCAACTCAAAAAGATTGATAGTCCTTCTGTATCTCATTCATCAGAATCCTTCATAGATAAACTCTCATCCGTCTTAATCTCGCACGGTTGGTAACAGTGCATCTTATCTCCCACCTTTCGCAACACCCTCTAGATACCCAAGCAAAAAGCTCTTGTCTATCGGCGTGGTCGTCTTAGAAGTAGGAGCATGCTTGCCGCTGCTTCTCCCAGACATTGCCCCGTCGGCGACTTTGTCGTTAGCGCTGCCTATCCTTGATAGTACCGGCTGTCGAGGAGTAAAGTCAATCTTATCCTCGTTAAAACTTGAGCCTATTGCGCCAACGGATTTCGTGAGTCTCTCGAAAGCAGCTTCTGCCTGCTCTTGCGGAGTTGGACTCGCAACTAATGGGCTTAAGAAGGACACTGGGTCAATGGCCCTCGCCGGAGCCGGGGTCGCTGATGATGGAGAGACGATAGGTGACGGTTTGCTGGACAATGAGAGAAGCGACTTCCTATGGTCTGCAGGCTGCGTGGGGCGGGGGTCTGCGAGGGCTTTGTGCTTTGGTGAAGGCAGTGGTTGAATTGGGGAAGGCTCGCTCAGATCTTCCATTTGTGCTGGACGGCGGAGGATCTGCGGTTGGAAGGCCTTAGTGGGCATTTTTTGACCTTTGAGATCTGGTGTTGGGGGTGGAATTTTGGTAGGGGTAGCGAAGGTCTGTAATTTTGGCGCAGCGACTTGTTGCTGCATCGGTTGCGGTGCCGCTGCGATCTGTGCCTGAGGAGCCGTAGCAGGTGGTGGACCACTTGAACTCCCTGGCCGAGCAAGGATCGTGATTGGTAAGCGCTTTGGCGGTTGCGTATGGCCATTTTCTTTCGCTGCTTGCTTAGCATCTCGCATAGCTTTTGCGAGCATATCGAATTGAGGCACATTCAATGGGCCATTGACAGTGGCAGAAACCGACGGTCGAGGGAGCTTAGCAGAGTACTGTCGGGGACGCTTCTCTATCTTGACTGGCGTATTCTGGGACATCTCCGCGGCCTTGATGTGTGCAGACTCGTTTTTCTTAGACGGCGCTCTTGAGTGACCAGGTGTCGATGGCAACGCTGAGAGCTCCACTGGAGTAGAGGGTAGCTGCAGGAAAGAGGGCGCTTCGACTTTTGCTGGTAGTGTTTCGACGATAGAGGGGCTTCGAAACAAGTTCAACAGCTTGTCATGATGCTCGGACTTTGGCCTACCGCCTTCGGTAGCCTTCGATGCCTGCATCATTGGTGTTGCTTGAGGTGGCGGGATCTTCGTAGTAGCATTTGCAACGCGCTGCTGCTCTAGTTCTGGGGCCTGTGGAGCTTTGCCATTACCCAGTATAGCTTCGAGCTTCTTACTAAAGCTCGGTAGACCTGCTGCTGCCGCCGCTTCAGCGACTGGATTCGTAGGCGGTTCGGCGTTGTTGCTAGTGCTTATTTCTTTCGCAGCTGGTCCAGCCTTGAAGAGATTGAGCAACGTCGACGACTGTGCATTTAGCTTTGGTGGCGGAAGCTTGCTTGCTGGAGGTATTGAAGGAGGTTGCTTGCCAGGTACTTGGGCATATTGGGCAAACCGAGGATCGCCTGTACGTTGGTAAGGGGTAATGGTCTGTTGGTTGAGATTCGCTCTGGGAGGAGGCCTCTGTTGTTGTGGGTAAATGGCTCGAGGAGTAAGTTGGGCTGGTTGCTGTGGGGGTGGAATAGACCTGACTTGAGGAGGCTGAGGTTGCGTGGGCGGTCCTTGGTTTTGCAGTGTGGGTAGCGGGAATGTAGGTGGTGGAGGTAAAGTGGAGAAGCAGGGTGGCTGGTGATGAGGGTGCGGAGGCGATTTTGGCTGAATGAGATGCTCGATCACCTGTTCTGCCGGCGTTTGTGGCGGGTCCACTACTTGTGTGGGAGCTTTGCCTTGAAGCAGGGCAAGAAGACCATCCGTATTCGTGTTATCGAGTATCCCAGCTGTAGCCAAGTCATTTGCTGCCGCTTGTTGTGTGGGCTCTGGGGTCGGCGCGGTTGGGACTTTCAACAATGCCATGAGTTGATTAGAAAGATCCTTCCTGCCTGCCAGCTGCTCAGAGATTTCGGGTAGATCGCTAGTCTTGGTGGATCCAGCAGATTGCCGCAATTTGTCCAACACGCTCATGAAGTCATTGCTCGATGGAGCTTCGTTGATGTCCATGTTGAAATCTGGTATTTCCTCTTGCATCGGCTCTTCCTCCTCAATGTTACTAATAGCCGCAGTCTGGCTACTCTGTCTAGCTTTGTCGAGCTTCTTTTGCCCATTAATCCACTTCTTCAATTGCGGCAGGAAAGGTGCAACCATGTAGAACTTGTTCGCGTTGATGGCGAGATCGTCCCCTTTACCTTCTGATTGTTGTCTCTTCTTCTTTAGTGTTGGTAAGTCTGCCAACCTCCACCATTGAATTTTGCTAATCTCCTTCCTCGTACGAGGTTCAAAATAGGTCTCCATTGGTATGCCTCGAAAGACGTATAGGCGCATCTCCTGCTCTCGTAGGTTCATTTCAATGTACTTCTCTTTCTCCGTTCCAACCAGATCGGCTTCCATGATGTCGTAACCCGTTTCTTCGTATACTTCTCTTACGGCACAATCGAGATCTGGTTCATTTTGATTGATCTTGCCTCGGGGGAAGCTCCAATTGGCGCCCTTCTTCCAGCCCTTCACTAATACAACCTGGTCCATAGCCTCATTGAGCATGATAGCTCCCCTGACGGGTACCCGCGTTTTGTATGCTAGAAAGTCCGAGAATGCCTGCGCATGCTGATATACCGAAAATGATGAGAACATGGGGCAATGCTGGAATATGAGGAGAGCAAAGTTCCGTAGGTTGAGAGATGGGAGGTCTGGGTCCAGAGGACGGATAAAGTCCTCGTAGAACCATTGTGCTTCCTCGATCTGAAAACATATTCGCTCGACGGATCGGAGCTCTTCTACAGGGAGGTTTATTACGAAGCGTACGCAAAGGTCATCCAGCCCTGAGAAAATTGATTATTAGTGCATGATAAAGAAAGCTCGACACTCTAAAGGTAGCGGATGATTAGGTGCGATCATCTTTGCAGCGCTTCGTTCTCGTGCAAGCATTGCGAAAGCAGCGTGCCAAATCAGAATAATGACCACGTATACTTACAATCGACTAGCTGCATCTTTTTCTCTATCATCCCGATCTCGTCGTCCAAGCATATCTATCGCTCGCTCGGATAGAACTCAAATCAGTTTGGACGGGTGAGATGACAGCTGACTAGTCACTGCGACACAAATATGGCAGAGGCAAACTGGATGTGATAGCTGTGTACAGCCTCCAGACTGACGTAAGGAGATTGATCTATATGCAAGTATAGACGAGTCTAGAAGTGAAGACTGTCGTGAATTAACGATATGTAGTGAAGTAAGGATAGGAATGAATATGGTCGGGTAAGGTCGATGTACAGAGCAAGACTCCATATGCGGTTGGACTCGCATAGAGGCTGAATGCCAAGAGAAGTGGCTGTGTTGAAATGTGGCGTTGGCTCTAACCGCGGGAGCTAAAAATTGCCAAAAATGTGAAGACGAATCACCGTCATTTTATAAACAAGATCTCAGACGAAAGTATTTACCGCCGCAAACCCCTAAAATTCAAGATGCTACATCTTCCCTACATATCATTCGATCCTATAACAGATCTCTCACACGCGCCCCGCCTTCGTCGACGACGATTGGTTTGCCAGTGAGATCACAGTCGTTGTTCTAAAGGGAATCCCTTTTTTGTCACTGGTGACATCTACTTTGTCTCAACAAACCCTTTCCTTCTTCGCTCTCCTAGACTCCACACACCAGAATCACACTCGCTCACCCACCCAACATCTACGAAGAAGATCATGGCAGAAAAGATCGCAATCGGCGTAGGGAAGAAACTCGTGGGGAAAAAGCTGAACGAGAAGCTGAACGATGTGTTAGGCGACCGCAATAAGGCCCCAAGCGTAAGTTCTCAATGCGGATACAATATCTCACGGATTTCTTTTTGTTAATGTCTGTGCAGGATGCATACAGATTTTATGATACCGAGGATCTTGATCGTAAAGGGGAACCAAAGAAGAGAAAGAAAGATGAAGCATACTTCCACCATATTATTGGACTCCCATATGATCGGAATCACCCCCCAAAGCAAAAGAACAAAAACAAAGACGCATTACTAGCGTACAAAATCTTCTCTCGAGCCAAGAAATTGGACGGCAAACGTATCGGACCCTTCAGATTTGGCCTGACATCAATCATTGCCGAATGCCTTCCTGTGTAAGTTCACACAATCCGGTCTCAACCAACGTGCTGAATACCATTCTAGTGGTGGCGCTGTCGTCGACTATGGCCTGGCCATGCTCTTGATTGTCGTTGCATCGAAGGATGTGTCTGGGGGTATGGATAAAATGATCTATGCAAAAATGACTGCGAACGCCGGAATTGATTTTGCCCTTGGACTCATGCCCATATTTGGGGCTCTCGGAGATGGGTTGTACAAAGCTAACACCAGAAACGCGCTGTTGTTCGAAAAGTTTATTGTTGCTCGTTTCGAAGCGAACGAGGAGGCGATGAAGGAAGAAAAAACAGGCAGAGCTTCAAGTCGCAACCGCGCACAGACTGATCGATACCCGAATTCTGAACCTGCACCCAGATTACGCCACCATGCACAGACCGACGGCTACTACGAGCCTGAGCCTACTCCACCAAGACGCGGTCACACCCTGGTGAACGAATACCATGATTCAGGCCCTACGCCTGCCTTGCCTCCGAGAAGCATCGATGAGCGACATGGCGGCGTTCACGAACGCCTCGGAAGGACAGTAGCGAGCCCAGCCAGAACGGCTCTTCCATCAAGAAGTGGTGGTAGCTGGTTTAGCGGACGCAAGAAGCGCAAAGGAGCTGCGGTAGCACAAGGTGCGAATGGCACTCGCGGCCGAGAGATGGCACAAGTTAAGGATTCAGTCCCAGCTCGTCCACTGAGACCAGACACCGCAGGATAGCAGAATAGTGGGCCTCATTGAAAACGTACAATCAGCGTTGCATACCATACCCAGCGTTTGAGCGAATTCGTGACGTACGTGGCATAGCGAGGAATTCCGGAAATCCCAAGATACCAAATCTTCGTTTAGTCTAATACATGGAGTCATGCCTTCAATGTTGAAGGATTCAAGGCATTCAAACGCAATATTCTTTGAATACCAGCACGCCTCTCTCGCACTTCTGATGGTAAGAAACCTATGAAAAATGCGGTATAAATGACGTCCAATTGACAGTCTGATATGTCCCACTTGGCGGACTCCTCAGGCTTATAAGCGCTTCAACCAAAAAATAAAGCCTGACATAAGCATAAACCCGCTTGAAAAGGAGATTAGACATCCCTAGACTGAACTTGTACAAAAGGTCAACAATGATCCAGCACCAGAGTCTACTTGCGGTCGTTGCCTGCATCGAAGCCTCGAACGTGTCAAGCATTGGGACCTTTGCCGCCGCCTTTTCGTTAAGCATTTCAAATAACATGACGATGGCCATCAAAAAAGGCGATACTACCATAGTAATGCTACCTGCTCTCCAGATCCACATTTCGACGATTGTTGGAAAGTGGGAATTCCATGCGCTCATGTGGCTGCCGCCGTAGAGAACCATGAATAGGAAGGTGATGATTTTGACCATGGGAGTGTCCATCTTTTTAACGCCATTGTCAAATCGCCCTCTCACTACTCGATTTGACGTTCGTTTGGTGAAGAAATCGCGCCAATAGAGGTTACCATATCCGATGTGAATCTTGCGTTGATGCAAATAATCCAGGGCTTTGTCAGCGGCATCTAGATGCGCGTGATTTCTAAGCTGTTCAGCTGAAAAGAAAGTATCGTAGTATTCAGCGCGCTGCTCCTCCCAGTGTTCCCGACTTATGCATGCATCTTGTTGCATCGGACAACACATTTTTCTGGAGGTAGCGCCGGCCACCTGCATCGCCATTAGGGTAGTAATGTTGATTGTGGCTGGATCGGAGAGTACTATCGGCGACGACACGCCGTAAGGCTTCTTGAACCAAAGACCATACAGAAGGAGCGCGCAGGCGATATGTATTAAGGTGTGGATCTCGAGAAGCGTGATTGGTAGACCAGCAAAACGCCTCGCAATAGTCTGAACAAAGAACCATGAGGCTTGTAAACAGGACAGAGACTTAGCAATGGCGTCGGCCTGGCTTCTAGAGTCGACGTCTTGCTTCGAGAGGTGAGGAAGAAGGCCAATTTCAGCGAGTAAGACAATGCCGTTAGGATTCAACGCTCTCCAGGGCCTATCCGAAAAGCCGCTCGTATCGACTGCCAGACCTCCACTAATAGCGAAGAAGGCTTGCCCGGAAGTCCAAGAGACGAAGTCTTTAGTGGGCTCCGAAAGCCCATCTTGGACTCCAAGTTGACAAATATCGTCGCTGGGCGTCGGATTGCCATTAGCATCGTCGGATGGGCACGCACTGTCTTCAGAGTGGGTGCTGTGGTTAGGATTGCTCTCGGAGCTCTGCCTTCGATCACTCTGACTTGGCTGTTTCATACAATCCTCACAGTCCTTGCGGTCTCGCTTCGTAAATGTAGTCCTAAGTTTCTGCCTACCATAATGTCGCCCCAGCCGATTGATTTCGTCTTTCAGGTCCCTGGCCGCCCACCATTGACTCCACGCGCAATAAAGCACAGCCTCTGGTACAAATATGGCAATCATCATCCATTTGACTCGCTCAAGCATGTTTCTTGCGTCGGAATGGCTGGAAGGTATATTCGGGTGGAAGGCGGTCCATGCACATAGAAACAGTGTGCTGAAACAAGAAAATAACAATGAATATGTGCCACGGCCATCTGGTCCGCTCACCCATTCTGACGATATATGAGATGTAGTATTCGTCGTCCTTGCGGACAAGGGAATGTAGTCGAGTACAGGAGAGGTAGAGGCGGTACAAAGGAAGGAAAAGGAAGTAAGTACTTGTAAAGCAGCCCAAAGCATGTTATAGATAATTGCAAAAATCGATCGAGGAGCCGGCTACTCGTATTGAAACCATGGCGATCTCTACCTTCTATATAACAGGTTCGAGGCTTCTTCAGGCACTTTCTGACAAGCCCGAGGGCTGTGTAGGAATCGCGTTGTGCTCTATTGGTTCCATTGTGGTGCATCAACACGGCGCAGTGCTTTTCGATGCACGTCGGGGTTGACCGTCGCGAATTTTCAGGGATTATGATCCTTCTCGTTCGAGCTTCCAATCGGAAGCCGTCCCTAGCTGAAATGTGGTGTGCTGTGATTGGGCATCGCGAGCTAGTCTATTTTGCTGTATCTCAGCGGCTAACTTCGTCTTTGACTCAGCCATTGCAGTATTTTGGCATCATCTGAACAATTGCGTGCAATGTCCAGGACTCGAATGTCTTTCTTTAGAAACCTATAGCAGAAGTCGAAGTCCGTCTAGGAACTATCTCTGGAAGTTGGTTTGCGCGCAAAGCTGCTGCTGCTCCCCGTCTCAGGATTGCTGAATATCGGGTACACACAGCCAGAGGGCATAGGATTTCGTTCGGATACTGGAGCAGGCACTGATGCGCTCGAGCTTCAGACCACATCGGCAATAGGGTTCGGATGGTCCTACTAATAGACTCCATGGGCTAAGCATTGATTCAATAGACCCAGATGGACTACTATCTTCGCATGGAGTATATGGCCAGTACGATGTAAAGGAACCATTGATACGTACCCACTCAGCACTATCATATGTCCCATCCGCAAAGTGACTACCCACTACTGCCAATCTGGTTTGGAGTCCTTCCATTGGCTTAAATTGCTTTCCAATTCCAAGGTATTGCTCTCTATTCTCAATACGACACGACATGATCCAAAACCTCTTCATGGGAAACGCGGTATAAATGAGGTCCAACCAACGGTGTCGTGAATACCCGGCGCGGGGCCCCTAGGTCTTGCCAGCGAGTGGGAAAACTCCAGCTCGTTTCGCTTTCTTCAGGGACTGTAATGCATCCGCTTCAACACCTAATCAGAGATCACGCTTCTTTCGTGCGACGTTAGCGCTAGAATCGATGTACCGATGCTTTAGAGAAAGCGGTTTGACATGACAAGAAGGTCTTGGTAGCAAGACCGCCCAGGTAGGTAAGGAAGATAGTATTAGACATCATTTTTTGCTTTGAAAATCAGGGTTACATTATCGCAGTCAGAGAAAAAAGAGAAGAGAATACATGCGTCAACTCACGCAACAACCGCACACATTGACGCCAACATCATTACATTATCGCGATTTCAAGGTGCCTCGCAGAGTACCCACCAGATTTGTCAAGAAGCCTGGTAGCTGGCGGTTGTCATGGGTATAATATTTCCGTCCTGCATGGTGGCTGAGGATTTGCGCGCGATCCCTGCGCTTGGGACCAACGTTATAGTGGTGGAGAGGCAATAGGAGCCCACTTGATAGAGACAAAATGGGCGAACGTTCTTGATTGAAAATAATCATGGTTTTAGGACAGTTCTTGCGCACCCATAACATAGAGGTCTGTTATTCCGAGGACCGCCCACGTCCTCTGCGGGCTGCAGAGAGCTGACGGCGTACTGCTCCCCACCCCACGACTCGGTTAAGATAGGATGTTCACACATGGGACATGTCCGAGTTCCTCCAGCTACCATATGTGGGACTAATTTGCCTGAGGTCCGGACCACATTGGCGACAATACTTGGGTAGTTCTGCTCGACAGACTCAAAGTATTGACTCATCAGACCATCGATTGTGACATCCCTAGAAGACGCAGGAGCTTGCTTCGAGTCTTCTAGAACCAGGGACGTCAATGGAGGCGAAGTCACCCCTGCGTATGCTAAAAGTTCTTTTCTTAGGAGGTCCCTCATCGGATAGATGCAGGGAATGGCATCAGTGTATGGCGAGTCTGTGGTGAGCCACGGTAGGACACCACCTCTGCCCTTTGCGGTTTCAGAAAGGGCCCTCTCTGCTAGTCGAGTCGTAGAATCTCCAAAAAGTATGCTATTACAACCATGTTTCTTTGCGAATGCAAGAATAAGCCGACGCCGCGCGATCTCGACGAAGTCTACTCTCGATGTGGGCGAGGGCAAAGAAGACACTATGTGTTTCAGATCTTTTTGTCCGCCATTACTGACTTCTTCGAAGCTGATGCCGTACTTGTTACATTCCTCAAGGGAGATGCTTGTGTACGCATGAGAGGGGAATCTCTGCGTGAGACAGTTCACCAACTGCTCGGCAGATTTTGGCCCGACAATGGCATA
>JAABUP010009014.1_pt1 | contig 12464 bp, 13 predicted proteins | sample 5559201 | NCBI WGS metagenome assembly JAABUP01 (sample SAMN10711887, study PRJNA513373) | rock metagenome | isolation source: Antarctica rocks | place: Antarctica | reverse complement strand
GAGAATTGAAGATGAACCAGCGTGGTGTTTCGGGTAGACGGTAGATGACGGAGAGAAGGAGCACAGGATAGACTTGCATCACAATGATGGGGATACGCCAAGCTGGAGTCTGTTAGCAACTTGCATCGATCAAGAGGGATTACATACCCCATTGGTTGCCCTTCCCAAGACCGTCGGTCACCGCCAGATTGATGGCGAAGGCCATGTTCAGCCCGAAAACGTTCGACTGGAATTCTTTTGCTAGAGCCTCCCCTCGCCCTCCTTCAGAGTTCAATTCTGACGAATACACCGGTATGACCGCGTCGATGCCACCAACGCCCAGACCCATAATGACTCGTCCGAAAAACATAACTGTCATTGCCCCATCGCTGTAACCCAGTCCCGAGATGAACATGAGCAGGTTCCCCACAGACGTGAGAGCTAAGCTAGCGAATATAGCAGGCTTCCTGCCGACCTTGTCTGCTAGCATCGAAGCGAATATAGCACCGACCGCACAGCCAAGGTAGTAGACGGAGACGATGATACCCACCATAGGGTCCTCTCCGCCAATCCCCATGGTTTTAAGGTAGTCATAGTTGGTGTTTATCAGCGACATCATCCCCTGGTCGTAGCCATAGAGCGCAATTGCCGTAGCAGAGAAGAGGACGACCTCATTCTTCTTGTTCATAACGGTATCTGTGAAGACAGAAGGTATGAACTTCATCTTGGCGGCACCGTAATTGACCTTGATTCAACGGTAACGTCCGATGGCCAACAGCGGTACAGTGAAAGACAGAGGAGTATAGGAGTAGACTGTCGGTGTCAGCCAGCCATGGTCGGAGTTTTCACAGCGTCAAAGAAGACTTGTTGTCCGAAGTACGAGTCTTTCAGAGGAGGAATCGCGCAGCGACTGAATCCTGCGGGGCTTGAGATGTGGGGCTATCTACCCGAGATCTGCCCCTAGATTAGCGTCTAACTCGGCAAATGCTGCCATTTCAACAGCCACACGAGCCACCTACCACACGCGAGCCGCTCATTGATAGCTCCATCCAGGTCTTTGACTGCTTTGGTTGTACTGGCTGCTTCCTTCATGTTCTTGTGGAATTCAACATGCCCGCATCTAGGTCTGCAAGTAGTGAGAGCGGGGAAGAACGCAGCTCCAGCCGCAGTGCTGTCAGGGATGCTTCACCGCATCGCAGAAAACATATCGATCCTACACATGCGCAAGAGGGGGGAATGACGGCACCATTAGAGGTACCTGAGGACTCTTCAGATGCTCCACCATTACCTGGAAAAGCTACGCCTCCTCTTCCAGCAGAGGACCCCCCCGACGATGGGTGGGATCCTGTCTGGGACGAGAACGCCGAGGCTTTCTATTTCTACAATCGCATCACTCAGAAATCACAATGGACTAACCCTCGCGTACCGGAAACCACCCAGCCTGCAGCACCAGGCGTGGGTAACCACGACAGGAAACCGGAGAGAGCGCCGGGGACAGAGGAACCGACACCGCCACAACAACGACCGTACGGTGGCTACGATCCAGCCATTCACGGTGACTACGACCCCACCGCTCCGTACGCTCAAGAGCAGCAGGCGCCCGAAGATGCGAATGGGCAGCCAGCGGATACAGCAGCTATATACACCGCGACCGGAGTGTTCAATCGCTTCACGGGAAAGTGGCAGCCGCATACCATTAATCCGGAAAACCACAATGATGAGAACAAGAGCAAGAGACAGATGAGTGCTTTCTTTGACGTCGATGCTGCTGCCAACAGCCACAATGGGAAGAGCTTGAAAGCTGAGAGGAGTGGGAAGAAGTTGAGTAAGAATGAATTGAAGGGTTTCAAGGAGAAGAGGAAAGAAAGGAAAGAGGAGAAGAGGAGAGCTTGGCTAAGGGATTGAGAAGCATAACCCATTGGATTCTTGTAATATCATATTCATGTCCTGTTAGCGTGGCGTTTATCGCAGAATCAGGTCGGCCAATTTCGGATTACCTGAAGAAGCAGTCACGATAGACAATGCCAATTTGTAGCATATCAATCAAAAGGACACCCTCGTCCCCTTCAATGTTATGACTGGACACCGTACATTTCAGGTCTGCTCGTATCAGATCGTCCTACTCTTGTCATAGTGTTCATTTAGCGTCACAGGATCGCACTTCCTTCCTCCACCTGAAACCTCGCACCGCCCAAGATGCCCATAGCAACTTCACCAAAATTGGAAGACCACGAGATAGAGGCACTTCTTTACGATGCCCGCATCGGAAAGTCTTCAGACCTCAAAGAAAATATCAACCTGTTCGCCAAAAACCTCTCCACAGCCCCCGCAATAATTCTAGCTGCAGCAGTAGACCCAGACACCGGGAATGGCGTCTTACACATGGCCAGCGCAAACGGTCATACCGGTAAACATCTCTCTTCGTCGCCTTTTACTGAGAGCGCTTGCATGATAACGGCAATGCAGACATACTGAAAGAGCTCCTCAAAATCTCCGCTGCCGACCATACCCTCTCACTAGACCTGCAGAACGCATCAGGCAACACAGCACTACACTGGGCGACCCTCAATGGTCAACTCGATGCAGTGAAGCTACTAGTTGAGGCGGGTGCAGATGTCACAGTGTGCAATAAGGCGGGTCATGACGCATTATTTGCGGCTGAAGCGAATGATAAGACTGCGGTCGCTGAATGGCTCTTGAAAAGTGCGAAGGGAGTTGCGAGTGTTATTGCAGGTAGCAGGGGAGGGGAGGCAGAGGTTGAAGCAATGGCGTCTGATGAGGCACAGGCGTCTGATGGGATGGAAAAGAAGGAGGAAACGGTGAAGGAGGAGACGATGAAGGAGGAAGAACCAAAGAGGCCTTGAAATAGGCGGCACCTGCTGATGATACAGGATCCCATGGACAAAGCGCTCATACTCGCCCCGGCGGAGACGACTGTAAGCCGAGCACGAGCAGTTGAAGCGTGAAAACATGCCTAATGACGATAATGCAAGACTGGACTCGAAGCACACGCATGATTAGCCTGCATCACAAAATGAAGCTATGGACTGCAGTCTAGAACGATAGCTCGTTATACGCGGCTTGCAAAAGCATAGACTCTATCGTGTCTTAAACTAGCTTGGTATCGGGACCATGATTCATCGTTGGTCGGAGGGAACAGAACTTATGCTCAAGTCGAGTGAGAGCAACAAAGATGCATCAGAAAGTCACACCAGAGAAGTAGCCATCAAAGGCCTACAATGAATGTTTGCCGTTGATTTCATTCGATGTATTCTGTGTTGCCCATTGATTCGACGCCGTGAGTGTAAGTGTGAATGTGAATGTGAATGAGTATACTGAACATCATACTTTGAGCCCCAGCTATCTTTTGCCTTCCGTGAGACTCTGCAACCTTTCTTCACCAGCATTCTCTTTAGCTTTATGGAAAATACTTAGAATTGTTTGCTTCGAGTCACATAGTCACAGGATGGACTATCTTGGCAACGGTTTCCTTTATACAAATAGATAAATATTCGAATTGTTTGGAGTCTCCACTCCAGACCCCATGAAAAGTAATGAAAATTGCTTGATTTGAGTCACACATATAGCCAAAGGCTGAATTTCCCTTGCAATGTCTTTCCTGTTTGGAAGAATAATCCCATCAAACAAATATACAGAATATTTGGAGTCTCCACTTCTGACTCCATGAATATCTATATAATAATCTGACCAGTGCTCCAATTGCTTCTCTCTCACACATCTTCCAATCATCACTCATAGCAGTAGCCTCTCTAACATCTTGACCAAAACATACAATCACTTACACCCACGAAACAAGCACTCACACTCACCATGGCATGGAACAGCACCAACATCTGGAACTCTCCTACTCGCTCTACCTGCAAATGCGAAATCAAAAGATGCCCCTTCGAGGACTGCGAAACAGTCTTCGAAACACCTAGCCACATCATCGACGAAGTGTGCAGGTCCTGTAGAAACAGGGGCTTCGTAACCCAGGCCATGAGAAACGGAGCCGCTCGCCTACCGCCACCCACTCGTGCCGACTTGAAAGATCACATGCGAACATACCACTTCGACCCGGCCAGCAGTCCAGACGAAGGACCGTCATACTATGCCGGATTCCTGAACTGGTTGAATACGCAACGCCAGATGGACGACCACCCGTGCACGGCCTGCAGAAATAGTTGGAGGGTCTCTCCCAACCCCTACGCACGCCCTCTCCACCCTGGTGACCAATCTTGCATCATCTGCGGAACCGGTCGTTACTCGCTCGTCGCCATTGGAGACAGACGCCCTCACTTCATCGATAGCCACTATTGCACGTCCTGCAAAATCGATCAATACCGCGCATATCTCCCTCGCCCAACGCCTCGAGCCGTCGCCCCCCATGTGACCGACGGTCCTAGCATGAATCTTTCGATACCAACTTTCGACTTCGGAGTGGATAGCAGACCTTCCGGAGCGAAACGCTCTGTCAAGTTTTGCCGCTGGTCAATTGTGATGGCTCAGGTTTTGAAGATGCTGTATCGTCCGCACCGGCAGGTCGAGGAGTTCAAGCAGATGAAGGAGAGGGAAGAGAAGTTGGATGGGAGAGTGTTGGCGAAGTGGGATTTTGCGTCTGGTGATGAGTTGGCGGAGGAGGAAGAAGAGGAGGAAGAAGAGGAGGAGGAAGAAGACGACGACGAAGACGATGAGGACGAGCAGGATGAGGAGGACGAAATTTCCGGAAATGTAAGTGGATCTTGAGAGCAAGGAAGGGGAAGCGAAATGGCAGGAAGTCATAAATAACGTACAGCTCTTACGCAAAGATTAATCGTGTTCGAGCTTCATTGACTTGCACTGAGCGAAGCCAATCCTTGTGTAATTAAATGGTAAGAGGATGTCGTGACTGGAACAAGAACCTTTCCGAAAATCTTGATGAATGTAGTTTGTTGCCAATCGAATGATGATCCGCTTTAATCCATGGGAGTAGCACTCCTCTAATGATGTTATTTTATGAAATTCATGCGCTGTCTTTCAATGGGATGCAAGATAGAAGAGGAGGAGGATAATTACACATGAATATCCGTGCACAGTCCAATTGAGTACCAGAAGTAGGAGATATACACCCGATATGTTTACGTGGATAATAATGCATACTAGAGATTAGTCTAGGGTCAGTGATCTCTTGGTCTCCAGACCACATCAGGAAGATACTCCACGTAGTCTTTGTCAAGGAAAATACCTATGCTTATCTCCATAGCCCGACCCTAGCCTTCTCTGAAACCAATCTATGAAAATCTTCCATACAACCAGGAGGCACATCAATCACAGCGACTGTACTCCCTGTCTTCGATAACAAGCGCACGATAGATACTTTAGCGCTGTTAAAAAATGGTCGTTCTAGCTCCTGGTCACTTTGAACTAAGGATCGCTGATGCTGTGCATATCAGTACTAGAATTTCAACGATACTGAACCTGAAGTCATCAGCCGCCAGTCTACGATCGATCTCAATGGATCAGGCTGTCAGCTTCATGATGCCATGATACTTGTGAGACTGCAATAAGAATCAATCGGCGATGAAGTCGGATTTAACGTTTGTGGAATAAAATATGACCAATTCCATTGTCCAGAAAGTGTACGTATCTTACATGCTGACGGCAGCCACAACATTTTGGAGGATCTTTGCGGGCAATGTAACTTACTGCTAATGATGCGGACTTATCATGGGTTTGCCATTACTCCTAATGTTCCCATTCGTTCGCTCGTTGAGATCCTGGAGACGATTTCTCCGGCTTGCCAAGCCATTACTGTACGTTTTGGGAAGGTGAGTCGCATGTAGCACAGGAATTCGTTCTTTACTTAAGTACTCAGCTTAGAGTGTGAACAGTTCAATCGCATTTCTAAAGTAACAAACAGCCAGATACAATGGATACCAAAAGTCAGGAGGTGACTCCGGAAGCCCTTGTCGACCTACCCGTCCCGCACGATGTCCGCATCTCACCTGACGGCACCAAGGTCGTCTATTCAGTGAGCCCGTTCGCAATTAGTCCCATAACAAAGTCAGGCGAGCAGAAAGCTTCATCTATTTGGATCGCGGATGTTGGGAAAGAGTTCTCCGCCCGCCAATTGACGTCAGGCCTGTTCAAAGATTCATCGCCCCAGTGGCGTCCAAATGAAGATGACAGCAGCAATTACATTGCCTTCGTCTCAGACAGGGCCAAGACTGGTGAATCTTCGGCCATCTACTTGATTTCCCTCCAAGGAGGCGAGCCGTATCCCATCACCGAGACTGAGAACAAGAAAGCCATTGATGGGTTCAAGTGGGATCCCAAAGGTGTTTTCATTGCTTTCATCAGTCCCGATGAGAAGACGTCAGAACAGGAAACCAAAGACGAGGAATCAGGCGGTACGAAAGTCTATGGTGAAAATTGGGAGTACAATCGTCTACGATGTGTGCATGTTGCCACCAGGCAGGTGGAGACACTCTTCAAGAATGATGCTCATATTGCAGATTTTACATGGGACAAGAGCGGTCATGAGCTTGCCTATCTGATTCACCAGAATCCTGACATGAATTCTCCCGGATACCACGGCGTCAACTTTGAGAAAGTCAATTTGTCTAGCAAGGAGCGAACCCTAATAATCAAAGAAACGTTTCCAGGTTACGTCGAAGACTTGGTCTGGTCTTCGACAGGCAGCGAGCTTTACTTCCGAGCCGGTGTCACGCCTAATAAGTCGGCCACCTCGAGCTCCCTTTATAGGATGTCTCTTGACGACGGTACCTGGAGAAGGAGCGCTTTTGGCGATGTGAATTGCGCAACAGGATTACGAAAGACCAAAGGTTCGCTGCTTTTGCACGTAGAGAACGGTTTGAAGGATGAACTACATTTCTCGAGCCATGAAAGTCCGGATTCCTTTCGGAAGATATTGGAAATTCCAGGAGAAATGGGATCGTGGGATGCAATTGTCACGAAGAACGACTACACTACAGCGATTGTGAAGAGCAGCTGTTCGTCTCCCCCTGAGCTTTATACTCAGCAACATCCAGACGAGACAATGTGTCAGCTTTCCCAGCACGGATCAGCTGTTGCGCAGTCTAAGATTGGTGTCGCAAATGAAATATTTTTCGAAGCAAGCGATGGGACTAAGGAAGATGGGATCTTTGTTCGGCCCTCGTCAACCCCGGAAAGTTCAACCCCCATGCCGACAGTAGTGATGATTCATGGAGGGCCTTACGGCCGACTCACCGTCGCCTTCAATCTCTTGTATTTCTACTGGGTTCCCTACCTCGTTTCCGCCGGCTATGCTTGCCTCTGTCCCAATTACCGCGGTGGAAGCTCTCATGGGGAGGAGTTCGCCAGCCAAGCTAGAGGCGCTTTGGGAACAGTAGACTATGATGACATCATAGCTTCAGTAAAAGAGGGCATCGCGCAAGGTCTCATTGATGAAGAACGAGTCATCATCGGAGGCTATTCCCAAGGCGGCTTCCTCTCATACCTTGCGGTCACTAGACCAGACTTTCAATTCAAAGGTGCGATATGCGGTGCCGGAGTCACAGACGCCGATATGATGTGCATGACATCCGACGCACCATTCTTCGAGGCTGAGCTTGCCGGCAAGCCACCCTGGGAAGCTGATGCTTCGGACACGAGTGCTCGGCATGCGAGTGCCATTTGGCATATGAAAAATGTGAAGACGCCAATCTTGATTTTACACGGAGAGAACGATGTTCGAGTGCCATTGACACAAGCGGTGGCGTTTCATCGAGGGTGTCTTCATTACGGTGTGCCATGTGATTTCGTTATGTACCCGAGGGAAGGACATGCGATTAAGGAGAGGAAGCATATAGTTGATATGTTGAAAAGGATTCGAAGGTTTTGTGATTTGCATCTGAAGTCTTAGTCGTCTTCGAATATTTCCATGTATCTACCCAGAAGAGTCGTATTGATCTCTAGCAATCTTACCAAATGAACTTGAATCGCACTGATCACTCAACAGGATGGGTTGGTTAGTGGGAAACATGGACAGTGGGACAGCGCGAGAAAAGATTCTTATAGAGCTTGGTTGATGTGAGGGTAATCAGTAGTGGATAGCGATGATCTAGGAGCTAAGTTTTGATGAGATCCTGGGCTTTTAATAATGAACTGAGGAGTACTGACAGTGTGCGTTGGGTTGTTTGGAGAAGGAAGATTTCCATGACGGTTTCTTGGGATGTTGGAGTGTCCTCTGGCAGACTTCCCAACAAAACAAGGTGTCTTGCGCTTCAAATCGAACATTCAGGCTAACAGATGTGTAGAATCAGCTGATCCAAATGTGCTTTCATGGTATGTTCGCCTCATGTAGCTCATGTAGGAAAATTCCAGACGGCAGAGCAACATGATCGAAGGAACTGCAATGACGCCTGAATCACACAACGAAAGTTCCTCCTGTCTCTCAATAGCAAACCTCCGAATTCTCACTGTTCGATGGCCCTCAGTGGGTCAAATCCACCTTGCAACCATCGAAGTATATGCTTCAATCACTCTCTGAGGCCCATGAACTCCCCTAGCCGTGAACACACATATCACTGAATGTCGCGAATACGACGGTAGGCTAGGGTGGTCGGCAGAGTACAGCCATCGATCAGTGATCCAATCTCCAAACCTCATTGGCATTGAGATGTCGATATCTTCCAGCATCGAATGAAGTTGTTGTAGGAGCGACTTGTTGTTTGGCCAACGATTAAGATCAAGATTAAGGTTACAATTTTCAGGGCCAGCACCAGGAAAGATTACGCGCAGCACAGATTTCTTGCCATACGTTGGTAAGTCGAGATGAGTATTCTACGCTTTGCGAATACGCTTCATCTCAGAAGACGCGCAAGCTACGTGATTCCTTTCCAAGCAAATAGCCCCCATATTCGTCGAGCTCCATCACAGTCGTCATCAAATCTCAAGAAGCCAAGATGCGCCTTAAGGTTTAGCGCCACGTGCTCGGCTAGATTCAGCCCTAGGAACGTCTACTACTTTAGGCTTAGCCCACCGTTGAAATTAACCATCTAAACATTTAGCCAGCCACTGCGGTTGACGAGTCGCGAGTACGAGAGCGCGCGAAGTCGGGGTTGGGGGTGAAGTAGATGGACCTGACCGTTTGTTTCATGCCGAGTTCGTTTCTATAGATACCGCTCTGCTCGTCATTTTTTTTGGGTACCTGCTCCATAATCAGTCGTGTTCACGTCCTGCGCACCTTTCTTCAAGTAAAAAAATATCAAAGATTCTAGTCCCCAGCGAGTCGGAGCCCAGAACTCAGATCTCAAATCTCAACCATGGCCATGAACATGCCAACCACAAATCCAGCCCTCCGGGGCCTCGTGGCCTACGGACCCGATTCCAATTGCACCCTCAGCGCAGGTCCCGATTACTGTCTCGTCGACTACAGCGTCTACCGATACCGACCCACGCTCGGCGGAAACGCAGCTTTCCTCGCGCTCTTTGCCATCGCTCTCATCATCCACGCCATCCTAGGCCTAAGATATCGAACGTGGACGTACGCCGGCGTCGTGGTCGCGGGCTGTATTTCAGAGATCATTGGGTATGGGGCCCGAATCATGCTGTATCAGAATCCGTTCAGCTTTACGGGGTTTCTGATGCAGATTATTTGCATCACGTTTGGGCCGACTTGGTTTACGGCTGGTATTTATTTTACTTTGTCGAGGATGTAAGTCCAGCGCCACTTGCTTCGTCCTCAATGTGAAAATCGTTGACAATGAATTCGCTGACAATTGTTGTCTTCCAGCGTCATCTACCTCGGCCCCGAATGCTCACGCTTTTCCCCAAAGTTCTATTACTGGATCTTCATCCCTTGCGACATCCTCTCTCTCATGCTCCAAGCCGTCGGTGGTGCCCTGTCCTCGACTTCTTCCGGCGGCAGCAAGACTGCCGTTGACGTCTCCATCGCCGGTCTGGCTTTCCAGGTATTTACGCTTTGCGTCTTCATTGCCCTTGTGGCCGAGTATGCGTTGCGCTATCTCAAGGGATCAAAGGGCACGCGCCAATTGTCGACGCCGTTCAAAGTGTTCTGCTTCTTTTTGGGATTGGCGATTCTGCTGATTTTGATCCGGTGCGCGTATCGGATTGATGAGTTGAGTGACGGGTATAAAGGGCCATTGATCCATAATGAGGGATTGTTCATTGGACTTGAGGGAGTGTGAGTGTTTCTTTTGCTGGGGCCTTGGTGGAGTGTTTGCTGACGATCCTTGATAGTATGATCGTTGTAGCGGTTTATTGCCTTGCAATTGCCCATCCGGGACCTATCTTCAAGGGAACTCCAAGTGCGCTTGCAAGGGAAGATCAATTCAATGAGCCTAAGATCGGAGGAGTGTGATGCCACGATGATGTGGAAGCATAGCTGTGTACATAGGAGCGCTTCAAAGTACATGCTGTATGGCGCCGGTCTGGGTGGTAATTGTTCTCCTTCAGATACCCCTATTTAATGAATGATGAGGATAATAATGGTTTCAATTCTCATTCGAACGTCCTTAGTCGCTGGCTGCTTCTGACCATGATCCACCGGATCGCTCCTCTCGCAACTCGCTTCACGTGAACTTGAAAACCCCTCCCGATTAAATTAATCTCTGTAAGCGTTGGTGCTTGAGCAGGTTTAGGGATCCCGACAGGTGATCATGGAATCCTAATAGAAGCCAAATAGGCTCAGCTTCTCCCTGTAAAATGTGTTGACATCTATAAACTCCTAAACACCAGCGGCGGAATATCTGATTGGGTGAAGCAGTATGTCGTAAATAAAGCAAAACTTAAGGAGCTGGACTTAGACAATCCCAGCCAGACGTCACTGTGTACCCATCAACCCTCTAGCAGGGTAAATCCCAAAAACAACCCCCCAAAAAGATGTTCGGAACTCTTGAATTTTCAACAGCCCTACTCATCCCCAGGTCGAAACTCGAAAGTCCAAACCCAGAATCGAACCCGGAGCCCCGGGATATTGCTCATAATAATTCGTGATTGATAGTATCGAACACCATTGATGCAGCAAGACGCTAACCTTAGGTCAACCCCTAAGGGATGATGCAGCGAGGTTATTATCTTGGTCAATTACGAACGATAGCTTGTCTACCACTGAGCTATTTGAGCCATTATCGATTGGTTTGGTGGTGTTGTTGTGATATATATAGTTCAATTGGTGGATGTTTTACTTTTGGGATTCACGTGATCACCTCACTGCAATTTCCCGTCTAGCTTGAGGGTTTCATGATGCAGGAATGTAATATATTTCATTCAAATCCTGTCAAGATCTTTGGAGGCGATTGTATTTGAGAAGGTTTTCTGGACCCAAAGTGCGCGCCTGAACGACACTTCATAGCCCCACGCCTAACACACCAGCCGTCGAAGAGACCTCTAATCCACAGTCTACTCAAGACCATTTCGCGATTCGAGCAGACATTTCCTTGGCCACAAAGGCGCACATCAGACTCGCTCCACTTTAGCGCCGCTAACTCATTTCCTAATAGCTAATACCAACCCTCCCATGTATTGATGGTGGTAAAAAGAAGATTGTATACCTGCAATTCAATCCCTGAAATCGTGCCCCTCAGAAGCGAGATGTGAGAAGACCCTACATGATGGACTGGCAAGCTGGTTGCTAAAGTGAGGTGATACGTTGAAACCCCGCATTTTGATACATTGACATCACCCAAATCGGGGTTGGTCTTGAGCTCCCTCGAGCCTGATAGAGCCTTGCCCCATGGGAGCATCCCCGGGCACCCCCGGGCACCCCCTAAGAAGGCTCCCTAAGAGGAGCTTCGATAGGGCCGTCGATAAGAGGGAAACTCCTATCTTAGCCAGCGTAATCCTAGCAACCACCATCTCAGTGCCAACCATTGCAATCCTACATCAAGAGCAAGGCAGCAAGAGGCGATAACTCTACATTCTAGTATTTCGTACATTTCAGAAGGTCACCCAAAATTGCAGGGCAGTTCTCCTCAAGCTAGCCTTCAGTGTCTAACTTCAACAGTCCCCCGTCAGAGATTCACTGCGGGCGGGATAGCAGAATTTGCCTTCGAAGATATGTCAATCTTCTACCAGGACTTGAAATAATAAGAAAGTCTCCTGGTCTTTGAATGTAGTTAGTATTCATTGCTCACGCGCGATAACATACTTCAGGCGTAATCGGCGTATTGGACAAGGTCGATGACCTTGTGCGTACGCTGCGGGATGTTTTGACGTTGATTTTACAGATTGATCGGGATAAGTCCGGACGCTAGCGGAAGTATGGGATTCCGATCTAATTCTGCTTTGGCAAGGCTTCCCCTTGGCGTCCAGGATCATCGGCACCTTCAGCTCTCCTGCAGCCTTCATTCGTGTAGTCCAACTGGCCAATAGATCATATCAGCTGAATGGGTCTTCTAGATATCGCTCCAGAGTTGCTCACGGAGATAATTAGGCATATTGGTGCAAGTGAATTGCGTACTTCGGTCGACTATCTACTAGTTTCGAAGCAATGGTACAAG
>JAABUP010009013.1_pt1 | contig 12464 bp, 16 predicted proteins | sample 5559201 | NCBI WGS metagenome assembly JAABUP01 (sample SAMN10711887, study PRJNA513373) | rock metagenome | isolation source: Antarctica rocks | place: Antarctica | reverse complement strand
TGTTTCAGAGCACCTGGCCTTGTTTAGGGTACAAGCATGCAGATAAGGTCAGTGAGCAAATGGCGCAATTTGTTTTGTCCAGTAGTGCAGTGATAAACCCCATGCGTCACGTTTATTCTGATGATGATCATGTCGGACATGGCAATGCACAGCAGTCTGCATACATTGTAAGTGCTGAGCAACATCCAAGATGCAGCAATGACCATTTGCAGAGCATGTGTGCCTTCACATCTACGGAGCATGAGTAATCATGTTTCATTCCAGGGGCAGCATGATCATGGTCAGGTAGACCATGGTCAGGTAGACCATTTTTTTGGGTCAGATGTTTGTTTCCATTTGAGCCAGGTTTGTCAGTTGAAACACACTAAATAACGAATTGGTGGAGACACATACCTGATGAGGGGCTGTAGCAAGATTCCAATCATTGATGGAGTAATGACTGCTGGTGGGACCCAACTCAATGTACTGCAGACACTCTCCCTCAGTGGTTTCGTATGCTGCTCTGGTCACATTGGCAATGGACGGATCGGGATCTGTGATGTAGGTGAGGAATGTGTCGTCAGGGATCGTCACTTCAGCTGCAGACCGCACAGGTGCTCAGCAATTCAGAACTAAGCACCAAACAGAAGCACCAGATACTGGAATTTAAGTAAGTTTGTTGTTATCAGCATTCCATAGGGGATCAGCAACACCCAATACTGATATGCTGACAGGGCGTCAATGTTCACAGTATGTGAGTACGTCAGTGCAATGATAACCGCAGTGCTCACAGGGTAGGGCCTTAGTCTTTGCGGGAATGTATATTACTGCCGGCAACCATCGGCATATGCCTCATACACTAGGCTGATCATAAATATAACTACAATAAACAACCAGGTAATGTGCAGGGCTCTACCTGCAAGGATGTTGACAGCTACTTGACCACCCAAAGAATGGCCAATCAAGACAACAGAGTCCAAATTGACACTTTTGATGGCACTCTGAGCAGCTACAGGTATGGGAGGCAGCAGGGTTGCGGGATTAGGGTTCTGATGGAGTGCAGACGCCAGAAAGGTGTGGACATCATTGAGGGCAGACGCTGACACAGCACCCCAGCTATTGTTGGGACATTGTGGCTCTCTGACAGCTGCAACCAAATGTGCTCAATCATTGTCTTGCAATGCTGATACAGCCAGGTGTGCATGACGTCAGCATTGCATTCGGTCACATTCATTCAGCAATCTGTGTGTTCAGCACGTTATTGTGATTCTGCAGCGCAGCAGTAGGGTTGGTACCTGACACGCAGTCAATTTGAGTCGGCGTTTGTGAGCAGTGTGAACACCGAAGGGGTACCTACACATGACAGAACAGTACCAGTGGTTGGAGCATGATTTGTGACAAGCAAACGTGCCACATGCATGTCCATGGTGCCAGGATATGTGTCCATCCCTAGACTGTGCTGTAACAGATTTTCTTTGGCAGAAAGGGCTGGCTGAAGACCCTGAACAGCAATACATGGCACAGCATGATGGACATGCAGTGCTGACTATATGTTGTGTTCCCAGTCATTGTCAGTCAACCCTTTTCAGATGAACCCCACCGGAAAAATGGCTAGTTTGCCGCATTTGGTTGTATGAGTTATTTGTAAGTTGTATGCAAAATGTCATGATCAAGTGGTCTGAGAATGCAGTGAGCTTCGTTGTGGCAAGTGGCGCAATGCACTGATAAAGCATATTCTCCATCAATTGCTTGTAAAAGAGAGAGACATGGATGGTGTTGCTGGGCGAAACCAAGAGACAGAAGCATATAATATCCCTGCTTACATGATATGAATGCCTGAGTATCTGGGGTCACAGGATGCAGCTCGTCTATGACGGCCACCAAGTAGCCTTTGCCCGCCAGTTGCTGCTCCAAAAAGCTGTAGTCTTGGCTGTAGCAGTTGGCGCCAACCATCAGCATAATCCATGGCAAGCTTGAATTGACACCTGCATGCCTTGTATCGTGACATGAATGCAGCTTTGGTGCACTACATGCAAACAAGCGCGTCAGTCACAACTAGCATGTAGCTGCCATACCATGACAGAGGACTCAATGCCTTGCAATTGCAGGAAAGTGGAACAGATGGGAACAGGCATTATCGTTGTAAGTCCCTAGCAGCTCTTGATGCAGCACATCCAGCAGGGGCATGCTGCGGCAATCCGGCATTTATATTCAAGTTGACGGGCGTCTTGGTGGTCGGACGGTAAATGACTACTGGCTAGTTAGTGAAAGGTCTCGGGTTCAAACCCAAGGTCTGCAGACTTTGACTTCTGCCTATTTCTCTCTAGTCGAACCCGTAATATACTTCGAAACTCCGGTCGACCTCGCCGGGTGGTCAAGTAGGTAGAGCACATAATGCTCGAAATCTTACGGGCTTAACGGCCTCGGGTTACGTTCAAGCCGTGTGCGCGTTCCCGTTATCACGCCTAACGGCGTAAGATTTTCTTTTCTTTCTTTCAACAAGAGCAGGCTTCAGCACATTACATAAAAGCCTACTGCACAAACATCAGCATCCATACATCCTCCTGCTGACAGCTGAACGCAAAACTTGCAACATGAAGCAGCAGAAGCAGGGCCATGTGGCGCTTGCATGCTGTAAACCCAGCAATCTGTGCAAACAGCGTAGCCGCTGAGAAATGGTTAGAACCACAGCCTATACTCCAGTCACTGCATATTATTAGATTTGGGAACCTGCCAGACAAATTTGCACCAGATAGTTTGTACCTGGAAGTCCTCTGGTCTTGAGGTGTAGTCTTGCTGTCCAATGGTCATCAGGCCAGCAAATCTGAGCAGGTCACACTCTTTGTGCACATGCTCTGCCAGAGACACACAGTCTTGTGGCTCAACCCCAAACTTGCTCTCTTCCCCACTTGTATTGACTTGCACATAGATGTCCAAGGGACCTCTCTCTTGTCCTTTCACAGCTGTGTTGAGCTTGTTTGCCAACTGCAACCATGCAGAGGGCCCTTCAGTCCTGACAAGATCTCATTTGGCAGGAACAGTAGAACGAAGTCGGAGACTGTGCATGATATGCTGCGCAGTGAACCAGACTTGTGCAGTAGCAAACAGAGAGTATGCTTGCAGCCAGCAGCACAGATACTGTCACAATAAGTGTATCAAAGCTGCTGCAAGCCACAAAGGCAGCAGCAAAACTTACTTTGACACTGTCTACCGTCTCAACTACCGCCAGATCTGGCACAGCATCTGCAGACCAACCAAGCATTTGCTCGTATCACTGAATCAGGCGTATATGCGGTTGCAGAGATCTGCTCAAAGGCTGCAGTGGAATTGCGCATGCAAACACGTATACCAACGATTGCTTTGGCCTTGTTGGACTGCAAATGCCCTATGAAGTGCCACTTGATGTCCTGTGGCAGCTGTGGTGCCTTTTCAGCAATTTCCTGAGCAGCAGCACATAATTCTGAGTACGCAGCAAGAGTATGCTGCATGTGACCAGAGGCCGAGGCTGGTTCACAGTTTGCTGCTGATCTTTGTAGGGAAATGGTAATTCATGCATGCCTACACACAAGCATGATTATTGCTGTGATTGCAGGTGCCACAAATCAACCTGCACATAGTTCTCTCCAAAATCCCTCTGGCCAGCATCATATGCTTCTTGAACAAGCTCTTTAGGCTTGGTCTTACTGACAGCAACAAGGCGAGGCTGCAAGCAGCACAGTTTGACTGCCCGTACGCCGTGACAACTGATAGGGATGCGGAGACTTAACACGAATACATCTTACCGGCTTCTTCAAGTTTGCTTGCTTTGACGCAGCTGCTGCCCGGGACAAGACGTCCTTCAGTGCAGGGGCTACTTTGTGCTCTGAGGCAGCTGCAGCAATGACCATGTGCGGAAACAATCGAGACAGCATGCAGATCAAAGATCTCAAAGTGGGAAATGGAGTGGATGTGGATGATGCGCCGAGGGACTGGTAACGCCATGTGCAGCCTTGTTGACCAAACCACTTGACCGGAGCGTTACGTTGTTTCATGTTGCGTCGCACCGCCGATAAAGCCAACGTCAAAAGTGCATCGCCATGCCACAAGTGAGGAAGACTGAGCGCAAAGATCTTTCTTTCTCCGTTAGCCCTTGGCAGACTAAAAGAGGTGAAACTCAGATCGCGACAGATCAGGCATACACAGAGGTACAAGTGCCCGTCAAGAAACGCAAACCAGAGCAATCTGCTTGTCCCAACATCGCTAAGGCGCCACCTTCAGCAGCACGTCAAGACAGACAAACCACAGCATGGAAAACGAAAAAGGCTGGTGGTGGTGCACCTGTTGCCATCAGCTCACACACTGAGCACCCCAGCGTACAGCAAGCATTTGAAGGCGTACTCCCAGACCCAGAAGTCAATGAGGATCAAACAGACTGCAGTATTTCGAACGAAGCACCGGGCACACGTTTGATTGGCACAGCAGTCCTTGCTCTTCTGCCTGATGGTCACATATCAGGGCATCTGCTTGATGCCAATCACAATGCATGCTTTGGCATCATGGGGAGCCAACTGACAGCCGAAAGGGAATGTACCAGAGACGTGGAATGGAAGCTTCTGCATGTCACTATAATCAACTTTAGAACCAACAGAGAGGTGTCATTTCCTGCGGAGCGGACAGCAGCAGATGCAGCTACAATACAGGCACCATTGCAGATGCATGGAGACGAACAGCAGGTCATTGAAGCATTGCAAGGCCATCCAGCAACAAGAGTCGAGCTCAAGTTCCAGTGTGAAACAATCTTGGTAAGCTTGGCTAAGACGTGGCCATCCCAGTTTCACAATACTTTTTGAGCATATCCTGGGTCCTTGGACCATCCACGCCTGTGGTTGGTACAGCCAACTCCTTGATTTGCTGCAGGCCGGGGAGGCGGCAGAGAAATGCCTTGCGACATTCAACTCCAAGCTTTGCGGCAAAGATGCTGTTGTCAACAAAGGCATTGTTGAGATGCACAGTTTGCCGTTTTCTCTCATGGCTTCCCATGCTTCAAGAGACAGGTGCCAAATAGTTCCACTGCTGCATATGACTCAGACTTTGATGATTAGGGTATCTGCAAACACATCTGCACTGCCTTGAGCTGAAAATTTAGGCTCTGATTTGGCTGTAACAGCTTGGATATGCAACTTTGCTACCTTTGCCTCCAATTTCCTTGCCATCAAAGCAGCCTTTGTAATTTGGGTAAGAGCTCAGCCTTGAATACGCCAAGCCACTGAAAGTCAGTGATTCAGAACTGCTTGTTGCTCTTGTATGTCAATCAATAGCTAGCTATGATGGCGCTTATCAAGTCTACAAACTGGTATCTTGTATGGATGGTGAACACCGAGCAATTTTAACCGGAAAAATTGCTGTCTGACCACATATCTGTATGATAATCACAGGGTGACTTCCAGGCATACACTTTTTTCTGAGCAACGGCAGCTGCACATTGGATGTCAACACTCTGCAATGACCATTGGTACATCCGAGGCTAGGCTCCAGCAGACTTGCTGAAGGAGGTAAATAAATTGTACTCCTGTGCTTGTCGAGGTCTGCAGCCCAATGGTATGGTGCAAGTAACTTAAGTCACTGTACGCCAGTTCAGAAGGGTAACTGCACTTGATTAGACACTAATTCACCATTAGATCGAGCATGTCTTACAGATGCCAACTCGAAGTTGTGCTGACAAGCTCTGAAAGATAATTTACGTGTTTGCATGCACATCCCAATTACCACAATAGTAACAAACTTGAAGCTATAATTTCATACACACGCTCGGTGTAGCAAAGTGGAAGATCAGTCGTTCACAGCTTGACATTCAACTTTAACCCAATGGGATGCAACTGCTGCCTCAACAGTGCTGGGACTGCCCAGATCAGCCATTCTGTTTCAGGTGTAGCTCTCAGCTGAGTGGTTCTTCAGCGCTGACATCTTGCTTGACATGCTCCTCATCAACCCAATCTCCTACACTTTACCGGCTTGGGTGCACTGCTCACATCCTAGTATCATCAATTTGTGAAGAGGACTCTCAACACAGTAAGGAGTGCTTTCCATCGTGCAGAGCTGGACAACTTTCTCAAGGAATTCCTCTTCCTCTCTTACACTGTGTGTAATCTCGGATGCTGGGGATAGATCATTTAGGGATCGACTGTGTGAAGTGGTGAGAGCTAGGACACCTCGGCCCAAGCCGTGCTGTATCTGACCCCTGTATCTGAGCCGACATCTAGTCAGCTGCCGGTTGGTACAGCGGACATTCCTCGCTCCTGTGCAACCTTCTGCAGAGGTCACACCATGTTGCGTGGTGCCCTCACATCGGCTGCCACACGAGTTGCTGGAGGAGCAGCTGTTGCGGCAGCAGCTGCACCAGAAGTATCTCATGCCAGGGCAGTGCAGCCGCGCTCTGTGTTCCCACCTCGCAGCAAGGTATTAGCCACAGAGCCACTGCAAATTGCAGAGTCTGCTTTTGGCTGGTGCTGACTTTCAGGCGTCTTGTGCAGGACGAAGAGACAGGGCATTTCAACAAAGATTTGGAGTCCATGCACGTACCGGATGTGAGCTTTCATTTGGCTTCGTCTGAATGTGATAGCTTCTGTCCCAGGTGCTGATCGCTTTGCGCCACTCATACAGGGGGAGTGGATGATGGCAAATGTGAGGGATGGGAACGTATTTGTGGAGCCTGCTGATGTGCAAGATGCTCTGTCTGAGATGTTGGGCTTGAGCTACAGGTTGCCCGCTGGACATAATGCTCTGAGGGCAAATGCATGTACCTGGCACACATAATTGCAAGCTGGACTCACTGATGGGTGGAATGCGTGTCATGTCCCAGCAGAAGGCCTCACTGGTGGTGTATCATGCAGGGCCAAGTCTGTGCATGCACGCAATGCGCAAGGTGCAGAGATCGTTTCTGAGGATGATGATGTATCATCATGCACTTCCAGCGGCGCTAGCGCCAATGATCACATTGAGCGCGCTGACCTTCTGCCAATCCGTCAATGCGGCTCTCTTCTCACTACACTTGTAAGTCTGTTCAATCTCAGCAAGCTGTCACCGGCAGAAAACTTTACCAACATCTTGTAGATTACCAGCTGTATTGAATGTGCATCTTGTATTGTGCAGCTGAACAACCCGGGTGTGCAGCAGTCAGTCCATCAGGCTCTGCAAGAAGATCCCAATTTTGCCAGATTCATCGAATCACAGGTAAGCCTACCAACACAGTAAGCCCATTTATTCTGTGCTCACTTTGCCCCATGTCAGTTGCATCATGTTACGCCCATTATTCTTGGAATTCACAGCTCAAAGAGGGCTGCTGTAGATCAAGCAGTCTTGAACAGATCAATGACCAACCTTGTTGTTCCAATCACACTCCCAATCGGAAACAGCACAGTGTTGGCTTGTAATGTACATATGCGCATAGACGCAAGATAGACGCATTTCCTTACTCTTTTGGCGGTGCAGGGCCCTTCACATTTGCTGGCAGCTCCACCTTCAGATGTTATCATTGAGGATGTCACAGATGCCCCTGAACAGGTGAGGTCCATCTGATGTTCTTTTCCTGCCTGCTCTCTACATGCTCTCTATATGCTCTCTACATGCACAGCACATATGTGCAGCCATCACAGCTCCTGACCATGTTTGCTGTATGCACAAACCAACAATCCATCCTGTAATGCTATCTGGCATTGGCATCAATTACGCTGTTGGCTCTGCATCACTCAATGTTAGACTTGAAATTCTACGTCATGCCTTCCTCTCCTGTCATTCATCCTTGTATGTGCTCGTTGTTAAGTCATGACGGCATGCTCAACCGGACCCCAGTTCCTGTTTCAGTTGTTATTTAGCAGAACAAGTAAGATCAAGCACAGCAGAAACAAAGTATGGAAAAGTGACATGTCTTTGTCCACCAGGATCTACGTTGTATCCTGAGCATCTCAGTACAACCTGCAGGATTGTGCAAGTAGGTCAAACCCATTTCAGGCTGCATTGGGCAAGCTGGGTGATGGTCTGGTCAAGCTTGGGGAGGATGTCATTTCAGCTGGAGGCCACCTTGGGAACATGTTTGTGGGCCTTGGCAACAAGATGCGAGGCACAATGTACGTTCTTCTGCCTCCACATGTCACATGTTGTTCTTGCCAGGCCTGCTGCATATTGCACTTGCAGGTTTGTAACTGTCTACCGCTCTCTGCATTTCATATTTGCCTTTTGCATAGCTCTTCGCGGTCCATCTGTCTTTTGTTTGAGTGTCACTTCAGTATCATCTATCTTGCCTGCTGCATATTGCATGCATCCTATGTCAAAGGTCAACAATCAAGCCTGCTCTCACTGGCATGCTGTGAAGTGCGTGATGCAGTGTGCATGCTCTGTGCCTCCTGTGTATCTGAGTTAGCGTCGTGGTCTGAGCGTCCATCTTGAAACCTGGTTCTGGTTGCTTTGCAGTCTTGGTGCACATGCTCAGACCAAGAAGGCAGTCCAGGAGCCAGGCAACCACAAAGACTTCTGGATGAATGCTCTTGGTGTTCTTGCCATTGCTGTTCTGTCCATTCTGTTTGCCAAGGGCAAGCTTCGGGTGCGCACAGCATGAGGATATAAAAGAGTCTGTCATCACAGTGTTTTGAGCTGGTCAAGATGACCTGGTCATTTGTATTGTAGTGCCGTTGGGGGCTGGTGTATACTTTGCCCACTTCTGTGGATCTGTGGAACTTTATGATATGTAGATGGCTGTGTCGGCCATGTGTACACTTTCTTGGTTGTCTAACAGCTCTGTCTTGTTTCATTTTGCGTGCTGAGGCGTAGGTGCCATTGGTTTCTTTATAGTGGCATTGCTTTGTATTGCGAGTCAGCAAGTTGCACAAGTCTGATTTGGCATTGTGCCTGTCATTGCTGAGGATGGTGCAGACACCTCATGTCCTGTAAATGATTCAACTTGAGACCTACTCGCGTAGAGCTGATACATGAAATACTAGCGCCAAGCTACACAGAGCTTCAAAATGGCTCAGCAATTTCTCCTAGGAGGAAAAGCAGCTGACCCTAAACCTTGTGACAGCACAGCTTATGTTGTTCAGGGCCTTGGATTGTGTGTAAGACAGGCTGTCTTCGCTATGAAAGTATGCTGCAATCGGATCGTCATGACCAAAGGCACTTGTAGTTCAGCGACATCAGCTAGCTGAAGCATGGTGTGAGAGAGGTCTGCGTCCAGATGTGATGCAAGCTCTCTTAGCTAATTTTGCTGGCAAATTTGATAGCCATTCACTGAGTTTTTGTCTTTGCTAATTTGCTGGCCTCAGCACCATGCTTGGGCCTTCCATTTTGCTGTCACACGTGCTTGGCTTGAAACGAGGTAAACTGGTGTCAGGGCGGCCTAGTCTTCCTAGGCTGTCTAAGAGCTTGCAATGCTGTGCCAGGATCCTGTTGTCTAATGCAAGATTGGCAGACATGTGTAGCCCTTGAGCAGTTCAGCTTTTGCAGAAAACATTATGCTGCACAATGACTGATGCTAGGCACGTGCTGGTCTGAGCTTTCCAACGGCGCATAACACTGCAAGCCAACTGAAACAGGAAAGCTGCTCTGTTGCAGGCGGCAGAGCAGTTTGGTGCTGGAGCACCTGGTGAACGAGGCAAATTTAAAGAGGCAGGTTAGAAGACAGGACCTGATACTATGCGCATATGTCAGAACAGCAGCCACAGCAGCAGCAACAAGACAATGAGCATCAATTGCAGCAGCAGAAAAGAGACTTTGCGTGAGTTGTTTGGTGGTCTGCTCAGCTTCAGTGTCTGCCATGCTGAAAGGCAAATTGTCAGTTGAGACAAGGGAGAAAGTTGCCAAACAGCTATGCTAGGTCTGTCAGATGCTTCTGATGCGACGCTTGAGATATGTCTATGATACAAAAATGATAAAAGCACGTACACCCTGACACCTCACTCCCATTGGCACCTCAGCAGGCAGCAAGTGAGGGAGGTGCTGAAAGCAGTCAGACTTCAAGTCAGACAACACAAGCAGCATGCCTGCTGGTCCACAATGTAGGACTGAGGCCGTTGCAAGCACTTCATCCCTTGTGCTCATGCACCCGTACTCCATGCTCCAGGCAGCACACTGCTCAGCACGCTCTGCTGCTTTATGACCAGGGCGTGCTGCCCCATCTCTAAACCTAGCTGCCACATACTGCCGCTCTCTTCTGCACCTACAGCATTGCACACAAGAAGGTTCAGCGATCAGAGGATGGTCCTTGAGAGTGCTGCAATGATGACCAGCTCCATTGCTTGCTTGCTGAAGTTGACATTGTGTGCTCCGGGCTGCACCGTTAGGAGACTCTGAGTCTGAAAGTTTACACTCAGACTCAAAGCTTTTCCAGCTAGACGTACCGACTTTGCTTGAAAAACAATAGGCAAGAGCATACTCTACTCTAACAAGGCAGAATGGCTCTTATACGTACTGCTGGGCATGTCCTCAAATGACCTTTTTGCTAACACTGGTATGTCTTGGTTTTGCACACCTCAAGTACATTCAGACCTGGCTGCTGCAGCTGCTGGGTCATGGTATGGATGTCAGTGCCATGCCCTGAACCAGCTTTGCCAGAGCCAAGCCAGCCAAATCATCCACACATCTGCAATCCATGTCCAACTCTTTGCCTCATAACTGCATTAGCAGGTCCAGATGTTGACCATTTTCTAGGTATTTCACAAACAGTCACTGGGTCAGGTAGCAACTGTCTGCTAAGTAAGCACTGAAAGACACATACTGCGTAGGCACACAACAGGCACTGTGACAGCTCAGAACAGCTCAAGTTGTTTGAAGCCCAGTCCTCTTGATTGAGGCAATGCATAACCAACGAATATGACTTGAGTCTATGCTGTATGTCCAACCTGACTAACCAGCACAACTTAGTCTTGTCTGCGTGGAAACGCCTCACAGTCAAGGGCAGCAACCTCCTTTTGCTCAGGTTTGAAAAAAGCAGTCAGCTTTTGTGTTCGTTGCCTTTGTGTAGTCTGGCTTGAGGAGATGGAGGGCAGAAGCTCCGTGTCAGCAACTCTGCCTCTTGATGGCCTGGAGTGCTGCACCGTAAGTTTTGTTGAAGGATTTGTTGACAGACAGGTTATACAGCTCTACTACTACTTAGCTATCCTGATGCACCACCTTGATAGCACACTGTACTCATAACAGTTGACATGCTGATGTGCCTATTGCGGTTTGTAGATGGCCTCAGACAGCACTTGGTAAACCCTACATATCATGCATATGCACTCTGCCCATGATGCACTCTCTTCAACACACTCCCTAGACATACTGAATGCACCCAGCCATGACCTGACAGCCAGCAACAGACGCTACGACTGTTTTACAGCAGCTTTTGACCATAGCAGATCTACTTGACCATAAACATAGCCTGCGAGATGCACTTTGGTGCATTGCGCAGCCTAACACAGCCTTGCATGACTACACACTGTATCTGCTACAATACCTACGCTCCAGGCATTTCACTGGGCTCTGCAAATCAGTGCATCCTTGGGAACATGTATCTGAGATCCTCTGTCAAGGATGCTCATTGCACTGCACTGCAGTACAACAGTTCTGTTAGTAATCTACCAACGACCCCCTAACAACAAACACCTGATACAGATCTCACAGTTTAACGTGTTGGTGACAAGCCTGTCTACCTTGTGCCCTAGGGAACAAACATATGTGCCTAAGCGAGGCTTTGCTCAAGCTTTCACATGCATTCTGAGGGTTTCTTATGCTGTTAACTTAATTGTCAGCCAGTAACACAACCTCCAATATCAGCCTTAATCTAACAGTCAGCTACAAATACTACGATTGCGCCTCAGGTCAGCGCCTCTACTTATTACATGACCCATGTTTGTTGCTAGTGCTGTATGTTAGGCTGTGCTATGCCCACCATATCATCACTGCACACTGTATCTGACACCATATCTCCATATGGCCGTGCACGTCCAGGTAACGTGCCGGGCTGTGCAAGCCAGTGCGTCGTTGGAAATTGTACCTGAAGTCCCATCCATCGAGGAAATGCATTCTGTACAATATCCACCCCATCCATCCGTAGTGTCTGAGGGGAATGCGCGTCAAACAAGCCTGGACCGGTTAGTTCGGGGTTAGACGGTCAAACCGTAATGGTCAGATCGACTGGGTAAATCTAGGAGGTACTCGTTGGCGGGTTAAAAAGCATTGATTAATTTTTTGTCGTTGCCTAGAGACTAGCTACAGCACGCTTTGTTGCCGGTGAGCCGCGTCCGATCCGCTGGCCTTGAGCCCAGTCAAACCCTTGCAACATAGGTGGACAGAAACATGCCTTGTATAGCCCAGGTAAACCCACGGAACCAGCTTTGACAGCTCCTTCCCATTTGTCGGTTGAATTCGTCGCATGCTAGACTTGATCATTACCGTCATGACTGCAGCTCCCAGATGCAGTCATGGAACACATTTTTGGTGAACTTTCAGTGGTTGATCTGGCGCAAGTTCGGCTC
>JAABUP010009011.1_pt1 | contig 12467 bp, 14 predicted proteins | sample 5559201 | NCBI WGS metagenome assembly JAABUP01 (sample SAMN10711887, study PRJNA513373) | rock metagenome | isolation source: Antarctica rocks | place: Antarctica | reverse complement strand
GAGCCTAGAAATAGGCAGCGAAGGGAAGACATCCAGCTTTACTCCAGGGGACTCGAAGACTATTTCGACGATGATTCGATTATGATCGAAGGTGACCAATCAGTCGAATATTACGTCGATTGGCCTGTGGTTGCAGCATTGCAGGAGTGGACTGTGACGGCAGAATCCCAATCCCTGTGTATTATTGGTCCATATCAGCCAGAGGAACAGTCCACGATGTCCATGATCGCTGTAAAGTACGCAGCTTCCACTATCGAAGCAAAGCTTCCGGTAATATCCTACTTCTGCGAGCTCCCTCGGAATGGGATACCGAGTGACAGCACTCCAGAAGCCGAGGCCCTCGTTTCTCTGGCATATTCACTGGTACAGCAGTTGATAGAGCTTCTACCGTCAGTGTTTGAATCAGCAGCACAGCAGCACAGCTTCACTCGCAGCGATTCGAAGTGCTTGACGGGACATTGGGCTCGTGGGATCATGTCGTGGGGATACTGAAAGACCTGCTTGATCTGTCGCCACCCGTGCTGTTTTGCGTCATTGACGGTCTGAAGATATTGGAAGACCAAAGAACACGGCAACCTTTAGCAGACTTCATTGATGCTCTGCACGGACACGATGGGAACAGGGACGATACCCAAGTCTCCAAACGGAAACTGAAAATTCTTTTCACCACCGCTGGGAGATCAAGGTGTCCTCTGGAATACTTGGCAGAGGAGGAACTTGTCTTTGCAGAAAAGCCCAGCACAGGCCGTAATCCGGGGAAGCAGGCGTCTGGCAGACGGGCCTTGTCGCCCAGCGGGTATCTCAGCAGAGTCGATGGGTCAGAGCCTGCTGACGAATGATGGCTTCACTGTAAATTGCCCAATATCTCAATTAGTTCATCTGCAGCGTGCTTTCACTGTTCAGCATTATTAGGCTCTAACGAAGAAAGTGGAAGCAGCTGTGGTGGCTGCAAGATTCCCGGAAGCAAAGATTCTTGTGTTACGTCACGAATTATAGATCAAGGACTGTCCTACCCACAAAATCATTATAGAAAAAATTATGAAATCATCTCTCGATATTATTTTTCTGGAAGCTCTAATACCCCAATCATCTCGCGACGCCCAATGTCTACGATCTACCCTCCTTCTCCTCCCTGCAATCCAAATCAGGCGTTCCCAGCGCTCCACACCCTTCCGCCGTCTACCACCGCAACGACCCCAGCAGCGAACGATAGCCCTCCATACGACACCATTAAAGCAACCAGAAATCTCCGCTCGGTTTGAGAGGTGTTGGTTGGTCTTGTGAGGCGCGCCGCGAAAAGATATAGTTGTTTGGGTTGAGGGGGCGCTGTACATGATGGAAATCGCAGCTGAAATCGCGGGTTCCTGTAAGTGGGATGGGACGGCTTCTTCGGTTGGGAGAAGAGGAAGAATTATATTTGTGGGGTGAGAATGGCATCATGAGCGTATGTCCCAAAAACCATCAGTCATGGGTAGACAAAATCCTGGAATATGCAGCAGCAGATCTATAAATGAGTGGTAGGAGTCCAGCAAATCGGCCTTGTGAAGGAAATGAACCCCACAACTCCACGAATAAAGCGGAATCGCCCCATTCAGCTACGTTGCAAACCACCCATCTCACCACATAAGCAAAGCATTCTTAGGTGAGCGTAGGTATTCAGCAATGTTAGCTATGGGGTATCTAGTGCGAAAAGTACACGTATCTGGGGTATCATATCAACGAAGCACATCCGATCCGGGCAATTTCTCCACCTCTTTCAGGCACACAGCGGCTGCAACCCACGCAAAGCTCACCAATCTTCCCACCTTCTTCCTCACCTTCGTACTCATTGCTGCCACATATAGGCAAGCGATTGATCTCTCCAAAGCTTCCTCACCGCTGCTATCATTTTCGCCTTGCTTGATGCAAAGTACCGTATATGCAACATCCCGCTCATGCTTCTCCTTCATATCAACCGAGTTTTCGCGTTGACGTTTGCTTTGAGCACCGTTCTTGCCGAGAATGCTTCCTGCGAAGACTTCGACTTCCATCAGGGCATGCGAGGGATGTGGAGAGTATGACTGCATGGTATGGGTTAAATTGTCCTCATAGCTAGACCGCTATTAGTCAATGACTGTCAGAGAGCATTCAATGTGGTGAAATTACCTTTCCATGACATCCTCTGCGAATTCAATGTAATGCTTCCACTCAATCAGTACAGTTTTATCCTGGACGTAGCTCCAAACAGCGTCCACCAGACTGTGGCTCTCGAGGCTTGTACGTTGAGACCGCTCTTCAATGCCCGCAAAAAATTTGCGCTCGTCGATCTCTCTGTATAGTCTTCCTAGGACCTTTTCGCTCTCATAATAACGGACCTTCGGTGGGCCGTAACTTGCCAACTCGTCCACTTCATTGTCCTCATCTGGAACATCTAAGGCGTCCAATTTCTCGAAATTGATAGTCTTCTCGACCAAAACCCGAGGTCCTGGTGCTTGGAAGTCAGGTCGGACTCGAGGATACCTCGGCATCTTTTTGAGATCGACCTAGAATTACTTAGAATTGTGCATTAAGTCTCATGTATAAAAACTCACTGGGATGCCTGTCTTGGAAAAGTCCACAGCAGTAGAGTGCATTTCAGCCAACAGGATGCACTCGCGGTCAAAAGTCCCCAATTCTTTCCGATCCGCCAAAACCTGGTGGAGAGTGGCTATCAGACCAAGAGCGTCATTCTCCATGAACAAGATGAAGAAATCAGTCATATCAGATCTTTCTACCGGTCTGCCGATGTCAATTGGAGGTTGATTTGTGTAGTCCGCTGGGTGCGCAAGTCGTTTTGGGTAAAGGGATTGATCATAGATCACGTTGTACAGATCGCCATCTAGATCTCCTCCGCTGAGTTGAGAAGGCAGATCTCGTTGCCCTCTACTGCTGAATACGACAACGTTGTGAAGCGCCCGTAATGGGCTCTCTTCGGGTGGGTCTACAGCTGTTACACACTGCACATCACCCGGGTGTAGCGCTGGAGAGCGTGTAATGATCACGCTGCCGGTCAACAACTGCCCACCTGCTTCAGTCTCTATGAAACAGTACACTTCACCCTCTTGCAAAAAGTCTGTTTCATCCATGATTCCTTCCAAATGTTAGCAAAAGTCAGATGATGTTGAATTGACCCTCACCATATAGCGTCACGCCTTTCTCAACACGAATTCGAGATCTATGCTTCAACTCTCTAAGTTGAATCAAAACAGCTAGCTCAAGCGTGTTACGAAGAAAGTCATCGTCTCCGAACGAGAATCCCATGGCCCAAAGTTTGCGTATCAGCCAGGGCAGCCTTGCGGCTTTGCCAATGAAGTTGCGCTGTAAGAAACTCGCCGCGTTGATCGATGATAAGGTCGTCATCCTTAATTTCTGCACAGCATCCGCTTGAAGATCCAGGAAAGCCTTCTCGGGGACGTGAAGATCTTCGAGTATCTTGATGAGTTGTCGGTTCAAGTACATTGGCAAAGGCTTGAGCGCAGAACCACAAATCTCTATGTCGCTAAAACTAGTACCACCGAACTTGATCATCGATGGCCGCAAGCGCAGGGCGGCTCCTTTCAATCTTGTGTCAAGGGAGATCATGCCTTTGGCACCTGGACAATATTAGTCGATGCGGTTTGAAAGGCGCTTTCTCTACTGGTAGGAAATATCGACATACCTTGGAATCGAATCTGTAGCGCGGTGGGCTTAAGCTTTCGGCCTTGGGTGTACTTTTTCCATATTTTCTGAAGTACAGTGAGGGAGCATGTCCCAACCCCATCACTAAATGTTCGCCCATTTCGCTCAACGTCATCCATTGTACCAAACGCTTCTGGAGAAATACTAACTGAGGTCAATGTTTGCGAGAACGATTGGCCAATCCGAGCGGCACATTTGGCAGGTGATCGGATCGTGCTAAAGTCCCCCAGGTTTCTAATGACGAATTGCGCATAGGTCAGGGTTCCATCCAGAACGAACGGAGCCATGAACCAACACGTTTGGGAGCGCAGAGACGAATGGGAAAATCCCAGAAACTGTACGCAGTGTCAGCCGTGATTCAGCACCTGTTAAATCTTTGCGAATGTACCTCATATTGGCGGCCAGCGATATTGACTCCAGACCGAAGTGCTTTCTTGAAGCGGCCTTGGTATATCTCTTGTCCTGAAGTTTGGCGGTCAAGCCGAAGAGGTTCTCCGTCCTCATCAAGGAAAGAGACCGAGAGAAAATAGTCCAAATAATCAGAATATTTCCGAAGCACTCGATTCTTTGTCTCCGGGTCTGGACCATACAGATAGGTGCCTGCAGGGGTTATTGTGACTTTGTGGATCGAGGCTATGTGATCGTGTTGTTCCGCTAAATCGTTCACGTAAGATTCTCCATGGACAATGGCCGCTTGATTCTGGACCAAGTAGTCCGAAAGGGCCTCGATGCTCAGCTCTGCGGCATCAGTCTCTGGTCCGGCAAAAGGTAAGTAAGCACCGAGATTTCGGATCGACTCTGCGACAGTGGTAGGACTCTGACTTTTTTGAAAGTGGCTAGCAACAACAGGAAGCAATTCAAGTGCTTTAGATGGCGCCAGGTATCCATTTTGAGCAAGCTTCTGTATTTGAAATTTGATGCTGAAGGGTAGGGTGCTAAATCTTTTACCGGCTAAAGTATTATGTAGGGTTGTCATTTGGGCTGCGAACGGTATCCTCATGACAGCAGATGTGTTCCAAGTCATGCTGGCCGGAATCTCTTCGAATCTCTTCAAAGCTTGGACCCCCGCAATGTCTGCAGGGTTGATAAGTACGACTCGGTAGCAGAAGCAGCCTGCGACAACTGTCTCATGAGCTTTATTCAGTGCCGCGATCCTCTTCCGACTATGTTGCTGATTTGATCTGGCAACGGTGAGATTGCGTAGAGCTTCCTCAAGGTTCTCCAGCCGTGGGTCTGAGGTCTCGGTAGGCAGAGTCTCGAAAATCTTGGGTGCTTGGAAGAGGTTGAGCGTGATTGACGGGTTGGATATTGGGCCTACCGTGAACGAGTTGACATTGTCGTACGTTATTTCGATTTGAGAAGACGGTAAGTTTCCCTTGTAGAGACCGATCTTGAGCATCAACGACCGCGGGCCAAAGATCATACGGCCTGTTTGACGATCTTGGAAGTAGGGAACAAATGCCAAGTCTCTCCCGACATAGGTCCATTGGCCACAGCTGAGAGACTTGATATCGAAGGCACGTCGATCTCTGCTTGGTTTGAAGTTTTCAATTGCTGGAACAATGGTAGGCTTCTTTGACTGATTTGCAGCGTATCTCTCACTCTCTTCCTTCTTTAAGCTGAGGAGCAGGTAAGGATCGGGCGGGTGGTTGCTCTTGAGGCAATTGACTGGTCTACCCATGTGCGCCAGCTTGTGCAAAACAGTTGCGTGACCCTTTGCGCCATTTAAGGTTTGCCCGTGGAGTTGGAGAAACTGTTTGGCTTTGCCTGCATCAAGGATGGTGATCGTGGCGCATCCCCGACCTTTGAGCTTCTGGCAATGGAAAGTGTGGACGCCTATCTGCCCCAGCACACCTTTGAAGAAGTTGTCGACTTGCTTCTCTGTGATCTGGTCATGCAGGTTTCGCACGATGATCTCCATTGTGAAATGGAGTCTGATGGATACAACGCGAAAAAGAGAATGAATCACCCAAAATTGGGAGTCAAAAGGGTGAACAGTAAAAGCATCAAGGACGATCCTTTCATAGGATCATTCAGCGAGATGGAATGATGTCAATGGTCTGCTTGACTTCAACTGAGTGTCTGGATCATCATCAGCCTTGGGAGTTATGCAGGTCTGGTAGGCCTCCCCGCACCTTGTACCAACGATACCGACGAAAACCCTCCAGCCAACGTCATATTATGGAAGCCCCCCATTGTATGGCGGATAAAGGTATTCAGTTGTCATGCTTGCTGACACCGCGAGAGGTGAGGTGTGCGCATTTGATTGAGAGGCTGGTCTCATGAGTGTCGACTGGAATTCACGGTTTCGGGTAGCCGCTAATTCCACGCTATCCCCGAAGGAGTCCCTGCCACGGTTCATGGTAAGTGCTGCAAAGTATTGTACATCTTGAGGATCACAATGAAAGAAAATGTTGCTTTTGATCGATATGATTCTCCAGTATCATACTTCTCGCAGGCTATTTCAATTCATAAAAGTCATACAAATGCTGTTTCTCCCAAGAATCTTACCGAACAGTCGGGATGGTTCATATCAAAGGCTCAAAATGCCATCCTTCAATAGCCCAAAAATAAGTGCTTCCTAGTACCTTCCACCTCCGTAATTGCTTCCGCCCCAGCTACTTCCGCCATGACTACCGTGGTTACTACCGTGGTGACTGCTGTGCTGATGGCTGCCATGCTTGCCATACTTATCCTTGGCGGCGTCTTCCAACTTGCTTCCTGCAATGGCTCCTCCAATCATGCCCAGAATAGAGTGACCGCCCATCTGCTTCCCTGCATAGCGTCCTGCTACGCCCCCACCGATGGCGCCCATGATGCCGCGCTCACCTTCAGGAGCGTTTGGGTCGTAGGGCGCATTCGGGTCATGTGGAGGTGCGTTGGGGTCTTGGTAATTTTGTTGATGCTGAGGATAGTTGGGGTCTTGACCGTATGACTGCTGGTGCTGCTGCCCATACTGCTGACCTTGAGGATATTGCTCTGCTGGAGGTCCGTAGCCACTTCTCGGATCTTGTGGAGGTGGAGAGCCGCTATATCGAATATTAGCCATAGGGTCAAGAACGAATTTCGAATGAGACCCACTAGTATCCGGGATGACCTTGAGGGTTGCTTGCATCATATTGGCCGTACTGCCCACCCTGCTGTCCATGCTGGAAGCCGCCATGCTGAGGTGGCCCGTAGGAATTCACCCTCTGCGGCGGCCCAAAGCCCTGAGGTGCATCACCATACTGCGGTGCTTGTGGTGGGTAACCCTGTTGGCCGTACCCTTGCTGTCCGTAACCTTGAGGAGGGCCTTGTTGTTGGTGTCCTTGGGCGTAGTTCGGGGGGTATTGATTGTATGGGTCAGACATGCTTTTGAGAAAGCCAGGTAGAGAGTACAAAGAGGATAGATGTTGTGTCAAAAGAGTCTCGAGACTGTTAGGTAGAGGTTTGAGGATTCAGGGATCGAGTCGACGTCGCTTTTATCACAACCCCGCCGTGGCACAAGGCGGGGGCTGAGTGCTCTCCAAATTTCCCCATTGTGGCTAACGCTAGGAGGCGCAGCAGGCCGTAAGGTGAAGAGACACCTCATCCTCGGAGAACTCGGAATGCTGCTATTTTCGGCACTCTGAGAGCTTCCACAGATTTGTTTTGCGCCGGCCGATGTCGACATTTCCCACGAGCTCAGTCGCAGGAAAGAGCTGCCGTCGAAGGGAAATATCCCGGAAGTTTGCAAATAGACGCTGAAGCCTCGCTTCCAGCCAATCAGATAGCCGGCGCCTACTGCCCCCGTGTTTTGGGTGTGTTTCAAACATCATCCCCCTCCCTCAAGTCTGTGGAGTTGAAGACCTCTTCACCCAGCAGGTCTTTCAAAGTCCCAAAGAGGACCCGAGTCGGCCTACCGTCTTGGTCTCCGTCATAATCTTCAGTCTCTGGGAGACCTGTTTAAATCAATCGAGAGTCAGGCGCATTGCATGTCCCTCAACACAGTCTCGACGACTTCTGCTCAACTTTACATTCACTGTACATATTATCTTATCTCACTTGGTTCCCTCACCAATCTCGGGTTTTCACTTCGCGTCACAACAAACAAGCTTCAGTCCCACAACAAACCCACACGGTTCTCCGCCATTCCGTCACACAGCAGGATCACAGACCGCCGAGTCCACACTTTGAGAAGATTGGTTGAGCAGATTTGCGGGCGTGTCATATTCGATCCGCTTCAAAATCGACTCGAGCGCCAGCAAACATGTCCGCCTCTTGGTCTCCCTGCCTCTGCAAGGTCCTGCTCCTCACCACCTTCCTCCCATTCATCCACGCCATCACCCTCGCTCAATTCCAACCCATCAACGGCTTCTCGCAGGCCTGTGTCAATGCCTACAATACTCCACTCTCGGGGTGCACTGCGTCCGACCTCGAACAAGGTTCCTGCTCGACAACCTGCATAGCCTTTCTCGAAGCTTTGACGAAGATACTGCATGCAGAATGCGGAGGTACAAGCGCGTATCCGAACACCTTAATAGGATCGTTCTTCAAGAACGAGGGGACCGGCATGCTCTGCCCGAACATCACGGGGCCCAGCGACGGTAGCAATGCTGTGGCGACTACCGAGGTTGGGCAAGTGAGCACATATACACTTGGCGCATATACCCCAACATCCACTTATACCCCGTTGAGCTTTACGACTGCCACTTTACCACTTCTCAGCGCTGCGCCTACCTCGTCTACCACATACACCTCGCAAGTCGAGCATACCAAGTCCAGTGCAAGCAGCAGCGCTGCAGCTACGACAACCCAATTTGCAATCGTAAATACAACCGTAGCACCAAATACGTCAATTCCAACAGCCTCATCCTCATCAACGGATCGCTCGCATACACAAGCCTCTCAAACATCTACGTCAAGTAGCAGCACAGCGACAGCGACCTCGGGTGGAGGTGACAATGGCGGCGGCTCCCCCCTGGACGTTGGCTCCACTTCCTCTTCGAACCGCAGCGCGAGACGAGAAGCCTGGGTACTTGGGCTGATGGTCGCCTCTACTGGGCTAGTTCTGGCTCTGTGAGGGACGTTGATGTGTTTACTTTTAAAAATGGAGGAGCCGCACATCTCAGGAAGGCGGTGCGCAATGTTTCAATTCACATGATGCATATGACAGCGATGATGCTTTACTGATGTCGAGATACCATTGCGAAGCGAGGCGTTTACTGATGTGCATTTATTCGATACCCGCCCAGGGAGGATTGCTGAATGTTCAGAATGAAGATGTGCATACAGATTATGGTGATGGGAGGCACCGGCAGGGCTGTACATAGAGATATGCCATGGCTGGTTGCACATACGAACTGCTGATATCAATTTGCAAAATCCCCATAAGTCTGCCTCATGTACCGTGAACAGGTAGTAGCTGCAAATCACACTGTGTACCTCGTGCCTTGCGTGTTCGTCCTACGTACTTTAGTCCTCCTCCGCAGATCTCCAGCCTCCAGCCTCCAGGCGCCAGGGCGGGAGAAACCGCTTTCGGCATGGGGCTGATGGCTTGGCTCTCGGAAATTGGACCTCTACTCCTCGAGTTCCTCTTCCAGGTTGCTCTGTCTTCACTACTTGAACGCCCTCTCCTACTTATGACTTCTGGAAAGACACGTCAACATCCCAGACACGTGTCTGTGCATCATTCACCGGTCGCGGTAGTCCTCCTCCCAGCCCGATCCTCATTCGTCACGGCTTCCCCACAATCCGGCGAGTTCACATGCTAAGCGCCCAAGATAGCTTCATCCATCGCATGGATCGCGTGGCTCGCACTTCTACATTACTTCATACAGCAGCATTCACTTCGAGCTCTTGCAGGTGCCACGCCGAGTCTTGATTCAAAGTCACTGAAGAACGCGTGGCCCTACAGCCACCAGGACTGTCATTTCGCCCTGGGTGTGAGACAGGGTTCGGGCTGGCCGATAGTCTCAGGTTGGCTATGACCCGAAGCATCAATCGAAGAAGTCAGAAAGATGGTCTACCATGACTCGGACGCCGACGATGAATATGAGAGGAGTGTAGTGACCTCGCCCATACTTGCTACCGACGATGATGCCTCACCTACCGATTCCGATCCCCCCTCCACCGAACCTACGCCTACAACCTTCGGCCACAACATAGACCTCGGCAGGCTTTCACCTGGTAATACGATCGTGGGCTGGTCAACGAGTCAATGTGCAGATTATATTTCAAACTTGGGTTTACCGCAGTACTGCGACAAATTCTTTGGTAGGGCATCATCTCCGAGCCATGTCATCTGGTGGAACTTCGAGCTGATTCTTGGTGTCTTAGAGAACGAGATCGTCGGTGAAGCGATGATAGCACTACGGCACCAAGAATTAAAAGAGATGGGCATCATCAGTATAGGTCACAGGCTCACCATCCTCAAAGGCGTTTATGATGTCAAGATCAGGCATGAGATTCCGATTGACTCGGATCACTGGCTTCCGCCATGTAAGGCCAAGCCCTCCTATAAGGAATCTCATATCAGGTACTAACAATGCCAGCTGCCGATGCCGAGACACAAGATCGGACGGCTACGAAAGACGACATATCACGAATCATCAAATCAATCGAGATCCGGGATCACCGCATACAAGCAGCTGAGGCCGAATTGCGGAAGATGACCGAAGAATACCGCAAACTCCGGGATGAGCTGTTACCAATCTTCCGCATGGCGAAGGACCGCTCTCAGCCTCTGCCTTACCATCCTAATAGCGTTAGCCCGGAGCACCATGAGGATGGGATGTCACCGATGGTATCACAGCTGCCACCAGAGAAGATGGGAAGCAGCTTATCCCGCAAGTTCTCCACCAAACGACTGTTCCTCGGCTCTACGCCGAAGAGCAGTTCCCCGACCCACATACCCCAGTCTATTCCCGAAGGGAGATCCATGGCTGAAACTAACCTCGATCCCTCTGCAGCTGCGGTCGCCGCTTCGAATCACCTTACTGCTTCTGTCAACGGAGGATCTCAACCATCCACCTCGCCGAGTCAGGCAAACATACCATCCCCGACGTCACCGAACACTTACGCGAATTCGTCAACTCTAAATCCACGAGCATACCGGGACCAGCAAACCCCCAGCACAGCGCGCAACATATACTCAAACGCTGATGACCCCTTGAATTACTCCTCTACATCCACCTTTGTCGAACGTGCCAATCCTACCCCAACCCCTGGGCGCAATCGAGCACCAACACGGGAGCAATACCAGCAGCCACATCCATTACAACAGGCTCAGCAAGAGGAGGCTCCGTCGTCAGGTGGAGGACCAGGTGTCGAGATTTTCAAGTCCTTCCGCGTCAGCATGGAAGATCCATGCGAGAAGGTCCTGCCAGCGGCACTCAAAAAATATAACATCCAAGCGGACTGGAGGCAATATGCATTGTACATAGTCTATGGCGATCAAGAGCGATGTCTCGGCTTGAAAGAGAAGCCACTGATATTATTCAAACAGCTGGATCGAGAGGGCCGGAAACCAATGTTCATGCTTCGGCGGCATGCGGCACCTATGGAAGGCCACAGTGGACCCAGCGGTGGAGCCGCCGTGGGCGCGAGCGCTCAGTACGATCCGACTGGCGGCTTGGGAAGTGGTAAAGGCCATCAGAGTAGCATACAGCTTCCGGGCGGAGTACTGTGATTGTCATGAAATTTAGCATATCCAGCATTGGCGCACGCATTTTCGATTCGATGCCTGACGTAGGGTAGGAAAGGGCTTGGGGCATTAGTACTTCTGATTTTGAAGGGAGATCCTATGGCGCTGGATAATGATTGTGGCTTTCCATAGTCTTGGACATTGCCGGGTCCAAAGCCATTTGAAATAAAATATTCGCTGCTTTCAACTCATTCTCATCATTTGTGATACATGAACCTATTTAATGTCTGGCCGGACGTAGAATATGAGCATTCGTCACCTGATATGCCCACTCCAACAAGCGCCCTCCAATCTGAAACATGTTTCGCGAAATCCTGCTAGGCAGCACTGCCAACTTTCCCAACCTTTTGTAAACATCGACGGTTTCCAAATCCCTTTTGAGTGCAATGTTCATCGACTTTTAATGTCAATACACGAAATGCCTCAACTCGACAACGCCAGCGAGAGTCTTCTGCACGGCGGGCAGAAGGTGAAGACGCGCGCCAGCCGCTTTTGGCATGGCTTTGCGGATTTCGCGTTGCAGGATAATGTGCTGGAGGTTGCGGTGGGGTTGATGTATGTGTTTGCTGTTAATCTTCTTTCACGATATGAGAGATGGTTTTCCTCAAGGATATCTCCAAATGGTTCTCTATTTACTATTTTGGCTACCTTACCTCTACTAATATATCCATCCCCAATGTAGTCTTGCGGCGGCATTCACTACCGTAGTGACGTCGTTTGTGTCGGAGATTCTGCTGCCGATTCTCTCGCTGTTGCCGTTCATCAAGCGGAATTTCGATGAGTGGTTTGCGGTTTTGAAGGCGGGGAGGCATATGGGGAGGGGGTATAATACTATGCAGCAGGCGCTGGATGATGGGGCTGTTATCATGGCTTATGGGTACGTTTTCTTCGATCCTCACCCCGGTCATATGATGCATAGGTGCGATTCAGATTGTGATATTCGTGAATGACGGATGAAGGCCAAACGTGATGCATGGAACGCGGACTGATTTCCATGAATAGCACATTCCTCAACAAAGTCTTCAATTTCATCGGCGTGGGGCTCGCGCTGTATATCATTGCGAATGTGTATACGTGGTTGAGCAATGATGCTGTTATTAAGAATACG
>JAABUP010009009.1_pt1 | contig 12468 bp, 18 predicted proteins | sample 5559201 | NCBI WGS metagenome assembly JAABUP01 (sample SAMN10711887, study PRJNA513373) | rock metagenome | isolation source: Antarctica rocks | place: Antarctica | reverse complement strand
ACTCTGGTCGAGTTTATATACATGGCTCCGGGAGGATCGGATGTCACCACTGTTGCTTGCGACTACTACTGCTAACGCCGATGTCCGTACGGATTGGGTGACGTGAAGTAGGACGTCGTGCGATCGGTGTGACGGGAATGAGGATTCCGTCTCGACGGAGTGACGTGAAGTACATGAGCTTCATGTAAGCCAAATGATGGAAAACAGCTCTGCCGGCCGAGCTACAGCACGCGGCCGAACTAGGCTCATGTCCGCGAAGGGGACCTCGTGCGAAAGCAACGCGCGGTATTTGCTGACGGCGAGAATCGCACTCGAGGCTGACAACACGACAGTAAGGTGAGGTACCGATGGTGCAGTGATATACTAGTGAAAGTTGCATCTCGTAAACGTCGTTCCCACCAGCGTAAGGAGTGGTCCGCGGCAGGTAGCCCATGCAGTCGAGTCTTCATTTTTACATGTATGCTCGTCCCGTCAACCCCTTACCACTGCCAAGTCTATGGTGACTCTGGTCCGCAACCCATCTGAGCACATCGTACACCACTCAGCGCAACACCTCAGTCACTCACCACCCCCCACTACTCCCTAAACTCCCTATCCACCTCCTCAAACCCTCCCAAAAAGCCCTTGAACATCAACACCCCCAACCCCGGATCCAGACTCCCCGTCGTCGCCCGAATAGAATGCATACTCAACTGCGGAATCCCCGCATCCACCGCCCGAATCCCCGTCATCGAACTCAACATCGGCCCCACCGTCCCTCCACTCCGCGAATCATTCCGGATCTGGAAAACCTGCAGCTTCGCCCCGACCTTATCCGCGCACCGCTTCAGAACCGCCGTGGAGACGGCGTCGGTCGTCATGTGCCCGTTGCTGTCCGCGCTCACGACGATGCCGACGTTGAGGTGCGGGGCGTGGTTCTCGAGGTAGGCGCCGAGGAAGTTGGGGTTGACGGCGTGGATGACGTCCGAGGAGACGAGGAAGGAGTTGGCGTACGTGCGGCCCATGATGTCTGAGGGAGGTCCGTGAGAGTGCGTGAAGGCGGCTACGGTGCGTTCGAGGACGGAGGGGAGGAAGTTGCTGCGGGCGCCTTGGCGGAGGCCGGAGCCGATCTCTTCGTCGTCGAAGAGGCCGACGACTTGAAGGAGGGAGCTGTCTTCGGCAGCGTCTTTGGTTTCGACGAGGGCTTGGATGGCGGCCCACGAGCAGAGCTTGTCGTCGATGCGGCCGGCGAAGATGAACTCCTTGTCCAGGCCGCCTACCGTGGCTGGTTGCGTGTCGAAGAGCTCGAGCTCCCAGTTGACCATGCTGCTGTAGGTGTCCGCACGCAGGCCCAACGCATTGCCGATGGCCTTGACGAGCCTGGGAGGCTGCGTCTGAATGAATGCGTTTGCGCCATCGTGAGCACCGTGTATGAGCGGTGGGTTGTTGAAGGGCTCAGCATGCTCGTACGGTGAGCTGTCGGTGCCGTCCAGACCGATGATGGGCGTCATCTGCGTCTCCGGGTTGAAAGGACCATTCGCGGCGGCACCAAAGTGAGGCGCTAGCGTCGGTATGCGCGCGATTGGCCAGTCCAGCTTCACGAGTTTGGTGACGATCTTGTCGCCTTCCTTGACCAGGACGCGGCCGCCGATGCCCAGGTCGCGATCCCACCACGTGTTGTTCGGTGCCCCGGCGTACGGCGCGACACCTAGCTGTACGTAGCCGGCCTTATTCGGCACCTGCGAGATAGGCTTCAGTTTCGCGGTGAGCGCGTCGACGTGACCGGCCAGGATGGCGGCACCATTGCCGGGCTCGTAGTTGCCACCGACCGTGAATGCAATCAGAGCGGAGCCATTACGCTCTACAAAGTAGCTGCCACCTTCCTTAAGGTCCCAGCTATCACGCTCTGACAGCTCGGTAAAGCCGGCGTCCTTAAGCTGCTTCTTCACCGCTCCCACAGCATGGAAGACGGTAGGGTTATCCGTCAAGAACCTGCAGAAAGGCTCAGTATATCTGGCCGCGTTCCTGCGCGTGGCTCGTTCATAGTCGACGCCCTGCGGTGCATCGGCACTCTCGTTGTGAGCGTGGAATTCGCCATGCCCTTGATCCTGCCCAGCCTTGTCCTGCTGCTCTGGATTCAAGACGGACTCTTGCTCGGCCGGCGCACTCTCCAGGCGATCCTTGCTCTCCTGCTCTAAGAGCATCAGCTGCATTTCATAGTGCTGGCGCGTGTGAGGCAAAGCAGACACGGGTTCGACCGGCTCATCGATACACGTCTGCAGCTCGGACCCCTTGCGCGCCTGCATCGATCGAATCTGGAAGTCGCGCAACTGCTGTCCCTGCAGCTCCGGGTATGGAGGTGGACCGAGCCAAGCAATTGCATTCTTCATGTTCCTCCTCTTCTGCTGCTCCAACTGCCATCTCTGAATGTCCGCACGCGGGCTCGGAACCGCCTTGACGGCAGCCACGTGCTGCTGCCATTGCTCCTTCTCCTCGGCGTTGGCGGTTCCCGTGGCGATGCGGTTCATGAGGAATTTGGTGTAGGCGTCCGTTCCGACGAGCTGTGTCGGCTGGTTGAGATTGACGTTCGACTCCGGGGGCGTCTGTGGCAGCTTTTGTAGTGGCTTGCCTAGGGAGTTGATGCGGGCTTGGGTGCTTGGCGGGGAGACTTTAAGGTCGTCCATGGCGTCGTGGAGGGAGCTCATCGAGGGCGTGTTCTTGACCATGCTTGGATCGATATTGGCGGTAATGGTGGGAGCAAAGAGTCCCTTGTAGTGCTGTCGAGTATGGGGCGAATGTGTTTGCTTGAGTGCGTGTTCGTCACACTACATGTACTCCAAGAAGTCTGATGTGGTGTTGCAAAGGGTTGTGTGATGCCTCTCAGGCAACTACCTTAATGCCATGAAGCTGTGGTGGGTCAGCTGCAGATTGATCACGTGCCGAGACCCACCCTTCACGGCCTGTCCAGACCAGCCAGTCACAGCGACAGCACTCAGCGAACATCAGCGGCACGCAAAGGTAAAGCCAACGACTTCCTTGATCGCTGCGCAGCAACTTGATTAGAAGGTCAGGTTTCAAAAACCCTCGCAATTTCACTCACCATCACCATCCCCCATCTCTTTCCCTACTTTTCCTCTGTGCCACTGCCTTTTCCATCTCACACTTCTTGCCCACCATGTCTACCAACGACAAGACCCCAGCCAAGACGCCCGCGCAGTCGGCGAAGCCATATGGCACGGCAGCGGCAGCAGCAGCATCGAAAGCAAAGAAGCCCGAGCCCGCAGCACCCGAGTCGCCAGCGCAGAACGACAGCGCGAAAGCCATTGAGAAGCTCGAGGTGCGCATGCTAACCGTCACCTACCATCAAACATTGACTGACGTTAACACCACTGAGCTGTAGATCAAGACGAAAGCTGTGTAAAGCCACACATCAGCGACCAGTCTGGACCGTGGAGACTGACAGCAGGGCCCAGCAACGCGAACAACATCGCCCGCGTAGCCAACAGCCAACTGACATCCAACGACGAGAAACTCTTGCCTCTCGTGTCGTTGAAAACCGGCAAGCCCATGGAGAAATTCCCTGCGACGTCCAAAGACATCGAGAAATTAGGCCGTCAGTTCAGGCCCCACCAGAAGCGCCGTCTTGTAAAGGGAAGACTGACGTGCCAGCAGTGACTTACGTAGACTCCATTCTGAACGGTCTGGAAGCTGACCGGGCCGGCAACGAGGCGGTGAAGAAGGAGAGGCTGAGACTGCAGATTGGATTGAAGCCTAACCCGGCTTGATTAGTTGAAAGGTATGAGGTCGTTGTCTGTATGTACATGTCTGTACAAATCAACGCACAGTAGATGACTGGAACATCGCAATGCCAAATAAGAACGCTATGCGGCACACCATCGCGCCTGCTGTAAATCTCAGATCGAGGTCCACACTTCATCAGGCCGACTTTCATCCAGCAGTCTACTCTTCAAACTCACTCTCCGCAATCGACTCGGGAATCATATTCATCCTCTCCACCTGCGCATCCTCTCTCGCCTGCTTCTTCCGAACAATTCTGCCTCGAAGCCGTACATACACAACCAGTATGACCCCGAAAATGAAACCCAGGGCAGCCAACACCACATTCACCGGAATCGGATTTCCATCCAGAGCCTCGTACGTCAAAGCGTCGATAGCGGGCTGAAATAGATTCACCAGTCCGCTCAAACAGATAATCGTCCCGTAAATCTTGCCGAACGTCGCGAAGCCGAAAATGGTAGTGGCAAAGTTGGACATTGCAGAATAGTACAGCGGCCGCAAGAGGACGAAAAAGATAATATTGGCGTACGCGGCCCAGTAGAAGGGCAAGGACCCCAAGATCCCGACGGCTGTGGTAAGGGAGACGAGAACGGTAAGCATATCTGCTGTGCTCAGATTGTCGAGGAGGACGCCGATGAGGGGTGTGGCTGCTACGCCGCCGATGGGCAGGGCGTAGTCGAAGAAGGAGTTGATGGTTCGCGCGGCGGAGTCGGAGCCAAGCATGTATTCGTATTGGGTGCGGATTGAGGCGATGAAGAAGTTCATGCGGAGCCTATGGCAGTGAGTATAGTGTTAGTAGAGGTTTGACTAGCTAATGTGAGCGGCCCTGCGGCACCGTGGAGGACCAGCACTCACATTTGCAAGACCGTGATCACCGTGATCAAGATGAACCAAGGCGTCAGCATCTGAACGTGCGCCGGTCTCCCGTGCAACGCGCCCCATACGCCACTAGTGGCATGCCGCTCCTCCTCTTTCTGTTCGCGCGCCTCTCGGAACTCCGCATCGCCCACCACGCTCTCCAGATCCGCGAGCTTGGACTCCCGGTGCACGCGTCGACGTGCGCGCAATTGACGGACCTCGGTGTCGCTCAGTTCCTCGTCTGAGTCGTGGACATCGTTGGTGGAATCTTCTACCTTCTCCAGCTTCGCCTCCAGCTGTGGGATTGTCTTGTAGCCGTCGGGAGTCATGAGCGTGAACTGCGCTAGCAAGATCACAATCGGAACAACCAGGTATCCGAAGAAGAACTTGTCGGGCGTGAAGCTGCCGTCGGATGACTCGTAAGCCAGACGGTAGAACAGGAAGACCGCTGCGGAAGCATCAAAGGCACCCGTGACCGTCGCAACGATGGTACCCGAGTACTTCGGAAAGGCATTCGCTATCGAATACGACGGCACGAACAGGAAAGTGCCGCCAAGAGCCAAAAAGATGTTGCCGACGATGTAACCATCAAACCTCGGCACGGCGAAGGCGTAGGCCATGAGTATACTGCCGATGGCCAAGGCAATACTTCCAATCACAGCGCAGGCTCGTGGTCCATAGCGGTCCAATATGGTGCCCACGGGAAGCGCAGAAACATTGCATGTCGTGCTCGCAATCGCGAAGAAAAGGTTCAACCGGAGGTCTTGCTCGTAGCAGATTTCGACGCCAGCGATGATTTCTTCGGGCGTACAAAGCTCGCGGTAGACGCCTTCACTAATCAGCACAGGCTTGAGAGCCGCAAACCCGAAGACGATCCCGGAGGCTGGCCAACACGAAACAACCGTAAAGATCACCTGGGCTAGGTCGAGTCAGTAAGCCGTCTTCCGCTATCAGAAAGCAACTCTACCCACCTATCCGCTTGCCATTTGGGACCTTGTACGGAATGACGCCACCAGTTGGATGCGTCGCCTGGCTTGGCTGCTGCGAGTGCGGCAGGGCATCGTAGCTGATTACACGCCTCAACGACCTCACCGAGCCTTTTCCATGAAGTTGGGAGAAGCGTTGTGCCGAGGGAAAGGCACTGATGGAGCCATAGTTGCCGGGACCGCCGCGTGCTGGGGTGAGACTGGGTGACCGCCACTCCTCCGGAAGCCTGAGCGGTTCGCGGTCGGTGCCTTCGATAGATGTGACGCGCTGGACAAGGGACATGGGATCCTGCTGGGGAATGCGCTGTCACACGGTGTCCTGTTGAAGGACGGGTGGAGAGAAGTCGTTGGCGAAGTGGCGGAGCGATAGTGAGGTTAGCTAGAATCTGCCCCGGTCGACGTCAAGGTGTAGGCTGATGAGATGGTACTGCAGCTGCTTTTACCCGTGCGTTGAGGCACGCCCAACCAATAATCGCGCACGGCAATGCACGACCTGTGCACGATGGCGGGCTCTAGCCCATCTGAAGGCGTCTCGATCACGACTCATGTTGGACTGAGAATTGCAGGTGCCGTCCGATTAGCCAACGGCACGGTCCGGGGCCTTGCGTACGCTGATTGGCTGCGCATTCCCAATGAACATCACCTCACTCGTCCACATCACTGAGCGCTGCGACATCAACACCACCCAAGATACGGAGTCGTACAACGATACTGGTTCATCGAAACCGACCGCAATAGGCTGTGGAAAGGAACGTATAAATACGGTCAACCTCGATGTGATCACTCTCCAGCCCGAGGCAGGGCAATGGCGATACGGTAATGGCCATCTGGTCGATGTAGCCCTTGGACGGCCAGCCTGCCAAGCGGTACGGTGGAAAGCTCGCAGTGGAAGAGCGCCTTCTCTCGGAGGCTTTCTGCGCGTGTGACATTCCCCAACAATCTCTGCAGCTGGCGCGTACCTGTCGCCAACGCCCGTGTCTTTTCATACGGTTGATGGCGCCTTGCGGCACCCGATGTAACACCTGGACTCGCCCATAGTCCAGGCTCTAACCCGATCCCGAAACAATGCGATGGAAGTCAAATCTCATTAACTACACGCGTCGATGGCACATTTCTTTTCGCAGCCTGCGGCGTGGTCAGGACATGCACCTCTCGGCTCTAGCGGAGTCTGACTTCGAACTTGCGACAGGCAGTAGCATGGGACTTGGAGACCCGCCGACGTCTAGAGAAGATATCGAGACTCGAGCCGTACCTTGGTGCTGCTCCTGGTGGAATCTCCTGCTCGTGCTGCAGCGACAGGTACATTTACTTGGCCTTTTTTATTGACGGCGTACGAAGTGCCTCTTTCTTTGACCAAGGTCCGATCCTCGTTGACTTCCGATATGACGTCGTGTTATACGGGCTCCTGCCATTTGCGGCTCGATCTCGCCACCTATACTCGCACCGTATGTATACAATGGTGTGCAGCATACTCAGGTGGAATGCCAAGGTGTAACGCTACTGGCTTCCGCTATCTCGACTCTGCGCTTCTGCTGATCCTCTTCAGCGCGTCTCTCTAGCTGACCCTCGTGTAGTAAGTAAACCGCCGACCCGAGATCGCGTCGACTTCTTACCCGCCACTTACAGCCCTCAGTCACCGTCATACATGTCAGCGTTGCAGCGTCGCACACGCTCGGTCACTGAGCTACAGAATGGGGAGACATATAAGCTGCCGAACTGCGCGCCAACATCTAGCCCTTGGGCACCTCGAATCTTTAATCTCGATCATCGAACACCGCAACGATCGACATGAACCTGACACTCGAGTGGCCACTGGGGTGGAGACGATGCTGTATCTGCCACGCAAAGCTTTATCGGCGCCCCGTCTTCATCGGCGATGAAGTGGCTTGCAGAGGTTGCATGCGGGATTTCTTCCAGAACTCGCTGGAGGCCGGGACAAGCTTTCCACCGCGGTGGGCGGGCAAGAAGCTAGACCCCAGAGACTTCCGGCACATTGTCTCAAGTATAAATCTAAATGGCTACGACGAGAAAGAAAAGGAATGGGGTTGCCCGGCGCGGCTGCGCCTTTACTGCCATCATATCCATCCGCCGCAGGTAGAGCAATATGGTACCTTCCTAGGGCAATGTTTGGCGACCGCAACTTGCCAGCGGTGCGACATGTGCATGACCTATACATGTGGCGAGTGTCACATAAACCTAACTTCACCGGATGCCACTCTGAAGCTGACCAATATTGAGCACCACTGCGACCCAAGCATAGAGGGTCGAGCACTTGAACAGGCTTTTGCCGGGTTGGTACGCGGCAAAGATTATCGAAATTGTCCGAGGCACGACTGCCAACGACGTATCGAGCTTTGGCAGGAATGCAACCACAAATGCAACCACATGACCTGCCCGTCATGCAGTACCGACTTCTGCTACCTCTGTGGGCAGCAGGCAGGTCCTCACTCCCGCCACTGGGGCCGCGCAGGTGGTTGCCCGTACTTTGGCCAACCTCGCAACGATGTGCATGAAGCAGAAGACAACAACGCGACCATCGACCAAGATACCGAAGGCAACTATTACGACGCTGGCCTCAACCCCCTCATCGAGGAACGTTTCCGGCTCCGCGTGGAGGGCTGGGTCTTGAATCATGCAGTGCTGGACGCAGCCCGTAACCCGTGGTACACCGCGTTGCATGCGTTGCGCAATGCGGCGCGTGTCGATCCTACAGGAAGGGAGTCTGGCGACCGGCACGGAGACTTGCAGCTTGAGGATAGGGGCGCACGAGAGCCACTCTCCCGCCGCCTTCCACAACGGCTCCGAATACCATCGTTCAACCGGACTTCTTGGCGAGACGTGTAGGATTGACCGTCTCAAGGGCTATACGCAGGACACCCGTATGTCGAGATCGTCCCAAGGGTACGGGTGAGCGTGGATCGGCTCAACCACCGCCAAGAGCTCCTCCGATTCAAGTTTACGGACTGGATGCGGGCGAGCGCTACCACGGGCACCAAAGGTACCGGGAGTGTTACCGAGCCCTCTCCTTCACACATAATTCATATAGGCGTATGTAGAGCGTATCTCTGACTCCAATACCGACAGACGCATCGTGAGTTCTGGTGACAGCTGGCTTGAGCGTGCGCGTCGTTTGGCCGAGGATAGGCAAGGCAGTCCGCATGAACGTATATCTCACCAACAGTTACGGGGGCATGTTGGAAGCTGGGAAGACCTGTGGTAGTCTCCGCATGTCACGTGCGCCGTAACCCACATATCCGACCACCAACAGACGACAAGCATACGTGGACACAACAAAGCCTTCGATCGAGACGAAACATTTGCGATACCTATGCAGCATAGAATTGACTACACACCAGTAACACAAAATCACTGCCACACTCCATAGCCATGAAGAAACACACGCCTGAGTCGTCCACCAGTTCGTGCTGTTCATCCCTTCGAAGATTCTACCGCCGTGCGTACGCGCCGAGAACGCCATGTAGATGCGATTTTGACGCCGTCATGCGCGTCGTGCAAGGAGCGTGAGCGCTAGGTTGATAGTGTCAAAGCAGTGCGGCTGTTGGTTGTCATTGTTGGGCTGGGTATGCAAATGTACATGCCGACTCGTTCGGCTGAGTTGGGCTGGTAGGATGTCATGTGTCGTGTGCATCGCGGAGGGCAGAGGTAGTGACGTGTTGAGAAGGCTGCGGCGGCGAGGCAGGAATTTAGGCCCGTCTAGCTTTGCTTGCATTCGGCGGTCTCCTGCTTCGGCTTGGAGCCATCTTCCTGAATTCCTAAATTAGCTCTACCTTGCGAGACTGACGCGGAGGAGTTAGCTTACCTCGTCCTCGTCCTCTTCCTCGTCGTCCTCATCTCGCTCCTCGTCATCATCATCCTCGTCGTCCTCGTCCTCGAACTCATCCTCATCGAAGTCGTCCATGCCAGGCTCGAATTGCAGAGCCTCGCCAGTGAACCAGTCGATGGCGCGAGGGATCAGCTTCTCCTTGATATCCTCACCCAGCTGGTAGTCAAGTTCGAGCTTGGCCTCGATCTCCTCGTCGACCTCCTCGTCATCATCACCTGGCGGCTTCGCTGGGTTGAAGAAGTCGAAGAAGGATGGTGTGGGGATGGTCTTCTTGACAATGCGCGTCTGCTTGGTGTCTGCGGAGTGTTAGTCAAGGAGTCAAGAAGGACAGGTCTTGGGACATGCGTACTCTTGTTCCTCTGCTTCTTGCTCTCCACCTTCACCGTCAAGTCCTTGCCGGACTTCCAGTCGATCTTGTCGCCCTCCGCGTGGTCGTAGATGAAGTCGCCGCCGTACCCGCTCTCTTCTTGGTAGTAGTACGTCTTCGAGAGCGTCTTATTGCTGAAGAACTCGTTTTCTGCGAACTGGAAGATGAGACGGAAGCCTGGGCGGTCAAGGTACTCCATGCGAATGTCGGTGAGGGTCTTTAGCGCGTCCTCGTCGCGGTCTGTAATCGTCTCCTGAAGCGACGAGTTCTTCATCGCGCTCAACCAGAACTCCGGTATGCCCTTCGCAGCCGTAGTGCCCTCGGACTCTGCCTTCTTGTCTGCCTCGGCTTTGTCACCCTCGGCATCTTCATCTTCCTCCTCATCTTCCTCGCCTGCCGTTATCTCCGCCTCAGTCGGCTCGGCCTGACCATTGACAATCTTGGCGCGTTTCTCGTAGAGCGGGGTGAACTTGGCAAAGAAGCGCTTCTCCAGCTGCAGCACCTCCTCTTGGAACTCCGCCTCGAGCTTGGAGTGCTCTTTCTGCACGCCCTTCAGGCCGGCCACGCGTTTCCTCACTGGGCCCGGGAGGGACTCAACGTAGCCCGACGAGCGACCCACGAGGCCTTGAAGCTTGTTCTGCATCATAGAGACAAGCTTGGGGTTTTGTGCGAAGATGGACGCGGCGGCTGCGCGGTCGAGGTCCTCTGTTCGACACGGTGTAAGCGTTTGGCCAGGATCTCAGACTGCGTTGCTATGGTGTCGTACCTTCGTTGATGCTCGGAATGTCCGGCGCCTGCGCGCGCGAAGAGATTGGCGCATTGTTGGCCTGCATTCTCAGTCAATATGGGTCGAGCCTTGACCGCCTGATCTTGGTATCCTCATACCGGCGTATTTTGAGGTGTCTGCATATTGCCGTCAGTGGATACTCGAACAACCATGGAGTGCAGGAACGAGTTGAATGGTCAGGAGGAAGCCAAAGGAGAGAACGGAAGAGAGGCGAGGATAACATACGGGTGCTGTATCAGCGCCACGGCGGTTGGGTATGGCGGACATGTTCGGGTAGTGATCGACAAGGGACCGAGCGGGTGAGGGTGTGGCAGTTGGCTGGTCTGTCAAGCAACCAGAGGCAGAGGTCAGAGTTTGATGTGCAAAGTGGCGTCGATCTGTTGCTGAGAGTGGTGATATGCGCTGGGACAGCTGTTGAGCGCAGTCGCGCCGAGATTTTGCAGGACCGGCTTGAAGCGGGGTGACGTGTGATGCGCCTAAGGCAAACAAATAGAGGTCTCGAACCACGTGATCATCAAAGTATCCTACATGAGGGTACAGTAAAGTAAGGTAGCAGATTCAACAATCGGAATCCCCGCCGTATACCAACGGCCATGGATCAATCAGCTCTCGAACCCCAAATGGTGGAAGGCCTAAAGAACCTCTCTGCCAAAGACAAGTCCGCCATACAACCCTCACCCGCCACAGACGAGGTTCGTAACTGACAAACATGCCTGCAGACAAGACCTCAACACCTTCATCCAAGCGGAGAGCCAGAAAGCCCAAATCCAGTCGACTATCCACGGTCTGACCGACACGTACGTACCCAAACCGGAACCACGCAACTCCGACCGCTTACTGTCCCGGCGATACTGATCGCGCGAGCGCATAGGTGTTTCAAGAAATGCATCACGAGCAAGATCTCGGGCGGGAAGCTGGATCGGTATGAGGAGCCTTGCATGCAGAGCTGTGTGGATCGGTTTATGGATGCCAATATGGTCGTTATCAAGCATTTGGAGCAGTTGAGGTCGCAATAAGCAAAGAGAGGGGCCCGCCTTCATGATCGCGGAACGTAAATGTACAACATAAGACGAGGTGCAGTGTGGGAGCATGGAGCAGCGGACAGTCGCTGTGTTGGGGCTGTATACAGCGTACGATAGACGGGTTGGAGGAGCGAGGCTTGCGAAAGCAGAGATATGGAGTGCGACGGCCGTCAGGCTGGTAAAGGTGCGGTCCCATATTGTATAGTAGCTGTAGTACTACACGGTTCACATCGAGCACATCCGAATGCTTCGCGGAGACTATCCGGCGCCCAGAGTTGTTCGCAGCTTCTCGCAACGCCATGGTGCTCTCCCATGAGTCACCTTTCCCGACTCGGGACGCAGCGCTTTCGCATACCAACCATCCGACCCCGATCATGTAAATCAAGGCTTAGACGATCGCCAGCTTGGTCGCGGCGATATCGAGCGCATCGACGTCTGGTGTGAGCCGTGCGAAGGCCTTCTTTGAACCGTCGGGCCTGACTACCATTAGCCCATATCCATACCCAGCCGATCAAGAAGATTCCCTACCTGATCATGGTGTTGATCCGCACCACGTTAACATCATACATCTTCTTCAACGCCTCCCGAATCTGCCTCTTATTCGCCTTCACATCCACAATAAACACCAACGTATTGTTCTCCTCAATCTTCTTCATCGCGCTCTCCGTATTCAACGGGTGCACGATAACCTTACTCGCATCGAGGCGCGGGACGTGGGGCACCGATTTGCGCGGGTACTTGGGCGCGCGCGAGAGGGTGAGGGTTTTGGGCCGGTGGAAGGAGGTGCTGGTGCGCACTTTGCGGACCTTGTGCGAGTTGACCTGTGG
>JAABUP010009008.1_pt1 | contig 12468 bp, 10 predicted proteins | sample 5559201 | NCBI WGS metagenome assembly JAABUP01 (sample SAMN10711887, study PRJNA513373) | rock metagenome | isolation source: Antarctica rocks | place: Antarctica | reverse complement strand
TGGGTGGGTCAGGGGGTTTGGGTGGGCAAAGGGGTTTGGAGATTGGGTGGGAGGAAGGGCAAGAAAGGGGAAAGGGCGAGGGCTGGGCTGATAGTGATATAATTTGGAGAGTGCGGGTGTGGCGAGGGGGTTGGGTGGAAAGAAGGGGTGGGAGGTTAGGTGGGTTAGTGTTGATTTGAGGAGGGTGAAGGAGGTTGTTGGATTATAGAAGACTGGAGGAAGGCGGTCAGGAAGTGTGTTTTGTGAAGAAGGGCTGTATATACAGGCATTGGAGAGTCGGATGAAGTGATATTTGCGAGGTTGGCTAGATGTGATAGAATAGATGATAGAGCTTGTGGCTTTGATATGCTGCTGAACCGAGACAATATCTCCTCGCTAGACATTCAATAGTACGTGCCAAATACATGAAAAACATGCGTAGTGGGCCCTTCGCCAGATACACCATGCTCGAAAGATGAAATAAACGCCATTGGCATGAGAAAGCCATTGTTGGACCCCACCGGCCAAATGTAAGGGTATAATAGGTAACTCGAATTGAAGTAGAACGCCAACGCAGATCTAGGACGGTCCTCAAGACCGATGCGAGACAGACTTCTTTCGCCCAAAAATAGTCCTGGTCCTGGACTTATCCCGCGGTTTCTTTTCTGGTGTAGTGGGCTTGGCACCTCGCCCCTGGCGCTCGTTGCTGGTGGAGTCGTCTGCGTATTTGGGTTTATAGATCCTACATCGATCGCTATTAGTTCTCCAGCTGGAAGCATTATTGGAGAGTGGAGGACTCACCAGCTATTACCAACCATACTCATACCCTTAGCTTCTGCCATTCGGTAGTACTTGGCTGCCTTCTTCAGATCCTTCCTGCACCCTTGACCCTGTGCGTAGCAAAAACCAGCCTCAGCCATCGCATCTGCATCGCCCCAATTGCCTGCTATCTCAAAACATCGTAAAGCCAATGTCTTGTCCTGCTCAATACCCCAACCATTCATGTGGCTGACACCAAGTTCATAAATACTAAGCGCAAATTGGGCTTGCTTCGATTTCCGTTCGAGTACTTCGCCTGGCTTGCTATCCTTGTGCTCTTCGTCAATCACGATTTCCAAGCTAGCACAGTCTGCGGCCTTCCTAAGCCATTGCACGCCTTCTTGCTGATTGGGACGCATACCCCAACCATGACGACAGGCGAGAGCGTAGAGCAGCATGGCTGTCGGATTGTTTTGCCTTGCAGCAATGCGGAGGTGGTATGTAGATTCTCTTGCAGCGCCACGCTCATGCAACTCAATGCCTTTCGCGAGATGGTCTTCGGCGGGCAGATCCAGTGAGGGAGCTGGTGCGCGGGGACGTGCTTTAATCGTGCTTCCAGATCGTGTTGAGGCTGTGTAGTCGGACTTGTCATCGGCCTGGATTGGCGTTGGTGGTGGTCTGCTTTGCTCTGGACGGTACTGCTCTGCCGAAGGACGTGGCGATCCTCGTGAGAGTGGATGAGCTTGCTCGGTAGATGGTCCAGGTGAAGCTCGTGAGTATTGCTCGCATGATGGGCGAGGTGATGCTCGCCCATGCTGCTCCGCTGAAGGACGTGGTGAGATGTATGTGCTCTGCTCGTAAGAGGGGCGTGGTGAAGATCTGTTGAGCTCTATGCTCGGTTTCCGTGGCCGTGAAGGTGTCGTGGGTCTTTGAGCAAGCGGAGTTGTGGGGCGGACGTTCGTCTGTACAACAGGCCGGTCCCACTCAAAAAGGGGCATTTGATCGTTCTGTGAAAGTCTGGAATCACGCTGTAGCATCCTGCCACGAGGTAAGGAGAATTTCGCGTAGATGTAGGAGGGAGCTGGAGTATCATGATCTCTCGGATCTGGAGACTGGTCATTGTAGTCCGTGCTTCCGGGCGTTTGAATGGTATCATCCACGAACATGAAACATTGACTGTCCACAGATGGCTGCCGAGATTGAGAGTTGAACGGAGGCCGTACTGCGTCCGTGGAAGGCCGGCTGTCGAACGATGGTTGCCGGCCTACATGCATCTGCTGGCTTTGCCTACTAATAGGTCTTGAGAAATTGAATGCAGGGCGAGCTAGGCGGGAGCCACCAATTGAGTATTCGGAGTTCAGTGAAGGAGATCGATTATGTGCCTGGGCGAAGGGCGAGAATGGAGATTGTGGCATTGAGACGCCGCTGCTTGATGACAGCTTCCTATCCCTCGAGAACCCAGATCCACCAGTAGAGGCACTGAGCTCATCATCCGAGCTATCTTGAACTGATCTGATACTTGGGGCTTGACGAACATGTGGTGATTTCGGTGGTGCCAGTGAACCATTATGGCTTCTCGATGATGAAGACTCAATCGATCCTCCACGCCGTGGCTCATTGTTGTGCTGGTGGTGGAAGAATTCGTATTTGCGTGGTGGAAATACCCATGGATTCTTGTCTATCGCCTCTGCACTCCTCGTGGCAGGAGTCGAAGGCTCTGGTGACTTGGTCCTTGGTGCGCCAAAGTAGTCATTCGTTCGTGTTGGAGGCATTTCTGCCGGTGTCACGAAGGGCTGATCTGGTGAAGACCCATCAAGGTCTTCTGTGTTGTCTTCCACTGGTGGAACGTTGCTCATTCGAGGATAGAACGACTTGGGTCGGAAAGCTGGTTCCTCCACCTCTGGCATTGTCCCTGACGTATCCTCCTCATTCCTTCGTGGGCTTGATCCCGGTGACACGATCTTTGCCTCCGTTGACTGCGAACTAACATACATAGAATTCTGTTTTGTGATCGGATCGCCAGTCGTAAGGGGAGGCAGTCGGCTCACACGCCTTCCATTCCTCTTGCTGCCATCCAATTGCTTGGCCAGCAACCTGCTCTGCATGGCAAACATGTCCAGCGGGGACATTGCCGGCGGTATGTCGCCAGCGAAGTGCTGCATCCGGGGCGATGGAAAAGCTCCTGGTGATTGTTTGCCAGATTGCATTGTTTCGCTAGATTTCGACCTCAAGTCGATGAATGTCGGACGCGCCGACATTGTGAGGATTGTCCGATTTGACTTCAGGGTGAATCAGTCAATCCGAGAATAGACCTAGTCGCAGTCGCAAAGCCTGTGCGGCTCAGTGCTTTGGATGCACAGTAATCGAGGCGCAATGAGGGATGTGGATGTAAGCGCACTGCAAGCCACCTGTTTAAGCATCCAAATCACGAATCATGGGTGGTTCCCTATCAATGGTATGACCCTTCTCTTTCTCCTATTGATGCCCTCAGTGAAGTCGCGATATGTGAGGTCTCGTTGAGTAGGTGGAGGATTCTTGTTCGACGTCACGGGGTAAATGTTTGAGGTTGTACGAGAAGCGGTTTCACGATGAGTTGGCGAAGTTGTTGTGAGAAGCAGGGTGAGCAGCCATCAAGGCCATACTACGTGAAAGTGGCGTAGGTAGGTATTATTGATCTCCAGATGTGCTGAATGTAGGTCCCGGTGAATTTGGTGAATTTGGTGCCACTGACATGCAAAGATTTGGTGGTGCATTTACTTTACCCCTGCATTCTCCTCGGCAAGCTCCCTACGAATCTGATTGGCGCACCCAAGACGTTGCGATTTTTAAAAATAGATTAAGGGCTTCACTGAGCACCACCAGGTGAACCTCCCCACAAATCTCAATCTCCGTGCTTGATTCTACAAAATCTACGAGTACACCAACCATAGTATATGCATGGAGAAAGCTACTGTGAGAAGTTGGAGCCGAGATCTTCACTTCACTGCAGTTAACCGGGAGCCTTGGCCCTGCGTAGGCTTCATATGCGTCCCAACCAATCGTAACGCGAGGTTTGGCTTTCTTTTTGGATCTCGTACGTGGAGGCGTACAGCGTGACATTACTCGTACAATGCGATATGCGCGTCAGCTGAGGTACGCCATGTGGGCAAGCGTGTCATATATTGAAACTGTGAACTGGGAATCTGTGGGCTTGTGCCCCAGCTGAGAAGTAGAAACTAGAATTAATTGCCTGCTAACCAGATGCTTTGCATGGCCTGGATTGGAAGCATACACGGCTCCAAAAATGCAGTAGTCTGGTCAACACAGGCTTTCGACTTCACATATCTGCCTCGATCTCAATTTGTTGTTGCCTTTCCCAGAGTCGGTTTGCTGCCCCCACGATGATTTCCGCTTTAAGGAGAAGCTTTTGGTGATACTTTGCTTCTTCATCCCCATCCAGCCTTGATTTCTTTGGCTGGGCCAGAAGCAGTATAGGTAGCAAGTCCTCAGCATCAACTTCAGCGACAGTCCTCAGGCCCTTGAACCCGTTCTCCCAGAACACTCTGGCAGTCCGGCTCTTCACGAATGGGATCTTTGCAAGCTCAAGGAGGTCTGCTCTAGCACCAGCCTTAAGGCGATCACCCATGTGCTCTAGAGCGGCTTTGAGCATGCCCCAGCCCATTCTATCACAGAAATTCATCATGCCTGCTGCAAAGCCTTCGCATATCTGGGCCAGAGTCTGAACGAAGCCTCGCGGTACTTCGAATTTGCGGGCTACAACATGTATGGGCATTTCATTGCATAGATCTCGGAGCTGTAATGCTGCATAGAACCGGCGGTAGACACGTGCAATCCTTATCTCTTCGGGCGTTATTTCTGGAAGCTGTTTCGCGCTGTTTGCCCTGATCATGGTCAGCAATCTTGGCAGTCGATTACGCAGGTGATGGACTGCTTACATCCGGTTCACTAAGCCTGGGTTTACGCCAACAAAATCGAGGACTCTGAGGCCGCTCTCGTCCAAGCTCTCCATCTCTCTGCGAAATATAGGCCAATTGATGTCACTCACACCGGAGTTGTAGACAGGAGTGAATGTATAGAAGATATGCATCTCTCCATCCATGACAAATGCTTGAAGAGCCCGGCGTAGCTCACCATGTATGAACATGCCGTCTTCAGGCGTTAGGTAAGAAGCGACAGTAGCTTGACTCAAAGCGGTAGCTTCGTAGGACCCAAGACTATCTGAAACGATGAGTTCCGAACCAAGAAGCTCTTCCAGTGTCGTAGTCACCATATTGTCTAATTGGGCTCGGTCCATTGTATGGTACAGTAGCGTTCTCTGAACGTACTCCTGAATCGCTGCCATATGCGTAGCCAGCCTGACAGTAATGACTTCTAGTAAGGCCCGCTTGATGCCACGCTTTTCGGGTGTTAGGCTACTTTCGACCATGGGCAGATCGGCCTCGAGAAGCTGTGCCACCTCTTCGAGGTCGGCCTTTTGACAACAAAGGTAGCTTTCACCAATCTCGTCCTTGCCCTTGCGCCCAGCGCGGCCTCTCATTTGTCTCAGCATTGCTGGGCCTACAAGATCTCGGCCCATCCTCGCACCTTGGAGTATAACGCGTCGTGCGGGTAGATTGATCCCTGCTGCAAGACTACAAGTAGCCACGATAATTTGTATGATGCCTTTGTCGTATGCTTCCGCAACTAATTCTCTTTCCTCGACAGTAAGTCCGGCATGATGGAAGGCGACCCCTCTGATCACGGTCCTTGCCAAACTCTCATCCAGGCCAACGGGCAGGCTTCGAAGGTCGCTTAGTACGTCCTTCCTCCGGTCAAGAACCTTATCATCCACGTCCGAGCCTACAGGCATCGCTTCACTTACCAATAGTGCAGTCGACTGGCAGGCTTGTCGGGCGCTGCAAAAGATCAAAGCACCATATCCAGCATTTGCAGTTTCGATGGCTAGGGAAACGACTGCGTTGCACATCGGACTTTTGAGCTCGCTGTGCTCTGAAGGCTGGATAACCCTGACTGGGGCAGCCCCTGATAGAGGCTGCGTTGGATTGGAGTTGAGCTGGCTGGCTGTTTTGAGGAAGGCGCTGGAGGTTGAGACTGGATAGATCGAGTTTTCATATACCAAGTACTCTTCAATTGGGACTGGCACGTATTTGGTGTTGAAGTACTTTGCATCCAGCCACTTTGCCAATACTTGTGTGTTCTAATCAAGTCAGTCGTAATGAATGAGTAGCTTCGTCGGCTTCTTACCGTAAGAGTTGCACTCATGCCCATTATCTGCACCCGCCCCTCAAGGACTAATAATTTGCTTGCCATGAGCTCCATGAGGTACCCTCGAAAGCCATCGTTGATCATGTGAAGTTCGTCAAGGACAACGACCCCGAGATCATTGATAGTGCATTCTTCGATAGCCGTGTTTACCAGGGCATTGGCCTTCGCTATGTCAGTGTAGATTCTTTGGGGTGCATGAGACCGTTTCTGATAGATGAAAAGATTGTAGATTGCTAACCTTTTCGATCGTGCAGACTGCTATGTCCACTTCAGACCAAGTAACTCGAGCTTTGCTACCACCGAAAAAGCCACCCACGCGTACCGAACTGCTGTGGGGTTTTCGCCACCTAGGAAGCTGGGTACTGGGCACATCGCCCTGGCTCCGTGTATAAACACCTTTCGTTAACCCGTCGACAACTTTTCTTAGCCACTTGAGCTTTTCTTGCACTAATGCTACGTAAGGGAGAACCAAGATCGCTTTCTTAGAAGGATCTTCGATAATTCTTTTGAGCATCAAAACGTCTGCAACAAGGGATTTACCCCCGCCTGTTGGAGCAGTATAAACAAGGTTCTTTTTCCCCTCTAATATTCCACGTCCTAGTAGACAAGAAGATTGCCATGGATAGATGCTGTTTATTCCTAAGGAAGCGAAATTCTTCACTAGGGTTTCTGGAAGGCCGTAACGAGTATTGGACAGCGAAAGCAATGGATTCTGGGATGGTCCTGGAGTCGAAGACACTACTGGTTTCAGAATATGGGAAGCCTCGGTGTTGTTGTCTCCAACATTACAAATCCTGCTGGTCTTGATGCGATTCTTCTCACCAGCATTTGAACGCTGTCGCTTCCCAATATCTGGACCAAGGGTGAAATTCGTGATGTCTTTGAATACAACATTACCAGAAAAGGATTCATCAATCTGCCCATGATCTCGTTTAAATCCATGGAACGGGCCGGTATCTGTACTATAGTGCTGCTGTTGAACGAGGTCAATACTAGTGGCGAATCCTATCTGTGCTGGAGCCATGGATTATTAGGATACAGCGGCGACAGGCAGTAACATAGCAAACCTCCAACCCTGGAACACCAATAAAACAGTAGAGAAAAAGCGTAGAGAAGGTGACACAAACCAGGTCGTGGGCTGTTTACTTTCCCAAAGCGAAAAGTCTTTCGACTAGGGCAAACCCCGGTTAAACTCCGGCAGATATTGCTTGGCATATTCTAAACGTCTACTCTTTGTCTCCCATACTGGAAGGCACAAGGAAGCATCGTGACCTGGCCGTCTTCGACCAGGGGGCAGGTGTGAAATCATTGAAATATTGTCAGTCTTGGTTTGGCCTTTGGGATGGAGCAATTAGACTGCTATCCGGTTAATGATTTTTGAGAAGGATTGGTAGACCAGGAATCACTGTCCGCAAAGCGAAGGTAGCGACAAGAGAGTCCTATCTCGCCGCCTGCCCACATCGTTGCTGATCGGCATCCATCTGATCTGGCCAGTGGCTCGAGTCGAGGACAATGATCAAGGTCAATCTCCAACAGAGTGAGAGTGGAGAGAATTCAAACCTTAGCATTTCTCGGCAGGCTTTTTAGCCGCAGACAGCTCTAGCGCCGCCGCTCTGCCCCATATCCTTCGTTGCCTCACAAGTCTTTTGTGTTCTTAGTATACAATCGTCCTTTACCCACCACTCCTTCCGTACGTCGCTCTCTTTCATAGCTTCGTCTATCCTTCTCAAACCACACCAAACCTATCTATCCGAGTTCCTTTCGCCGAGGCTAAGGTGCATGCTTTAATCCTAGTCAGGCGTCGCATCGACTGTCAATTATCACCATAGAAGCGCTGCGTTCTACTCCACATATCATAGGCAGGCAGCTGGCCTCGCTTTTTCAACCCTCCATCAACCACATTCCTTTGACATTGTCTTTCGGCAAATGCACCATCACACCTTGCAAATACGTGATCACCCAGTGCGGTTGTCCTCCTAGGAGAGGGGAGCTCGGCTGCTGGCATGGCGGAAGTCAATGATGCCCAATCTGATAGGCCAGCCATGACAGACCCACCGAATCAACCTGCACCCCAAGCGCGCTCTACAAGTAGGAACAATGAGCTCGACTCTACCTCAACACCCTCGCGCCTTTCTTCCAAGTCACCGCAACCCACTCCACTACAATCCTTCGACACAACCGCCAAGGCTATAAAACCAGAGTCGCAACCCATGACCACCACTTCATCCTCTTCCTCATTACCGCCTGATCAGCAAGTCAACAATGCCATGGACTCAATTGGTGCATCTCCGTACGGCACAAGATCTCGGAATAGGAATGGGAGTTCAAGGCCTAATTACGCTGAGGATCGAGAGTTGGAAATGGATTATGAGTGGAGCTCGTCCAAAAAATCACAATACGCCTTGGCTTCAGCACTGCCGAGTAACTTATCTTCGGGAGACAGCGAAAAGCCATCAACTGCAAACACTCGACGTTCATCCACCACGGCGTCTGCGATGCCAGCGACGATCAGCAAGATAACGACACCTAATACTCAGAACAATCACCTACCTGGAATGTCGAGCTTCTCTGTCAACCCTGAAGCTAGCGTTGCTCAACCTCCTCCGTCGAGGAAGCGCAAAGCGCCGGGCAACGGCCCCACCGTCCACCAGGCATCTTCTGCCATGACTCAGACTAGTACACAGAGTGTTGCGCGAAGGAATGCTCCTTCAACCAACACAGGTAGATTGAGAAGGACTAACCTCATGACCTTTGAGACTTGTCAGGGCTACCTGAAGAATGGCAAATTGAAGGCTGACGATGGCACTGTTCTGGCTGTTAACGGTGTGTTCTTACAATCCTCTTTCCAGTGACGCACATACACGCTTCAGACCCAGGGCACCTTCGCTTACTTGCAACTAGATCAAGTTTACCTGATCTGCGAACCTCCTGGCGAACCATACTATCTGGCAAGGATAATGGAATTTCTCCATGTGGAAAACGACCATAATCTTCCTGTAGATTCGTTGCGGGTCAACTGGTATTTTCGCCCGAAAGACATCCAACGAAAGGTCAACGATACTCGAGTCGTCTTCGCATCAATGCAATCTGACACATCTCCTATCACATCACTGCGTGGAAAGTGCCGCGTACTTCATAGGAATGACATAAATGACCTTGACATGTATAGGAAGGAACAGGATTCTTTCTGGTATGAGAAGATGTTTGACCGCTACATCCACCGCTTTTACGAGGTCATACCAACAAGCCAAGTAATCAATGTACCGGCCAAGGTCAAAGAGGTTTTGGATCAGCGATGGAAGTTTGTCGTTGTGGAGATAGGGCGTGGAAAAGAACTGACAAGCGCGATCAAGTCTTGCAAACGATGCCAGGGTTACTGTGCGAGGTGAGTACAAGCATGCACCGGCTTAGACTTCGGGGACAAGATTGCTGACCTTGTCATTAGCAATGACTCAGTGGACTGCGCCGTCTGTAAAGACACTTACCACATGAACTGTGTTCGACCACCACTCCTCAAAAAGCCAGCTCGTGGGTTTGGCTGGTCCTGTGGCCCTTGCAGCCGGAAGCAGGAAAAGAAGCTTGAAGCTCGAAATACCCCTATTGTGGGCGAAAAGGCTACGGAGAGAGAGGAGGAAGTCATAGATGAGGAAGAAGACGAACATGGAGCCGCGTCAGATCCTGCAAACGACAGCGATGCAAATGCGCCAAACTCAGGACCCCGCCCACCTACAGCAGAACAGATTGCGCAAGCAAAGCTCTGGCCTTACCGCTATTTAGGCATTCATTGTCGAGTTGAAGATGCTCTTGATTATGACGACCGCATCTATCCGCGTGCCAGTTCTCGGTTGGGTCCAAAGCACCAGGCAAATGTGCAGACCTGGCACGGGCATCCAGTAGAGTTTGTGAAGCCAAAAGATATCAAGAAGAAGTTTGTGAAAGGTAATAGCCACAAGAAGGATGCGAAGTTGACAAAAGACACTATTGCAGCTCTGGAAGCGGACAAAAGCGCAAAAGAGAAGCGCCCGAAATGGGTCATGGACGAACCACCAGGCTATGTTGCTCGTGGTGAAGACTATCCAAATGGAGATCTAAAAACCACTGCTAAGCTACAATTTCGCTTACCAGACGTTGGTGAGAAGTCATTAAGAGGAGACGATCTTCCGGGCACAAACATGTCCAACCAACATGAACAAGTGATAGATCAGTACATAGAGCAGGCGAAGAGTTTGGCCGGAGTCGTAGGACTTCCACCTCATTCAACCAACTTTCTCGATAAGGCCTTGGAGTTGTTGACCACCAATAATTATCAGACTGAAAAAGCTTTGGAACAACTTCGACATATGGATGCGCGCAGAGATCTTAAGGAACCCATTTTTAATGATGATGAGGGCCGGAGGTTTGAAGAAGGTGTTTCCAGATATGGATCAGAGCTATTGGCTGTCTCTAGGCACATGGGAAAACACACGAAGCACGGAGAAGTTGTCCGATATTACTACATGTGGAAGAAATCACCCAGAGGAAAATCTATTTGGGGATCCTACGAAGGGCGAAAGGGTAAGAAACAGGCCAAGCAGGCAGACTCCAAGTTGGTCGACGATGTTGCCGATGACGTTGATGACTCTGCCTTTGATAACGGCAAAGCAGCCACAAAGAAGCGTGGCTTTGAGTGCAAATTCTGCGCTACAAGATCCTCTCCACAGTGGCGCCGTGCTCCTGCGACAGTCCCAGGCACCACCGTCCCTGTTGACCCTTCTCAGAAAAACAGCAGAGATAAGAACGCACACCTTATGTTGGCACTTTGTCAACGATGCGCAGCGCTATGGCGATGCTACGGTATCCAATGGGAGAATCTCGACGAAGTTGCTAGAAAGGTTGCCAGCGGCGGTGGCAGAGCATGGAAGCGACGAATCGACGAGGAGCTTCTCATTGAGCTTACAAGTGCTAATCTTGCCAGCTCTATTGGGATTAGCACAACCGCTGCAGCTGCAGCTGGTTCTCTCGGAGTAGAAATACCCTCGAATTTGACAATTCAGCCAGGTCAGGATGGCCCCAAGAAAAAGCAGAAGTTAGCCATTGAGAACCACGCGATGGCCGGACCTCAAAATGGTCTACCCACCGAGCCTCCAAGAAAGAAGGTCGTTGAAAAGCCACCCGAGCCTCCTCTAATCCCCGAGCAGCCGAGGATCAGGATTTTGCCATGCGCTGTCTGTGAGGTGCACGAGCCAATGGATCAGCATTTTGTGTGTAGGAATTGCAGGCTCACCGTCCACCGTGATTGTTACGGTATTCCAGAAACCCAGGGAATCGATAGGTGGGTGTGTGACATGTGTACCAACGATAACATGCATCAACACCAGTATTCGAGTACCTACGAATGCGTGCTTTGCCCGGTGCGTCAATACACCGATACAGAATTGATGGAGGCTCCGAAAGCGTCACATAAGAAAAAGAATGATCGCGAGCGGGAGAAGGAACGCTTGGAGAAAGAAATGGTTGTGACTGCTACCGAGAACTATCTTCAAGAGCAAAGGAAGAGAGGCCGTCCAGAAGCGCCGCGACAAGCTCTCAAGCGAACTGCCCAAAACAATTGGGTTCATGTTGTATGCGCAGTATTCCACTTCGAAATCAAATTCGGAGACGCCAAGAGGTTGGAACCTGCAGAAGGATTCGGTGCCATTCCAACCATCAAGTGGGCTCCAGTGTGCAAGCTCTGTAAGACAAACACTGGCGCCTGTATCAACTGCAGTCATTGCCAAGCAAGCGTCCACGTAGCTTGCGCACAGCAGTATGGTTATCCTTTCGGTTTCCACCTGACGCCTGTCAAAAATTCTCGCAGTTCAACTGTGAATTTGGTGAGTATGGATGGGGAAACTGGTAATGCGACAGCCGTCGTCTACTGCAGAGAACATACGCTACCCAAAGATTTGCCCACCTTACACCCGATGTCTAAACTTCCCGTCGAAGCATCTTGCAACAATCTGCAAGCCTTTGTGCGCTCTCACAAGCAGGCCGACACCTCTTTGACGGGGACGCTACGCAAAGTCCACATGACCGAGCTTGCTAAAGCAACGGCGACTCAGCTTGTGAATACTAGCCTCAATCATCGTGGCTCGACTTCCTCAGCTAGCGGTACGGCTGGGCACGCTGCAGCGGCCCTAGCTACCAGAAGTTCGAGGGTCTCACCGGGAGCATTAACAGTCAGATCCGAAGAAGTGGACCAGGACGGAGACAGAGTTGTTCACCTGAGTGACGTAGCGCCAGCAGAGTCATCCTCGAAGGAATGTGCTGCATGCGGCGCAGATGCGAGCCCAAAGTGGCACGAGATGGTCCAGAAAGTCCCAATTGAATCCCAGGAATGTGTACCTCCAGCGACAGCCGAGACCAATACTGAGATACCTGATGTTCCTTCGCAGCCAATTAACGGACTTCCAAACGGTCACGTGAATGGAGATGGCGCCGAAGGAC
>JAABUP010009007.1_pt1 | contig 12468 bp, 13 predicted proteins | sample 5559201 | NCBI WGS metagenome assembly JAABUP01 (sample SAMN10711887, study PRJNA513373) | rock metagenome | isolation source: Antarctica rocks | place: Antarctica | reverse complement strand
GTGGCAAGAACCCGCTAGATCTGGTCCATAGAGTGTCTCCACGTAGTCCGTCAGTCCGGCCACGACGTCGTTTTTCGGCATGCCGTCATCTTTGAAAGCTCCAAAGTCACACTAAGAGTCATTGAACCCGAGTTCGAGGGTACCTCTAACCTACTCCCAGAAGCAGGCGCGCTAAGCCAGATCATAGAGCTCTGGAAGGCTCATGTCATCTTATTGAGAAGAGGGGCGGCGATAGACATCCTGACCTTCGGTGATGCGGGATGAGGGATGGCTGAAGGGTATGGAAGTCGTTGACCAAGAAAAAGACAACGTGGATGTCGTGGGTGTGTAAGAAAGAAAGAAGTAGATCAGACGGATCATCGAGATATTTATCAGGCAAGTCCGTGGAGTGAACGGATCAAATTAGTACGATACATGAATGCTTAGATCGACTGCGCTTCAGCAACCTCAAGGCCCCAAGGCTGCTAACAGAACCTTCGTATCGAATTGTCTCTCGAAAATTGAAACATATATCGGGGGGAGGGGGATCAGATGAAAAGACTGGACATATACAGAGCGAAAGATGCGCTGGGCGAACGAAAGCTGGCCAAGATCAATGCAACTGGAGCGGCCAATTAAGGACGGAATATTCTACTCCCGTGGCGGCCATCCACGGCCATCCAAGGCCTACTGTCTATAAGTCGTTCCCGCAACTGAAGCTTGGCTATAGTAATAGCAAATGCCGTCCATCACGCCCATCAGTACAAAAGCAGTACGTGGACAACCATGTTACGATTCTGAGTGTTGCAAAGAGCGCAGAGTCCTCCTCTTGAGCATTCCAGGGCAAGGATCCACAGAGAAGGCGCACGCTGGAGCAGCAAACCGGCTGTCTGCTCGATGCGACAAATAAACAAGTAGAGAAATAGTAGTGTGACGATGAGCAGATGGCATCAACGAATTCCACAGTACAGTTGTGGAAGGCAGGGTCGTTGGAATATGAGGCATGTGATCTGTGTCAGCGCCGCTAGTCGTACCAAGGCTTTCAGTTCTGTATTGAAATGGTCCAGATTGCAGGTCACCGCGTGATGCTCATGACCATGATGGCAACGATACACTAGACAGGTTCAGCAATCGAAAGACATGCACATCTTGTGAACACCTGTTGGTCTAAAAATATCATCGTATGTATCTCACGTCGTTTCCGTATGCCCAAGTGCCCAGCCTGCCGCTCCATTCCGCTGCCACAGGACGCCTTTCCAACCTGCCATTGTCCAAACCAAGCAAAACTCCAAGTTCCGTGCCCCTCGGGTCATCTTTGTAGAATAGTAAAGCCTCCTTCCACGGTCCTAACTCCGCGTTCAAGCCCCTCTCCCACTTATGAGAAAGTGCCAATAAGTGATCCTCACCGTGGTCCAAGAGGCGAATAGAACTCCGACCCATCTCCCACCCCATGCATATCCCAGAATGTCGTACTATCCTCATGCAGTGAGGTTGCGTCAAACACTGTGCGACCTCCAACGTTTTGATCCATGCTGTAGATGGGTGTCCCTCCTTGAGCAGTGCCCATCGCAGGATTGGATGTCTGAGAATATGCGATATCCATACTGCCAATGCTTTCCGGCGAGTCGCGTGGGCTGTCGTCGAGGCTCACCTTCTGAAGAATAGCTTTTATGTCCCTGAGGTCTTCGCCAGGTTGATCCTTGGGCGTCATGGTCCGATCTTCAATGAAGGAGCGGATGGAGCGGATGATGGGCGGATAACCTTCGTCGCTAGGCAGCCACCAGTGATGAAGCCCTGGGATGTTCCAAAGCTCAGATAACTTGGTGCGCAAAGTCGGCGGGTAAATGTACCTGGGTGACGCGCCCCTGTTAGTAGCCGTACCGACAAACCCCATGAATGAGATTCCTTCGGCAAGAATACAAGCGGGAAATCGGTGACGCACCCCATACTCTCGATTGTAGCCAACTTCCGTCGACACCACGTTATATGCCTCTCGTCTTTCGGCAGGAATAGACTGGCCATCCCCAGGCTCGCTTGAGCCGCCAGTACCGCACCACTGGGACTCCCGGGCCAAAATTCGATAGCCTCAAATAGCCGCAATTGCTCAAGCGCCAGCGCACCTAGCTCTTCTGGCGGTTGTTGCTGAAGGATAAAAGCTGTCTGGTGTTTATGCATGAGGCTGACCGCACACCAATCGATGAGCAAGAAGTTCACAGTCCAAAGTGGGCCTTGGTAAATTCCACCAGGACGATATGGATCTACAATATCATTGGGATCTCGCTCCCTCGCGCCAGCGAAAGAGTTTACTGCGTAGTTTGGATCGGTAAGCCCAGGGTCCAGGGTATGGCGCCAGGCTGTGATGCGCTCGGATATAGCCTTATTCTGCTTCATGAACTCCCCAATTGTTATAGCACCGCGAGACATTTTGGCGAAAAGGGCCGACATGTCCAACGCCGTTAGTCGGTGGTCCGCTATGGCTCGTTCTATCTTGTAGTCAATGTTGTCAGGATACAACTGCAACTGCTGGAGATGGTATCGTTGGCAGGCGTAAAACCATTCCCGAGCAAGTACGGTCTCGTAACCGGACATAAGACCTGCGAACAGGTCGAAGCGTGCGTACCAGTTCAGTATCTTCCTTCGGACTTCAGATACCATAATGGTGTTAGGGCTGTAAAGTTCAACAAGCATCTCATAAGCGGCTCTCTGGTGGCCAAGTAGGTTAACCCAGTCGCCCAGGTACTCCTACATGACACTTAGCATTTGCCGGAAATGCAGAAGGGGCTGAACACACCTCAAACGTAGCAAGCTGCAAGATGGTAAGCAACGTCGCGTCTGTGTTCTTTTTACCGCTCTGCAGAGACTTTCGCAATAACGAAACGGATTTGTTGTAGTAATGTAAAAAATCTTGGATCTTGCCATTATGCTTGCGCAACGTATGATGGAACGCTGCAAATCCAACAACCGCATACAGCAGCGGGTCAGACTTGACAGCGATCTCGAGGAAAGTTGTATGAAGGAAGCGACCCGCATCGTGTTTGAAAAAGTAGTGGTGATGGGTCAGATGGTTTTGATGGTAGTCAAGAAAGAACTGGAGATCTCGTGGTAAATGTGACAACTCCAATTTGCTAGGACTGCTTTCTTTCGAAGTGTTGGACGAATCCGACGTTAGCTTTCCCAGCTTCCTAGATGATGCTGACGCGGAATGCGAAGCGGAAAACGTGCTTGAGGCATCTGTGGACGGGGAAAGGCTCTTGTCTGTAAGAATCGAGGTAGCCTTTGAAGGAGACTTGGCCTTACTTGGTGATCGGTGGCTCTGCTTCCTCGAAGGTGCTACTCCACTGTGTCTGGCTACTGGACTAGGTAGATAAGCGTCTTGGACATCACTACTGCTGATCTCGTCATCCATAATGGTCTCCAGGCCTTCCACATCTTCGTCATCAGACTCGCCAGATGATGAACCACTTCCCTGTACAGGCGCTCGATTTCGACCACCCTTGGAGCTGCTGCCGGTGGCTTTTGAAGTCGTGGGTTCTGGGTAGACACATTCTCTGTTGCCTTTCTTGCAACCTGACTGATAGTTAGAACCCCATGTGGACTTGATCTGAAAGACCTGGAGACTCACGTTCGCAGATCGGACTTGTCTCATCGCACTGGCAAGAGTGAGATGGATGCGTGAAAGGAGATATTGGCCAAGGAACCAACGCACCTTCACTCTCCTAGTTCTGCAGGTATAACATCCACTCCTGGTTCTCCGATGCTTAACGTGATCACTTCCTGGCGGAGGCCTGCGCCGTACCCTGACCGCTCCCTTCGAACCCAACATCGAGCTGTTCCCGTCTGGATCGAACCAATGGCCAACTCTCTGGGATGAAAACTGTTGAGATCCGTCAACAGTGCTGCTATGGTCGTAGAATAGTATGGCCGGACTATTGTTCTGTGCAAGCTGTAGGGGCGGTGGCGGTGATGATGGCGCTGTGTTATATAGACCAGTCATGGCTTATTCCTAGGGTCCTGCTCCGCTGAGATTCATACTCCCGCACGACTCGGCCGTGGACCGGGACTAGTCGGTCTCGAGGTTGGCGTAATAAGACACGCAATCGGATGTACATAGAGCGTTATGCTCCACACGGTGAGCTAGAAAAGGATACAGTAGAATGCACGTAAGATGGTTGATGTCAATTGTGCAGATGCGGGTGAGCTCGAGAGGTTTTGACATTAAACAAGGATGTGAAAGAGGTGACAGATGGTGAGTAGTCCGCTTGGTACCGCCGCTGTCAAGCCAGGGTGGCAGGAGAGAAGACGCCTGCGTCTCAATGCCGTACGTATCGTTGGTGTGCTTGTAAGTATCTTGATTGAAGACCGAAACCGGCTGCGCAAGACGAAGGAAGATGAACAAGACGTTTGGAGGCCAGACTTGAGGCTGGGATAAGGTTGCTTTTCCCCCAGGACCTCGTTCTCAGTCCGGTATAGCTACGGTCCGAATTGACTAGTGACTTGCTTAGTCCTTGAATTGGACCTTCCACCTTGTGACTTAGAGTCCGTACTTGTACTCTGGCTAGTCAAGGTTCAAGTTCATTGGGCAAGTCAAGGATGGGGGGTTTTGCTTTCTCCCGGCACCGCAGATGTTCGGTCGTTAGTCTGTCAACCACGATTTCCCGCCTTATCGACGGGTACAGCCGGAGGGCGGGTTTCTTGGCTTGGCTTGGGTGGGTTCATCTATAATGTAAATGTACATGTAACTAAGGTAAGGCAGCTCCCTGATGACGCGTGACGGCGCGACCGTCATAGCTAGCTGCGTTGACTCAGGGGAACTATGGAAGCACCAACGAGACGCAATCGAATCATGGCAGTATCTGACGGTGATCGATAGAGTGCTGCAATGATCATTCCAAAGGACGAGGAAGAGCAATAGGGGCAAATTCCTTAGCCAAGTCGACGCATATCATCCCCAACTTGGAGGACAGGATCGCGCAAGTGGATGCGGGTAGCCTCTCTCAAGTTCCACTGCGGGCAGGATTTGGTGCTGCTCACTGCATGGGCGACTCAATTACAAAGGTAGGGTACATTACTGCGAGCAAGTGTAGATGATGAGAATAACAACAACGATGGCAAGGTTGAAGCCTTGAAGGCGCCTGCGAGGATGCAATCAATATGCCAAGTCCCCTGGATGGTTGGCTGTTGGGACATGGGCCCGACAAACAAGGATCGATGCACGCACAGCTCGGCGGCGCAAACTCAAAGCGGTCCAGGTTACGGATCTTGAATGAAACGGACAGGCCAGAAGAAGCTGCTCAATAAATGCGAGACTGTACCTTACACTGTAGATGTGACAAGAAGGCTGCCTCTCTGAGACGAGTGCCTGCTTCGAGCAGAGCATGCATCGAAAGAGATATATTGAGGGGACCGATGGTGGTACTACATGGTACTTTCTAAGGCATGGGAATTGGCAAAAGCAAATATTTCCAAAAATGCGGCATCTATGGGAAAATGGGAAATGCAACGCAATCGGTCGATTAAGATCAAGCAAATCTTGCTAGGGCGGGGTCCTGTTGAGTACGCTTTTCAGACGCGTAATCCCTGTCCAGAAGTCTATGGTCACAATAATCTACTTACAGCGCAGATTGAATTAGAGCATAGAGATGTCTGTCTGCATGCGGCAATAATCCTGTAGGCACGAAGTACTACAGTCTCGTCCTTGTCTGACTAGATGTCGATATCAATGGAAGGCGGAAACAAAAGAAACACAAGGCGCCTGTCGGAGGTACATATGGAGGATGCACGTACCCCTATTTCTGAAGCTTTGTGGAACCTGCTGCCAAATACAGGAAAAGCAACGAAGGCTTGCGCCACAACTTCCTTTGCCTCTGGAGCAGCCAATGCCGAAGCAAGCAGCCGCGCAGATCTTTACGCTACCAACCGTGGACTGACAGTTCCAGACTGCTCAAGCTTCAGGCGTGATTAGATAAGGTCTGCCAGAAGGATTCGTGTTGCAGTCGTGTGGCGAATAATGTACTTAATCAAGATCATCATCCACAGTTGCACATTGAAGTTACAATGAATGTGAGAAAGGAAAGGTGGTTTCCGCCCTCGTAGTTCTTACCGTGGTTGAAAGTCGAGTCAAAGTTCCACTGCCCCGCAGCGCGCAGCAGATCATATGCAGGACACTGAGCGATAATGTCTCCATATGTTATTGCTGTTGACTTTTACACGGGACAATTCGATGCTTATCCTCAAAGTTCGTAGATCTCCCGATCTCTGTTATGGTGGGACAACATCATGTACGAGTATTCGTACATGTCTTTTAAGTACTGACGAGAAGAGTCATGTTAGTTACATAAAACATGTACATTCGAGAGTTTAGTACTGCAGATTAGATTAAAGTTCTAGACATTACACGATCGGAATCATTACAACTGAATGCTAACCACGACGTTCGACGAAGCCTGCGAAAACCCGACTTATTTACAGTAGCGTCAGCACGAACGAAGGTCTCCACATTCTTCACCACAGTCACCTCTGCGTCCTTACTGACAACACCACGAATACATCAGTGTTACACACATGCAGCCACCACCAGCACCACAATGATGAGAAGGCGTATTCTGTGACAATCAAGTATGACAGCACAGACAAGCTCAAAGATTCACTCCTAACACCCCGAGCCTGTGCCTAAGGTACAGTACTTACTCGACAGCGCAATAATCGATTGTGCAACAGTTCATCCACTACACTACGTCTCGCACTTCCGAGTGCATGATCTCCAATACTACGCACAGCAAAGCAAGCTTGAGCTCCAAAGCACGACATACAAGCACAAAGCACAACATACGACTTGCTTTCAAGTCCCATCCCCCATCCCCCAAATCCCACACTCCACAAGTCCATCACGAGACGAGATGAGACGAACGAGCGCGAATGTCACCGTCACCAATCTCCACCGCATCTGCAGCGATCCGTCTGTCAGCTCCTGCCGCAAGCCTTCTGTCACCTACCTTCTGTCACCTACTGCGGCGAGCCTTTGCAAACGCAGCCTGCCGGACATGACAGACAGCCCACACTCCATCGGCATGGCACCCCACGGGAGCGTTGCACGAAACCCAGCCCGACACCGAGCTAGCGGATGCCACCCAGCTGGATTTAGGGGGGGTTTTGATTTCAGTGACACGGCATTCATCCTATGTTGGGCTAAAGTGAAGCTGTCATGCTCACGGGTAGATGCAGGTCACGACCACCACCGCTCCCGAGTAACCAGCCGAGCCGGGACGCGAAACAAGTACCTACAGTACCAGTAAGTAAGTGTTTACTCATGTGTAGGTAAGATTGGTAAGTCCCAACCGGCCAGCACCATGTCTCAGTACCTACTGACTGCGTTATTCCAAATTTCCACCGGATCTACGCACCCCACGTAATACGTTCCGTTCACTGATAGCAAATGGCTCAAGCGGGCCCTCTCTTCTCCTCCGTCCTGGACTGTACTCCAAGCCTCTCCCTTTCCATTTCCGAATCAGCCTCTCCTCACCTGCCCTCCCTCCCACTCCCCCAGGCAAAACGACAAGAAGCTAGAGATTAGCAAAACCATGTAGTCAAACTACTACTTTCTGTATGTCGTAACCCTTTGCCCTCCTCTGCGCCCTGGCCTACGTGAGGAAGTCCTACTCCTCCTAGACCCTCCTGTGCGCCCTAGCCTACCCAACGAGTCAAACTCCTACCAACCCTGACCATAGCCTCCAGCACCTATTTCAATCCCACAAAAACTTGATCCGATCACTATCGCGCAGAAACAACCAAGTGATCCCCCTTCCGGACGTAGGGCGATAGACCGAGCCAGCGTCCGCACGAACGATAGGCTAGTAAGAAGGTATTTGTACCTCTCCATCTCGAACTCTTTACTCCGGACAAAAGTCTTCACAAGTGTCGGTTCCCTCTCATCGTAGTACCTACAGAGATGAGACGAGCGCTATTCACGACGAACAGCAGAAGATCGCTCGAGACCATCATACTTGTATTGATTGAGCTGTATCTGACATCCATGACTCGAACCACGTCACGCCACGCCACGCCGCGCCGCGCCAAGCATGTGCTATTGCGAGCTTTTGCAAAAGAACAGAAAAGAAAAGAAACCGCCAAAAAAAAAAGTGTCTGATGCGCCTCCTCGCCCCGATCCTAGCCATCCATTCCTTCATTCAATCTGGTATGCAGCGGGATACGACACCCAAACCACGTGGTAGCGCCGAGTAAGGTGATGATGGTATTGAAAATTGTCGGGTCCGTCGAGACGATATGAAATGCGAGAGCTAAGAGAGATATGAGCGCTGGGAAAGAGATTGTAGCAAAGACTCTTCGGTCGAGGTAAACCATGTACAAGAATCTTTGCCGTTAAATGCAAGACGAAGTGAAGTATCCACCGCTTGTGAACGTTAGTAAAGCCGACAAAGTAAATTCGTTGTGGCGTCGAACATCACTTGAAAGGCTGGTGCCCGAGTATGACTTTCTGAACTTTCGTGGATATTACTGTCAGGAAGTATAAGAAATCGTATACGCAGTCATGCTGGTCGTGGCGGATATAGATGTAAGGTGCATTACAATGCCTGCGGCATGGTGCTTGAAGATGGCTCGACGGGATCCTGCTAAGACTCCGTCTTCTCGTCTACGCCTTGGCCTCTGCACAATGGACAAGAGTTGCGACCTGTGGTCAACCACTGCATTGAGGATGATAAGCATGTTTCTGAGCGTGTTTGGAGATTCTGAACTTGGTGACATACCTCATCAATGCACTCGCGATGGTACAGATGTCCACATTTGGCCAGCTGCCGAACCTCCTCTTTGAGCTCGTAGTCGCAAAGGCAGACTAGGCAACGTTCGCTGGGGCCAATCTGGATTCGAGCAGGTCCATTCAAGGCTTCAGCCACCAGAGCTTCGCTAGTCCCTCGAACACGATACACTCCAGGGGCAGAGGCAACATCTTCCCGACTTGCGACAGGGGGCTTTGCCGGACCAAGCAGCGATGATAAGAGTAGCATGTCTTCATATGTTGGAGACTACGAACGCCAGGTGTTAGTGTCAACGTTACAAAGTTCTTGATGAGACAAGCACGACTTACATCTGTGAAGAGGCTTGGAGTCGCGAAAGCAGGATGGTCCTCGGAAAGATTAGTCCCAACCACATATATTAGCCAGCTTCGGCCACCTTGTGCTGGAGGATCATCAGGTCCAACCACGCCGTTACGTCTGGCAGCGCCTGATCCCAGATCACGATGACGAGCGAATTCTGAATCACTCCGACGACGTTGACGAGCTGTTTGAAACGCAGCATCCTCTGCGGTTGGCTCAAGGCCTGCTCCAATAGATCTCCGTACAAAGCTCTCTCGGCGACCAGGCAGGGCTGGCGGTGACATAGCAGAAGCTGATGAAGGTCTTCGGTTTGGAGTTGTAGTGCCCGACGAATAAGCGGACATACTAGGATCAGCAGGGGTAGACGGCGGGGGATTGGGCCCAGGCGGTGATTCTGAGAGAACGGTAGGCAAAGCTGAGCCGGTGACAGGCGTTGCCTCTCCCGACTGTGGTCGACTTGAGACATGCGTTCGCTGGTGACGTTGGCTGTCGTAATTTGCAGGAAAGGTATTGACACCTCCCATCGAGGCTCGTCTGCGATGACTGAATCTGGATCTGCCGTCCGCGCGTCGCAAAAGGCCTCCAGCACCGGCTCGGAGTAGATTAGTTGATGGGACGATCGGAAGGCTCAACAAAGCGTCCAGACTCGGTCCACCTGTAGCAAGGTCCTCTGTCCCATTACCGCCACTAGCTGGTACTGATCGAACTCCGACAACAACCAAGGTAACTGTCCGTCCATCAGAGCCCTCATCACCGTCAACAGTGCTGTCGTCTAGGCCCTCCCCCATGCTCGGCTGCTGAGTTCTACCAACACTAGGCGTAGACGTACCACTTGTTTGTCTGCTGTGGTCATTTGAATTGACAAATCTGAACACCCGCAAGAAGTTCACTGGAGGGAGAGATCCATCCGTTTGCGTCGTGGTGTCGCTACCCTCTGAAGCAGTTCCGCTGCTACCGAGAGAAGTTGCGTTCTGCAGGGTCTGGAAAAAGTTGTCCAGGCTGCCATCTAAGCCATCGGAGCCCACTGCCTGCATATTAGTGATGGGTTGCGCAGGAGTACCGGACAGTTGTGCAGCTATGGCAGCCGCAGCGAGCTGAAGCACGCGAGTCAACGGTGCTTGATCTTCACGACGTATCAAGCGGCTCGATCCTCCTCTGAGAACATTCGGAATCCTTCGAGACCCTCTTCCAGGTGTAGAGGCTCGGTCTGCAAGCGTTGCAGGTCCGCGAGAGTCTTCAGCTCTTGAGGTTGCGTTGAGCCAGGATGATTCCAATGAAGCATCATCGAGATCTAGGCTTGTATCCGCCATTGACAAAGGAGGTAGCAGGTAATCTGCATCTTCGGCGAAGGCAACCCTCGAGGGACGTCTTGGAGGTGTCTGGGGATCTTGAGCTTCACTCGATTGACCTGTGGGCTGAGAAAAAAGGCGCGGAAGCGGCATCGAGAATGAGTTTCGAACCCTTGATAATCGGGAACTCCTTCGCAAGAACGGGAGGCTGTTGCCTGAGATAGACGGACCAGTGGCGGATGTCATCGGCTCGACGGGGTTAAGGCCGTGTAGAGAAGAAGACGACAATCCGTCCGGAGAGACCGATCCGTTATCAGGTATGGGGGATGCCGGTGAGTTGAAAAGAGCAAGGTCTCTACGTCTCCTCCCTCTTGGAGAAGATGAGTATCTGTGTCTGATTGAGCCCATCGTGGAGAAGCGGTTGTTGCTGGATTGACCTCCTTCCTCTTCAGGAGCAGACTCCAACCTATCAGACAGTCTCCTCCTTAAAGCACGATCATTTCCCAAAGGATCAGTGCTTGTGCTCCCGGAACCAGAATTGGCGTAGCGCGGCAGAAGCCTAGAGCCCAGTCTCGATATTACAGATGGTCGTCGAGTCATTGGAGATGCTGTGATGTGTGTTATCGGCGCGTCACGCATCCCCAAATCTTCCATATTGACTAAAGGTCTCTCTTCCTGCTCAAATAAGACTTCATCCCCCCCTTGTACCTCCCCATTTGTGTTTGTATTTGTCTGAACAGGAACAGATTGCGCGGACACCTGTCTTCGAAAGGTTGCAAATGGTGCTGGCAGAGAGCTAGTTTGCTGCGAGTTGCGCAGAGAAGGTCCAGGTGGCGTCTGACGGCGGGTCTGTACACCAGAGATATTTACTCCACCCTCCCGTCCACCTTCTTGATCTTGCACCAATTGGGAGAAGCGTCGGGAGTCTCTACGGAGAAACTCCTCCCGCTGAGAAGAAGCGCTCTGTCCCATACTGCCTTCAACAGTAAATCCTTCCCTCTGATAAGCGGTAGGTCGGACTGATTCCGGAAGTCTCACTGTGACATGAGGTGGGATCTCGAGTCTTGGTGAACCTAGAGCTGTGGTGTGGTCGAAGGTGTTCGAGTGTGGTCTCTTCAAGGCTTTTGAGTTTCTTGTCGGAGTGGAAGGAGGCTGCTGGTTTCTGGAGGACATGTAAGTAGGCGCGCTGCCGGCAAGGCTCTTTGGGAGGCTGAAGAACGCCACAAAGTGAAAGCATGCGAAGGGTAATCCGCGAAGTGAGGTCAAGGCAACTTTAACAGCTCGTGAGTGGGAGCTATCTGCAGCCGAAGTTCACGGAGAGTTCCTCTTCGTTGATGGCTTCTGAAGAAGCGCTTGTTGCGCTGGAGTGTACGAGTAATGCCAGTGAGCTGGACAAGGAAACGACAACTTACGTGTCCAGATTCAAACTCCCCTTCTAGCGAAATCGAATCCAGAAGGTGTAAGTGGTTGATTATTTGTAAGCTGAGAGGGGAACAGCTGGCTTGGATTACGAGAGTTGGTACAAAGTGCAATATTACGAAGACGACGGTTGGCAAAACGAAGTGTAGCGATCCGAGGTTGGCATGTGGATCAGACAGCAAAATCACTCGAAAAGCGTAGATGACATTTGTGTTGTGTTGAAGGCGGTACTGAATTGAATGACGCGATTGCCTTCACTCTTGAGTGTTCAATGTTGGTTTGAGCTTGAAGCGCCGATTCACAGCGCTACTGTAAGGCACTTATCGTTTGGTGTTGAGTCTTCCCTGCAACTCGCTCCCCAAATCTATGGACTCTTTGGACCAACATTACAGGTACTTGTCAGCCAAGTCTAGCTTGATCATTATTCATTACTTCCACGCATCTAGAGCTATCCATAGCTTCCAGTCACGCGGACTTTCTACCTGTACCTTACCTTCGTACTGCAAAACACGCACCGTAGTGTGTGTTGATGAAGGTGCAACTATCGATGACAAGCTCAGCTCAGATTTGCGCATCATCACTCTCTACGAGGGTAGTTGCGTATTCCATGTGTGTAAGCCAGGTTACATGTATGCATCCTGCTTAAGTTGCATTGCATCGAGCTATCGTTG
>JAABUP010009006.1_pt1 | contig 12469 bp, 15 predicted proteins | sample 5559201 | NCBI WGS metagenome assembly JAABUP01 (sample SAMN10711887, study PRJNA513373) | rock metagenome | isolation source: Antarctica rocks | place: Antarctica | reverse complement strand
GGGGTGCAACCTTGTTCATTGTAATACGAAACGAGGCTATCACTGTCAGTATTCAAACGCCTATTATCTCTGCTCGCCTCTATTGTCCTCGCTACGCTTCCCCTCGCCGACGACGAAACACCATTGAGCTCGAAACGAGAAGGACCGAAGATAGGCCTAGAAGACGATGTATAAAAGTGATGGACTTGAGAGTCGGGGAGAACCAGCGATTCGAGATTAAAGTAAAAAGTCACTATAGTTACCTAGCCTACTCATAGCCTCTGCATTTCTAGCCCACGCTACTCGACCGGCACTTAACTCGGCTACACCCACGCGTGTCCTCGAGTTATTCCAGCTAAGTTCGACCACGGTAGCCCAACTTTGCCGAAGCTCAGACGACCGTCGCCGATTACAGGAGCTGAGCGTCGGGCCTATTTGCTGGTCGACGTAGCACCGTGACAGCTACCGAGGTCGAACTTGGCTGGAATAACTCGAGGACACGCGTGGGTGTAGCCGAGTTAAGTGCCGGTCGAGTAGCGTGGGCTAGAGATGCAGAGGTTATGAGTAGGCTATAACTATAGTGACTCTGAATGACTTTCAGTGACTTTCAGTGACTTTCTGTCACGCAGCTCCGATCCGTCTCCGATCAAGTAGCCCGATCATACAACGAACAGACAGGAAGGTACTCAACGAGGACGTCGAGAATCGACTAAGTCGTCAAGACAGGCGGGACGTGGGTCTAAGCGAGGACAAATGAGTGTAGCGCGTAGACGAGATCGGAGAACCGGACGAGATCGTTCTTGGACGTGGAATGGGACAATGAAACTCAATCGAGGATCACTGGGAAACCTCCTACAAGACGAGGCTAGCTGTGCTATATACTCCTTCTCCGTAGACGTTCAACCAACACAACGGAGCGAGTGGACGTTCAAGTCCCTTTTATACATCGCCTTTCAGGCCTATCTTCGGTGATGTTCGGCGATGTTCGGCGATGTTCGGCGATGTTCGGCGATATTATCCGAGCTTCAATTCACGATCGTGACAACTACATAAGCTGTTACAAGGAAATCTTTTGCATGGCATATGGGAACTCAGTCAGGTGAATGGTCCTGTGATCATTGGGAGAGTCATCGCATGCATACCTATGGGTTCAATAGCGATTTTGAGCTATTTCGAAACCCCCAAACACAATATGCTACCTAATGACAGGAGTTAAGAGGACATTTGTAATATTGGTCATTGAACTTGCCAGCAGAAAGTTATGTTCAATATGCTTATGCGGCGGGACCTCTCTGGTTTTCCAAAGTCACACAAGATCTTGGTATACCATTAAAGGGTATGCAATAGATATGGAGAGGCAGGAGTACGGGCAGTGCTCTATTGGATGTGCCCATATGAATCATGCCATGCTTTGACACATATAGAGGTTACCAGTTCAGGTAAGGTAACAAGCCACCCTTGATCAGTTCCTTACACTTACTGCTTCTCTGTATGACGCATATGCCATACTGTCTGCAAAACCTAGCATCAGGCTATGCTTGAATTACATGTCTTCATCAGGATCGAAAACAAAGCTTATGATCACGTGACTGGCCTCGCCTTTCGGTTGTTTTCGGATCGAATCTCTATCTCGAAAGCCTTCAGCGGGCTCCGTCTCCCTTCGGTGGCATGAGATGACCGGCATCTTATTTCCATGCGATCATGAGCGGCGCCGGACCGTCCAACTCGGAGTACGCTATCCCCAAGCCATCGCGTATCAAGCTGTACGTCCTTCCGCTCTCTCACCATTCCACTCTTTCAGGACTCTTCCCCTCAACTGCCCAGCGTAGAGCTTGCTGATCATCTTTTCTTTCCATAGCAAGGAGACGAATGCCGATAAAGCGACCCGCCTCTACCGCCGCGAACAACGTCGACATCGAAACGAAACGACCAAGATCTCCCGAGCGAACGGATACGCCGTCTCCCCGCCTCGACCCACTCGATCCGACTCCATTTCCCCACCCCGAAATGCACCTCGAACACGAGTCTCACCTGCCGACCATGTGGAAGTCAACGGGACAGGGCATCGGTGGATGGGTGGATTAGGTGTTTCGGCGGCGGAAGAGCTCGAGCGGCGCGATCGAGAGGAGAGGATGAGGTGGTTAGAACAAGAGGAAGTGAGCCGGGCGTCTGGCGATCCGTTCCCCACCTATGATCGGATTCCTCAACCGATCCCGAGGCGGTATCGAGACGCTGCGGGGCTGATTGGGACGTCGACGGGGAAGGGGCGGACGAAACGCGATCCGGCTAGGGAGGTGGAGTTGGAAGGGGGAGGAGTTCCGCCGCTGGGTGAGATGGATGAGGAGGAGTACGCGGAGTGGGTACGAGCGGGGATGTATCGGCTGAAACACCGGGCGGAGGCTGAGGAGGCGGGACGGGCACAGCGGGTCAAGGAGGAGAAGGAGAGGGCGAAGTCAATGGCGAAGGAGCAGGTCAGGAAGGAGGAGAAGAAGCGGATCGAGCGGCTCAAAGCTGAGAAGAGTCTGGCCGAGGAGGAGAAGAGGAAGAAGGAGCGGGAGCGATACCGCTCTCGATGGATCCGGATCACCGAGGTTGGCGGGGAGGTCGAGGAGAGCGAGTTGAGATATGACGATGTCCCCTGGCCGGTCCATCCGGGCCACGAAGTGGAGAAGGAGACGATCAGGACGTTCCTCCTCGCGCTGGCCAAGGATGATGGGGACGATGTAGGAGGATTGAGGAAGGTGCAGCGCGAGGCTATACGCGCGTTCCATCCAGACCGATTTTTTGGTCGGGTGTTAGCACGGGTGAGAGAGGGGGATCGGGAGAAGGTCAAGGAGGGGGTGGAGAGGTGTAGTCGGATACTGAACGATTTGGCGGCGGAGCATCGGGAGAGTGGATGGGTAACACGCATGGAGAGTTGAACTTGGAACGAACTTTCATGCACGGCTCGGCGACCATCAGATCACTCATTTAAAACCGTTGCTGCCTTATCTCTCCCCTAGATACCGGACGACTGGGCGGACAACCGAGCGCAGGCTTGTGTCAAGCATGAAATCACCTCAGACACACGAGAGTGGCGTGGAGCTGGAGGAAGTCGGGTCAATGCCAGCAGTCCAGCTGTCCTTTATCTCGGGAGAGACGAAATGTGATGGACGGAGCAAACGATGATGCCTTTCGAGATGAAGATTATGGCTAAACCGCCTAAGGGGATTCCTCAGGTGATGGATGAAGGCGGTGCATGAATAAGGTCTGTCGGTATCCATCCCTGGGCTTCCAACGATGAGTTGAGCCTATACAATCCCATCAGAAAGACCAGATCGAGGTCTCTGAGCCACTTCAGAACCCTCCAGGTATAGCTCCAAGGTGTGTTTCGAAGCCCTTCCCAGGATCGCTGTCTGGCTGTAACATGCCATGGCGTACTCTCAAAGCAATAATTTGCGTTTGGCCGGTCCACAAGAAGTCATACGGGTTATTCCGACGGAAAAATTTCATCGAACCGGGCAGGTACTCATCAAACACGCCACAGGAACCTGAAACTGGGTGGGGCCAGCGGTCATTAACGAGACCGGAACGGCGAAGCGCTCTCTCTCCTTTGAGACATCACGCGTGTAACAGCTGTGCGAACAACGGCGCTATTCCGACTCGGGAAGTCTAGAGACGCCCAATTCTCCCCTCGCTATGGCGGAGAGGAACTAGCGGCCTTTGAATGACTTGCGATCTCGCACGCGCAATGGCCAGACTTTGGAGGTACCCGCTTTGTTCTCTGCAGGTGTGCTCCCAGGACACACACCCCCGATCGATTGGGTTTGATCCGACATGACATTCAACATTCCGATTTTTCGGTCAGGTACTGATCATGAACGCCATTTGAAACGGAGTCTTGTGTTTGCTGTGCTAGCGAACCGGTGTGATAGGTTGACAAGCACGGTGATGCGGCATGCGGTCAATCAATTAGCCGTGTCACACGCGGTCGACGTTGACGCCAGACATCTTAAATATCTCAACCCGAACATCAACCTGTCAAACATCGACGTCAACGAATTAGCAATATCCGATATCAAGGAATTGTCAGTATCGAAAATGAAGTTCACCATCATCGCTACTATCCTCGCGACCCTCGCGCTCACTTCGTAAGCCCTTTGGTCTCCCCACGTACTGCCCCGCTGATGATCTTCCGCCCTCAGCGCCGCGCCCTCGCTCAAGCGTCAGGCCGAGTGCCCAGCTTGCGACAACTGCGGTTACAACCATCAGAATTTCACCGGTGACCTCGGTGGTCTTCCTCCTCCCGTCTACGGTGGGTCTGACTCTCCTTCCACTCCTCCCTGCTCAAGCGCGTCTCACTGACATCGACGTCATCAGGGACCAAGACCGGGTTCGAGACCTGCGGCAAAGAATACGACAACGGTGGCGCGTACGACGCCCTCGTCGCCAGTTGCGGGATCCAGGTCGACAACTGTGAGGAATTGACCAACTCCGGTCAGACCGCTTGCAACAACCAGGTCAGTCCTCTCGTCCCGTCCCGTCTCTTCTCTTCTCGTCTCGTCTCAGCTTGACAGATGCTAGTGCTGACGTGGGTAAAATAGTACTCTTCGTGCAAGCAGCAGGCGCTCTATTCTGGTGGACGATAGGTGACTCGACCCTCTACCCCAGACGGTCGCGAGCTCGCTTCGGTCGGGGATGAACATGGTCGGCGAACAATTCATTCACGTGAGAAGTATTATGGGGGTTATGTATCATAGGAGTCGTGCTTGATGTATGATCACTTGACCCTGCCTCGGATGGTTCAAACGTCTGAACGACATGGTGACTGAAGTATCAGAACCAACGAACCGTTCGTCATCTCGCTATGACCTTTCGAGGCATGGCTCAGATCAGAGTCAACCTCAACAATCGGACACCCAAAAGGTACTGTGTCATGCGCGCTGAAACTTGTCAGGTCCCCACTGGATCCCGCTTCTGGCCCACACACGACATCGCGAACAATGACAACTAGTCATTCATTCTCCCACCCTCTTCTCGCAATTCCCTCCACGTCATCTCTATCCCCTATGTCAATCCCCACCTCAACGACCCTCGCTCCCTTTCTCCCAGCCTTCTCACCTTCCTCCTCTTCCTCCATTCCAACCCCGACACCCGCTCGCCTCTCAGCCCTGTACGCCTCCACTTCCACCCAACGCCAAACCAATCCGACCGGTTATGAGATGAACGCGCAGTGGTGGGTTTCCGTACTCGAGGTCACGCTCCGCTCAGGCTGGCTCAATGGTGCCCACGGGGATAAGCTGGTGATCAGGGTGGATGACGGGTTGCTTGGGAAGCTAGAGAATGGGGATGGGGCACGACCGAAAGGGATGGGTGGGGTGATTGTACGTTCTCTCGCCCCCCCCCCCCCCCTATCATCTTCCCTCTTCTGGAGTGGTAGACTGATGTGAGATGTGTAGAAGAGGTTAGCAACGAGCAGTCCCCCATCTCTCCATCCTTTCCCCCGATTCCTCGCCTCCCCAACACCGCTACACCAACCACCGAGTCTGACATACCGCCTGGTCGGCCGACCACTCTGGTGGGCATTATCCCAGCTCAACCCCTTCGCCTCATCTTCTGAGAAGGTGGAGAAGGAAGACGTTCTGTGGAAGCGCTATGGGAAGGGACGGGAATATGCGCATATGCCTTTACTCGAGGTATGTCCCCTCCTCTCCTTGCAACGGCGGGGCTGAGCGCCGCACGGAACAGCAAGCAGCCGCTGCATTTACCGCCTACCTACTCTCCCATCCCGTAATCACATACTCCTCTTCGCTGTACGATCCCTCAACATTCCGCGAGCAGTATGGGACCGTGCTATTCCTTGGGCAGAAATTGAGTAAGCGGGATACCGAGGTATTGCTCAAGTGGTTGAGCCGGGACTGTGGGGTCGTCGCATCATCTGGAGATGTACGCCCTGCTTCATCCTCGTGGGCTGTAGAGATAACGGAGGGGATAGGTAATCAAGCTTCTCGAACCTGGCCAACTCGCATCCGACCATCCCATCACCGAAGCCGACCGCGGCACCCTTACGATCCTCCAAACCCTCCGCCGGGTCGAAGCCCAGATAAACGATATCGAGTCCCAGATCACCCAGTCCATCCATCCCTCCACTTCCCTTTACACAGCTGATGACGGACACAGGTGTCAGACAAAGGCGAAATTCGCCCTGTCGACCAACCAGAAATCAATAGCCACTTCCCACCTCCGCTCCAAGCGCGCACTCGAGGAGATCCTCGCCAAGCGCCTCGCCTCGTCCGAACAGCTCACCTCTGTCATCCGGTCGATTGACCATGCCAAAGGTGATGCCGAGGTACGTGCCGCCATCCCCCATCCCACCTCCCCCCACGCTACACACCCTGTACCCCGACCCGTGCTGATGAGACATAGATCCTGGCAGCATACCAGACCGCCACTTCCACCCTATCCACAATCCTCAAGAACCCCCTCCTCGACCTCGAGCGGATCGCCCGGACGACAGACGAGCTGGGCGAGGCGGTGGCGAGTCAGGAGGAGATGGACGCGGCGGTCCGGGCCGTTGGTGTGGGTGTTGGTGGAATGGAGATTGACGAGGATGAACTGGAGGTGGAATTGAGGGGTTTGGTGGAGGAGAGGGCGAGGGTCGAGCGAGAGCGAGAGCGGGACAGGTCCAGGGCCGAGGAGGAGAGGAAGAGAGCGGAAGAGAAGGCTGTGGAGGTGGAGAAACTGCGCAATGAGGAAGAAGGAAAGGGAAGAGAGGAAGAGAAACGAGCTGAAAAGGCGGGGAAAAAGGTGGAGAAGCGAAGGATCCAAGTGGAAGCGATGGCGCGGGCGAAGGAGGAGGAGCGGGCAGACGACGAGTGGAAGGGAGAGCCTGAAGAGGCTCAGCTACGGGAGCGAGAAGAATATCGACGAGCCGAAGTGGATAGGCTGTGCAAGGACGAGCAGCGAGTCGCTGCGGAATAGACAACCTTTGTAGCCACGAACATGCCATGTTGTAGATGTAGAACGACGACCATGCAGTGCATCACGACACCAATATGAAGACGAGGAACTGCTTGGCGTCAGCAAAATGATGAGAAAAACATACATGGCGGCCGGGCGGGCGACTGACGAAGATGATGAGCACGCCGAAGATCTTGAGTATGAGCCATCGATTCGACGTGACCGAGGCGTAATACTTCAACAACTCCCTTTGCGCTCCGGACACGTTCCTACACACTGCATCAGCTCGACTCTCTCAACCGAAAAAGTGACACCACGGATCATGCGAGGCCAGCGAGAGGGTTTATGGAAACGAGGGAAAAGGATGAAGAGAAGGACTGAGGACCCACGCCGAGATATCCGTGACATCCGCATCGATCCGCTGCACCGTCTCCCGCTGCTCCGCCACCATCCCTGCCAGCTGCGAGAAGATCTGTCCGAGTTCGGCGATTGTGGATTCGATGGATTCGATGGCGGTGGAACGGGATTGTATGTAGGAGTCCTGCGAGCGAGCGAGCGCGTCAGCGTGCTCGAGTCTTAATCCGCAGCCCAATGTGAAGGGATCTAGGGAGGAGCGAAGTGGCGCTGAAGTCTCAGCCAGATGGAAAAGCGCTCGCCCTTCGCTGTTCTCCATCTCGAAGGACATGCGTTCAAGTGGATAGGGCCCACCTGCTGTTCCATCAACTGCATCTGCTGATACCCCCCATTCCCATCCCCATTCATCCGTCCCCCAGCACCATTCTCACCTCTATCACCATCAATATCGAGCGCGAGGAAATCTTGCCCGCCATCCATATCGGGTACGGCGCGAGATTTGCCTTTCCGGTCGAGGCTCGCTCCGGGGCCGCCTCGACCTGAGCTGGATGGAGGGGATTGGGCGAAGAGGAGGGAGTCTGGGGACGAGGCGTCAGCCGAGCGAGACACCGGGAGTCGAGACTGGGGATCCGAACGTGAAGGATGAGAGATGGGAGATGGCAAGATGGAGACCGGAAGAGGTGAAGAAAGCAGGTGGAATGGGGAGATAGACGTACTGTTTGATGGTGGTGGGAGAGACGCCGTCGCCGTCGTGTGCATGAATTGCTCGGTTCGGTCTTTGCTCGCTTTCATGTTCTGGGGATGTCGCGTCAACGGGTCCAACGCTTTTCAAACTTCCCGTCCCCGGCGTCGTCCCGTCACTGGGAGAGAAGCGTCCAACGGAGCCCAGCCTTCCGTGGGATTCTTCCACTGCGATCTACCTCCTGCGGCGCTGTCTTCCTCCCGCTCCCCCTGATTATCCTCAGCGCTTCCTCCACCATTCCACCCCAACCTCCCACCGAGGTTTCCCACTCAGCCCCAGAAGCATCCGCTCGCTCGTTCGCTCCGCTCACGTCGCGTCGCTTACTCACCTGCGTCCTCAATTCCAGCACATCCTTAAAACCCATGCCCATATTCGCCAATCGGCTCTGCAACAACATCACAACGTTCGAATTATGTTCTTCCACCTGCCCCTTTCCTCCTCCCGCTCCACTCGGTTTCTGGGCTCGGACGTAGGATTGGAGGGAGGCGATCTGGGTGTTGAGGGAGGCGATGTCTTGGCGGATTATGTAGGTTAATTCGGAGATCTCTATGGGTCGGTCATCGAATAGCGTTTTCCGTTTAGCCACTAAACCCCCACCTCATCAGTCCCAGTCCGAAAGAAGGAGGATGTTGGGCGTGACATACGTTGAGCGAGTTTTTGGAGCTTGAGAGTAGTCGCATTGATATCCTTAGCGATCCCCCCTGCCATCCGCCCAAATTCGCTCGTCCCACCCGTGATCTTCCCATTGGCTTTGACTCCATCTTCTCTGGGTATGAGTCGTTGTTTCGATTCTCGGTTTCGTTCTTTGGACGAGAAGGAGGAGGAGGGTAGCGCGGTTCGGGATTTGATCGAGTTGAGCGTCGCATGGAATTCGGCGGTACGGTCTTTCGCAGGCATCACGATCGAAGCGAGTGGACGATCACCTAAGCCATGCAAGGATAGGTGATACGTGGTCAGCCGGAAGTGAGGGGAAGGAGGAAGACAGGGGACGGTGTCCCAATGACAGGGCGCCACATCGGCGTTTTTGACCATTTCCGGTTTCAGCTTTGTTGGCGAAGTTCTCGTGCAGCTAGCTACCTTTCCGACGATATTCATCACCAACACTCCTTACGAAAACACCCATATCACCACACGTCGCATCACCCATATCACCACACGTCGCATCCTCGTATTTTACGAGTGTTCCGCTCAGCTTTCCCACTTCCTTCGTCTCCCTCGAATCCCACTCGCCATGTCCCGACCCGCTCAACCCGAACTGAAGAGTGCGTTCCCTCTCCTCACCAAATCCCTCATGCTCTTAAGCCCTCCATACCCTCTCATTCGCCATCACTTAATCCCCGCCCTTGCACTCGAGCTGATACTCGTGCCAGAATTCATGGACCGCCGACTCTACCTCCACCTCCAAGGCGGCCGCGAGCTCTCCGGCGTACTCCGCGGCTTCGACCTGTTCCTCAACCTCGTCATGGATAACGCGTACGAGGAGCTCGGTGGAGGGGTGCGGAAACCGTGTGGGATGGTCGTGAGTCTCTTTCCTTCTTCCCTTCTTGGTCCAAGAAGATCCGCTAGGTATGGATGGATGCTGATTACAGTGTTGATAGGTGATTCGGGGGAACTCGGTCAGCGCGATGGAATTGTTGGATAGTATGCGGCAATAGCGAGTCTCTGGGACGATGCAGCGAGCGGTGTATACCACTCCAGGTGTTTCGGGATGAGACGCCTGATATCTGACATGTGTCACCGAGACAAAGGATCGCAAGGAGATTTACCTCAACCAGCGAGACCCAGAGTCCGTCCAAATCCGTACTAGGCTATTCTTGATATTCATCACCATCCCCATCACTACCACCAGACACATTCCACCTCACTCGTCTTTCTTTGGTCACTCATTTCGCCTTCGGTCACTCACAGAACTGATCGTAACTCAACGTGTTAATTGGCATCATGATCGATACTAACGATGCAACCCCAAGGTATTCAGACCCGTCGGAGGTGGACCCATCCAAACCATCACAGCGGACCTTCGTCTCGACCTCAAGGTCGTACGAGGACTCGAAAAAGAGCTCAGATACAGACTCCGACTCGGACTCGGACTCTCGGATCTAGCCGTCAAAACAATCCGCGAAATCAATCGGCTGCTCTACTATGCGGAAACACACAAATCAACGCGGTCATCAAGAAGGAGATCCAATTCCCTATCATACTCGAGTTCGACTTCGTCCTGCAATACCGGGCGTCGTGATCGCGCAGGGCTCTTGGATGCTGCCAGATAACGAAGATTCAAGCCTGCAGTGTTGTTTAGTGCACTCGAGGGAGAAGCACTTCGGCTTGATAGTCGGGAGAACGATTCCGAGGCACAAATACGGATCGACAACGCACTCACCTTGTGTCGAGAAGGCCGGACCTCAAGCATAAACCAGTGAGCTCACGACATCCGTGTTTCATCAGCCCTGGTTGTAAGGAGACTGAGACTGGTCGGAGGTTTGATAGCAGGGTATATCAGACTGGACGCCGCCCCAACGACCCGACCGACTTGCAGGGCACTGAAGCATCGAGCAATGACAGCTTTGTCTCTGCGCGCTCGGTATTTGAGCCGGACTTGCCGTATAAGCTGGAGAGTGAGCCTTGAATATAGTATTGCCGCCAGTGCATATCAGAACCCTAAATCACAACCCCGCAATGCTATCCTAGATGGAGATAAAAGCGATGACGGCACATGCAACGAGGATAGATGTATTTGATATTACGAAGTAAGCAATGTGCCAGTTGAGAAGAAAAGCAGTGGCAAATCCCGCTCGATCTAGGTTTTTCCCACACGACTGATTTTTGATCTTTGGGTTTAAATAATGGAGACAGCCTTGGCTCTTCATGACTGTGCATCCCTTCGCCTTTGAGGCCCATAATTCTGGGTACAGAAAAGAACCCCTTGTCGTTGTGCCTCTCACTCTCCTGGTCCTACCGCCATGGACCAGAGTCTGGTGGAGCCCAAATCACATGTAGGCCTTGCCAGTGCTTATATCTTGCAAACCGGATTATTGTCACGGGGGACAGGTGGCAGGTGGTCTGACAGAGCTAAAGCTGCATATAAGTCATGGCGAGACTATATAATAGCGGTTAAGGGCAAGATACGTCTACGAGTTACCTTAAGTACCCAGAGCGAGTCGGCGGCATTTCGACGAATCTCGTTGATTTCGTCGAGTGGCGATTTGTGATGTGGCGTTGTCCATGACGGTGTCACCTTGCCAGTGCTTATATCTTGCAAACCGGATTATGCTTCATACAACAGCTTTTCTTTGTTACATCTACCACATGATCGAAAAGCTTCACAAGGTGCGAGATGAACTAAGGGCTATATCGAGATGTCCGGGACATACTGTAGTACAATTTCATATTGGCACGGTATGGATAAGCACTATGGGATGACAATAATGATACTCGGAGCCTAGAGCGGGACCCTCCGTTTATACATCTGCAATAACCTCGGCGAACCTGCTGGAACCTCGCGGAACTTCGTCCTTCTCCCTCGGCTTTTCCTGAACACTGGTCGTATCTCGCACGTCCTGCCCGAGCTCTGTCTACTAAATATTTCTAGATTCCGCCAGGTCGGACGTGTCGGACATAGTTGGTGCCGCGGTGTCGGGCATAGTCGGTTCCGCGTTTTGACAGTGCTGTCATGAACCCAACTCCCAAAACCCCACCCGGAATTGACTCCCTATATCGCCGCGCATTCACGTTTCCGCACCAACGTCGGATTGACTCTACCATATTGGACAAACGCTTCCGAAACGCTTCCGCACATCAAGCTACAGAGGGTAACCTCTAGCAACTGCTGCGATCGACGATTGCCCAGCACACCAAGGAGCCCGAAGTAACTCGAGGCTCCACGATGATCCCCCAAACACTGTGAAATCGTCCTGAGCGGATCCAACCCTGCCCGACACGTCGGACGTGGTGGAATCAAGAATGATCTACTAAAAAGGGCCTGGGCGGGTCATGAGAAAATGACCAATATTCAGGAAGGGCCGAGGGAGAAGGACGAAGTTCCGCTAGGTTCCAGTAGGTTTGCCAAGGTTGCTGGTAGATGTATAAGTAAACGGTTCCGCTCATACTATTTACCTGAGCTCTGTGTACATTACTGTCACCCTATAGTCCTTATCCATTGCCATTACCCCTATCTGTTTTGAGCCTCCTCAACAACTCTTGATATCGCGCTACACCCACCAACGATTGGTAAGCTACGGATAGTCAGACCGTCCTTTGATCAATTCGAGTCATTTGGAGCAACCTCGAGCTACATCGAGCTGCCTAGGTTTAATGCGAGATATCTCGTCTTGATAAGCGTAAGTGAGAACCACGTCATATAGTTCGCGGGTGCAAGCGCTCGACGGTGCGTGACGAGTGCGTCCTCAATGTACTTACTTATATGGCCTGTATACCTGACCTTGAAGGCGAAGTGCA
>JAABUP010009005.1_pt1 | contig 12470 bp, 12 predicted proteins | sample 5559201 | NCBI WGS metagenome assembly JAABUP01 (sample SAMN10711887, study PRJNA513373) | rock metagenome | isolation source: Antarctica rocks | place: Antarctica | reverse complement strand
AGTTCAGGTTCAATGTGCAATCGCTCTTGGGCTGTTGCAACTCAGGATTCTCCATTGATTCCAGTCTTCACGTAAAAGTCTATTCAAACATGCATAGAGGTCGAGGCAAGCCCAAGAAGTTGAGCAACGGGAGTCTAACGCCTATGGACATCTTCATGCTAAAGCAAAACTCACCAAGAATTCACCGAAGCCTGATATTCGTATGTTCCCACTAGAAAATGACATCCTCATCCTGCTGTTCCCCTAAGATATCACCAGCTCCAGAAGCGTCAGCCGAATTCTCCTTGTCACTACCTTTTCGCCTCGCCTTCTCCTCGGCCTCCTTGGCATCATTGTCCCGCTGCTTGTTGTTCTTGACTTTCTTCAAGCGGTAGAACTCTTCTCTGTCCAGCTCATCGAGCTCCGAATTAATGTACTTGATGGTGTTCTCTGTCCGTGGTATGATGACGTGCTCGATAGCATTGACTCTTCGGTTCACGACTTTGATGACTTCGTCGAGGATCACGAATGCGGTCTGTATGCTGCATTAGCAAGTTGCCAATGTGTTGTGCAATCCACCTATAGATGGCTTACCTGCAAACTAGCAAGCTCGACCAATGTCTCCACAGCCCTTGCGTACGTCTCTCTGCACCGCTGGACTTGCTGTCCTCCTTTTCCCAGCCCGGTCAAACCGAAATCATTGTTCCCTTCCGTGGTGTAGCTCTCAAACTGGGGAAGGAAGACTCCAGATACGTTCTCCTGTATCGTCCGAACTCGAAAACGTGCTTGCTTCGCTGATTCCTGAATTTGATACGCGATGTCTCCGCCTACTGCGTAACTGACTTCTGCTAGCGAAAAAGCTGCGATTTGCATCACTCGTCCCATCTTTCGTTTTGCTTCATCGATACGTCTTGTAATTTCTGTACGAACGTCAGCTACCGCTCAAATATCTAGTAGTATTGCTCGCACCTCGAAAGCGCTTCGTCAAGGCCTCGCTCTTCCTCTTGAGCAAACTGTGGCCTGTCTGAGCACCCTTGAGCTTGTTCTTCATGAGGCCCAACGATTGTCGGGTCGGGAACACCGCATCTCGATCCTAGAATCCAATTCTTGCTTAGCATGGCCTCCTGCAAGGCTTCTACACGGCGACGGTTGCATACCCCTGCGCCTGACATCTTGAACGACAATCACGAAGTATGACGTCGGTACTTTTAGTGCTAGCCTTGAAGACACCCGATTCCTGCAATTGTGGAGGTCGGAATGTTAGGTGGCGAGCTCGATATGGAGAAGTTACTTTGTGAAAAGTAATCGTCGTGCTTGCAACGTTGGAGAGATGGTACAAAAGGTAAGAGCTTGAGAGTCGAGCACTTCGAGCTAGAAGGATCGTCGCAAGTCAGCATCCAGCGACGCCAAGGCCGCGTCACTTTTAGCTTCGCCCAATCTATGGACCGAGGCAACCCTGCAAAGCGAATAGAAAGTGAGCAACATACTCCAATCTTCTCGTCCACCAGAGAATTGACGCCAATTGTACTCACTCTCAAAATAAGAGGATGCCAGGGGTACTGTTGCCCGAAATGGCAGCAACAACCCCTCCGTCGAAAAGCGCCAACCAGAGTACTGACCCATCTCTGTATCTCATTGTCAGTCAAGTTTCCATACAATTTGGAGCCAGACCTACTGACCAGCACAAACAGTCTCAGGACGATGTCGTATACGAGCAAGACATCATTCGCGATCCAGGATCTATCAAGCCATGGCTGATCTACATTGACTACAAGCACCAACATGGCACTCTCTTGGAACAAGCCTTCGTACTGGAACGAGCTTGCATGCAATTACCGCGCTCGTATAAGCTATGGAAGATGTACCTGGAATTGAGGATGAAGCATCTCCGGAATAACAACGCAGCGGCTCAATCAGCAGAGTTTGCGAAGGTCAATGGGTTGTTCGAACGAGCGCTTATCCTGCTGAATAAGATGCCAAGAATATGGGAGATGTACCTCAGCTTTCTAATGAAGCAGCCTCTTGTCACAGCGACACGACGGACTTTCGATAGAGCTCTTAGAGCCCTACCTATCACGCAACATAATCGCATATGGGCTCTCTTCCGGCCATTTGTGAACTCTGCATCAGGGGACACCGCGATCAAGATATGGAGGCGGTACATGCAAATACATCCAGAGGATACAGAGGACTTCATCGAGCTCTTGGTCGAGATGGGACAGTACACAGAAGCTGTGAAAAAGTACATGGACATCCTGAACAACCCCAAATTTCGGAGCAAGGACACTAAGAGCAGCTTTCAGCTGTGGAGCGAGATGGTTGACCTTTTGGTTTCAAGGGCAAAGGAGATTGATACTGGAGACACTATTGGCATCAATGTTGACAGGATTGTTCGCAGTGGCATAGAAAGATTTTCTGATCAGCGAGGAAAGCTTTGGGCAGGTCTGGCGACGTATTGGATCACGAAAGGCAACTTTGAGAAGGCGCGGGATGTTTTCGAGGAAGGTGTCACGACTGTCATGACTGTTCGTGATTTCACCATCATCTTCGACTCATATGCGGAATTCGAGGAATCAATAATAAGTACCCTCATGGATGGCGCAGCCATGCGATCGGACAAGGGGAAGGTCAATGAGGACGCAGATTTCGATTTGGACATCCGAATGATGCGCTTCGAGCAGCTTATGGACCGACGGCCATTTTTGGTCAACGATGTGCTATTGCGACAGAACCCTAACAATGTCAATGAATGGGAGAAGCGGGTTGCTCTTTGGGGCGACAATAAGAAAGAGGTTGTACAGACGTATACGGATGCCATCGCCGCGGTACAGCCAAGGAAAGCTATTGGCAAATTTCACGAACTCTGGATAAATTATGCGAAGTTCTACGAAGAGGGCGGAGACCTACGGAGTGCTCGCATCATCCTGGAAAAAGCAGTCAAGGTACCATTTAAGTCGGTCGCAGAGCTTGCGGAAATGTGGTGTGGATGGGCAGAGATGGAGCTCAGAAATGAAGAATTCGATCGAGCGGTGGACATCATGGCTAAAGCGACTCAGGCGCCGAAAAGGTCTACTGTGGATTACTTCGACGAAACGCTATCGCCTCAGCAGCGAGTACACAAAAGTTGGAAACTATGGTCCTTCTATGTGGATCTAGTCGAGAGCGTTAGCACGCTTGAAGAAACCAAGAAGGTTTACGACCGAATCTTTGAGCTCCGAATAGCCACCCCCCAAACGGTAGTCAACTACGCCAATCTCCTTGAAGAGAACAAATACTTCGAAGATTCATTCAAAATCTACGAACGCGGCCTCGATCTTTTCAATTACCCTGTTGCCTTCGAGCTTTGGAACCTGTACCTCACGAAAGCTGTCGACCGCAAGATTGGTATCGAGCGCCTGCGAGACCTCTTCGAGCAAGCCGTCGAAGGATGCCCTGCAAAATTTGCCAAGGTACTGTATCTCATGTACGGTAGCCTGGAAGAAGAACGTGGCCTCGCACGGCACGCCATGCGTATATACGAGCGGGCCACCCGCGCTGTTGCTGACGAAGACAAATTTGAGATGTTCAACTTCTACATCACTAAGTCAGCGTCAAACTTCGGCCTCACCTCCACTCGACCAATCTACGAGCGTGCCATCGCTGCCTTACCAGACAGAGAAGCCAGAGACATGTGTCTCAAATTCGCCGGAATGGAACGGCGGCTGGGTGAGATTGATCGCGCAAGAGCTATCTACGGTCACGCCTCGCAATTTTGTGATCCTCGTACTACACCCACATTCTGGCAAAAGTGGGAATCTTTCGAAGTCCAGCATGGTAACGAAGACACATTCAAGGAAATGCTTCGAATCAAGCGAAGCGTACAAGCGCAGTACAACACGGATGTCAACTTCATCGCGTCCCAGGCTCTTGCAAGGAGCCAGCTGAGACCAGAAGACGTGGACGAGGAGACGGGGCAAACGAGTGAGCAAGCTGCGGATGCGATGGCAGCGCTAGAGCGACAGGCAAAGGCGCCGATAGGCTTTGTTGCTGCCAGTAACGGGCCGCAGGCAGGGAACATACCGAAACCAGATGTGCCAGCGGTGGCTGCAAATCCCGACGCGCTCGATGTGGATCTTGATGATGAGTGATGGCGACTGGATTCTTTTCTTCTGTGATATACCCTTAGGCAGACAATGACATGTGGATTCTCGGACTTTCCCAAGATTATCGCCAGAGTTGTTTCTGTGAAGGGTACTTTATAATACCCTTGCGAAACGTCCTTCTCCCTCCCTGAATGTCGCCCCAGGCTATCTTAATAGGAACAACAACCTGCCATGTTAGAATAACTTTGAGCATTGAATGGGGGAACCACCCACAAGAGACAGGATTCAGAACAGTAAGTGGACGGATAGCTGCTTGTTCAGCGATAAAACCCCACAAAAGGAAAGGCATCTTGAGCGAAAATCTTACTCGTTGGCGTTTATGTTGAGCTGAGAGTGTTCAAAAGAGATGTATTTAAAGTACAGGATATATATTCGAATACTTAGTCTAAGCTTGCAATTTCTAAAAGAAAGAACTCCTTAGAAAGGATTGTACACGTAATTGCTTATTCGGAGCTAAGCGCACGTAGATGGAACGACTTTTAAGTAATAGACAAATAGATAGTCAATCATTTTGAGCGTGGAGCATGCCAAAGAAACCAGAGTGTGAGTAGAAAAGCTGTTCGATGCAGCCTCGTATTCAATATACAGGCAAAGGGAGCCAATCTTGAAGAAGTAATTACACTTGCTCGTTTGTCTTGCGTTGGATATAGGTACAGCGAGGATTGTTTCATTCGTTTCCATGGATGGAAGTGTTTTCAAGCGGGGTTCCAACTCGATCTTCATCCCACCAGTGCCTCTCTTGTCGTGGGCTCTGCCCGTTCAATCGTTCCGACACATTTCTACTATGCCGACCAATCCCTTGACCACAGGTTGTAATTGTCCCTGCTTCCCCTTCGCTCGTTACTGGTCCCATCTCAATATCCCTGCCCTGGTCATGAATCTGTCTCCCCCTCTCGGCCTTTTCTGCTTCTGCTTTGCATCGCCACGGCTTTTCCCTGATGCTGAAAATCAGACAGTCGACTGCGCACTGCAGGCACAAGCAGGTAAGAGACACACAACTGAGTATGTATGGCGGGTCATGGCTTTTGGTATAGAAATAGCAGTGGTTGATGAACGCGGGTATCCACATTAGGAGATACACGAGCGGGTATATAAAGATCTTTCGGAGCTGGCGTTGGATGGCTTGATGCCGTTTTTGAAGCGTGTTGTTTGGGTCTGGGGACGGTTTCCTGACTTTCTTGATGAGGAGGTCCGGGTCGTGGAGAGCTTCCGTTAGAGTAGGAGTGCGAAAGGCGGTTCCTGAGAATGTTTCGGATTGACGCTGTTGGCTCTGAGGGCTCAGTATTGGAGTAAGTTTGGTGGGACTGGCGGTTGGTGCTCGGGTTTCCGATGATACACTTGGTATGGGGGTAGACTGGCTGAAGGAATATCTCATCCACGATGGAAAGTAAGACATGCGTGGGCGCCTGTGTGCGATACCAGGTCCTAGCGAAGGCTTGCAAGTCGACGGGGTCCCGCTGTCACGAGCGCGGGGAGAAATACCCAACTCGGAGGGAAACGGCATTTCCTGACTCTTTCGCGAGCTTTTTGGCGTTCCGATATCCCGTGAGATCGTACTGCCAGAGCTGAATTTCCCGTCAAAGCTCCCAAATGTACGCCTCGTATAGACATATATTGTCATGTATACGCCGAGGATAACGATAAGTATCAGGTACCGAGGAATCCAGCTCAGCGCCAGGCGGTACCAGAATGGTCGAATAGGGAGGGTGCAGAAAGTCCCTTGCGACACATATGCATCATGGTCTTGATTGACGAATGCTAAACTTGGCAGCAGGAGAGAAAATGCTATGAAGCAAGCATAAGCTTGATATCGGTAGGGAAACAGTCCGGATTGTGGTGTGATCTTGCCAGAACGTAGTATTGACAGTGCAGTGTGTACTGCGATCAGAAGGATGATGAAGTCTAGGGACCTCAGCACTTCCAGGTATCAAATCAGCGCCAGAAATGAGGATACGTACCCGACGCCTCAACCTGTGCAGCAAGTAAGAACCCCGTAGCTTGACAAGCGGTCTGCGACATTGGGCGGCCATAGATCAGGATGGCGATAGGAGGGACAAGATACCAGAATGCCTTGAACATCTGGCTGGCAATTAGTAGCATAATGAGGCTAGTTACTATTAGTAACCCTCCAGGTTTGCAAACAGGCAGCCTGGACTCCCGGACTAACTTACTGATGCCGAAAATTACTTTTCATCTGGATGAACCAAAAGAAGGTTAGGAGCCCAGCAAGAATGCTTATAACAGCAGCGGTCACGGACAGAATCTGCTGGGCATACTTCTGATTCGTGGTATAATTGTTGACTTTATTGGAGACGCTGCCTAAGTCGCGACCAGCGCGAGTAGACATCACACGATCTTTTCAGGAACATTCAGTCCGTGAAGCCGGCTAAGAATAGGTGCGTAGCTGATGAGCGTAGTTTTTTGCGCCGTTCGTGACAGCTGTGGAGCCATGGCTTAGCTGAAGAAAGGGTGGAAGCATGAATGGCAGGTGCGATGGGTTGCAGACCAAAAAAAAAGCCGCTTCGTTCACATCGCTTTTTATGCATTCCACATCCTTGACCCCTTGCTTTGTTTCATGAGAAACTTGGGCCTAATGCTAGGATCGAAAACCTGACATCTGCACCTCCAGCTTCCTCTTCCATTTTCAGAAATCTCTTCGGTCCCAGATTCAGAGCATTCTCCCCAAGTATGTCATCTCCATCCGCCAATTCACCCCTGTTTAATGGCCCTTTCCGCCTACCATCCAACTCCCATAAATTACCCTTGACTGATTTGATAAAAGCTACATAATGCAGATCAACTCGATCTTCAGCGGCAGGAGCCGATGTATCACCTTCGGAAGCTGCGGAGGCATGAGCGGCTGCAAGATCATCGGATGTTTCTATAAGTTTGGCGCGAGACTGGGGGTCGAGTGGCTCAGCTTTGGTGATGAGCTGGGAAAGAGGAGTTGAAGGCGCTCATAGACATTAGCAAACAAAAGGGAGAAGAAGGGATTGCAATTATACCAATCAAGTCTCTGGTAATGCCATTGCATGTTGCGTGTATTATCCCCATCAGGCCACATGCATTGCCAATAGTCTGCTTGAACCAAAGCACCTCTTCTTTAGATCCTGTACCAGAATATTCGGGCAACGTGCTATCTTCATTCGTACGAGCCTTCTCGTAGGCGGTAGAAACTGGGAAGACCAGCAAAAGAGCGTGGGCCGGGCGAGGCACAAAAGCTAAGAGGGAAGGATCATCTAAGGAGTAGACATCATGCCAGGAGAGCTCTGCAGACAGGCCCAGCTTGTGGACCAGAGAAGACATGACTTCAGGGTTGTTTTCTAGATAGATTGTCAGCTATAGTAGCTGCCGCGTCATTTTCTGCGTTCCTTTGCTCACCCAGTGGAATATATCTGAGGGCTTTTGCTGCCTCGCCGTTGTCATGGCTAGCAGCACCAGCAGTACCGGTGCTTGTAGATGTCATTATTGTCAAGTATGGCCGAAACAAGGTTTTGATATCTGTGAAGTGAGATATTGAAAGGTGGGAGAGGAATATCAGGACCCACCTCCTTTATGTCCGATTAAAGCCATTAGCGTCAAAGGCCCTCTGAAGAGAATTAAGGCACCAAGTGTTATCAGTGTTCTGCAACAAGGTTTCTTGAAGAAGCGGAACAGAGACGGATTCGTCATGGGTCCCGAAATTATAACAACAATATCGCCATCGACGAACAAGCCGGTCTTGACCAGGAATGGTCTCTCGGATTCAGATGTGGCTCTACTACCAGCTACATCTACCCAAGCTTTCAACAGCTTTCGCCTCATCCCTCTAGAGGAGCGACGATCCATAGTCTCGAGGGCACTGAAGCTAATCAGTGAGAAGCAAGATGTTCTTGCGAGAGAACTCACGGAGCAAATGGGGCGGCCTATCGCCTATGCTGCAATTGAAATCAAAACCGCAGTCAAGAGGGGGGAATATTTGCTCAAAATCAGTGGAGATGCACTGAAAGACACGGCGGGCGAGCCAGAGCAGGGTTTCAAGAGGTACATCAGGAAAGCACCCATAGGTCCCGTCTTGATATTGTTCGCCTGGAACGTGGGTGGCTTTACTCCGAAAATCAGCAATGAGTGTGCTAAGACAATGTTCTTTCACAGTATCCCTATCTCATCCTTGTCAACTCCCTAATTCCAGCTCTACTCGCCGGCAACACTGTAATTCTCAAACCCTCGCCCCAAACTCCTACGATTGTGGAACATATACACGAGATTTTTGTGCAAACCGGAATACCAGACGGAGTCATACAATACTTCCACTGCGGGAACATAAAGAAGCTGGAGACTATTGCACGTTCGCCACAGATCAAACTGATCTGCTTCACAGGATCAGTCGCGGGAGGATTACAGGTTCAAAAGGCAGCTGCAGACCGCGTGGTGCCCGTGGGACTTGAGCTTGGAGGCAAAGACCCTGCATACATTCGGGAAGATGTCGATGTGAAATGGGCAGCAGAAGAAATAGTGGATGGAGTAGTCTTCAACTCTGGACAGAGTTGCTGTAGCGTCGAACGAGTATATGTAGCTGAACGCGTACATGATCAATTTGTGTCTGCTGTTCAAAAGGTGCTACAGGGCTACAAGCTCGGGGACCCTTTCGACAAAACCACCAATGTTGGACCAGTTATATCGAAGAGATCAGCAGAGACTATAAAAGCACATGTCGATGATGCCATAAGCAAAGGAGCCATCGATTCGACACCTGCAAACCAAAGTTTCGCATCACCACCTCCAAGCGGCAACTATATCAAGCCCACGCTGTTGACGAATGTTTCACATGATATGGACGTTATGAACGACGAGACGTTTGGGCCAGTCATACCTGTGATGAGAGTCGGTAATGACGAAGAAGCTATACGATTGATGAATGACAGCGAATTCGGTCTCACTGCCAGTATCTGGACAAAGGATACAGCCAAGGGCGAAGAACTTGCAGAGCAGGTTGAAGCAGGGACTGTTTTCATAAATAGATGCGATTTCCCTAGCCCGGTGAGTCGTTTGCGTAATCATAACGAGGACAAATGCTGACAAAGGCAAAGGACCTCGCGTGGACTGGCTGGAAGAACTCTGGCAAAGGTGTCACACTGAGCAAGTTTGGTTTTGAGCAATTCGTGAAGCTGAAGAGCTTCCACGTTAAAGTCTATCCGAAGTAGCATCACAGCCAAAGATGGCTTTCTCGCGGGTAAGCCATCTTAGAAAGCAGGTCGTTCAAGAATTCGAAGCTCCAATTGGCCGAACCAGCTCCAGATAGGAATGCTATTCCGTCCGATACATAGAGGAACCAAGAATGCTGACAAATTGCAAGGGGTCGCCCATTGACTGCCGATTGCCGTTCTCACCGAGCTCCCATCATCTAGGTGATGTTGTGAGACCCAAATCGCATTCGCTTTGTGAGGCCGGTAGCAATCTGACTATTCACTGTAATGTGATCTCTCGCATTTTCAACGGTTATTGTACTGAGAATGGAGGCGTTCATAAGGAAGCCGGCAGCATTCCATGGTCTCCATGTGGAAGAATTTTGTCTCAAAAGGGAGAATGCTGGTAGGCCAAAGCTCGTGGCAATTGTCACAGAAACCCACAATTTAGGTTTTTTGTGCAATTTCTGTCCTTACTGGCTTTCATCTTCATTTTTACCGTTGCCCTTCCAATTCTTAAGCTTCACATATATCTTCTCTTTCTTCCTCGTCCTTAATTCAGCTGTCACCATCACATGCGCATCACTCTACACAGTCATTGACCTTCCTTTTCTTGTCTGTCTGCCATTCAGCGTATTGCATCAGCGAGATCAATCTTTGCAACGTGTCGGCAAGCTTTTGCCTCTTTTTTTAGATCGATCCACGGTCGTTCTCATTACTTCACCTGTTCGACTTCATCATTGCATTCTCTCTTCTTCGACTGAGAAGTATGGGATGCACCTTTGGCTTGACAAAGCTATTCAGATATTGTCTCGGATGTTTTCGTTGTGATAGAGATCGACCCCGCCCTCGTTGTGATAGAGATCAACTCTATTCTCAACCTCGCCACCTTGAGATAGTATGTTCAGGGCGAGATCTGAATTGTAGCATTACGTGATGCTGACCATCACTTAGAGCAAGCCAACCAATTTCGTCAAAATGGAAAATCCCTTTGCTAGCGTGCAGGCTTTCAGAGGGGAACAGTGAGTATTCTCTCCCCTGCAGGCCTATGATTGAACCAGACCACACCAGCAAAGCTAACCCAAAGAAGGCCATGGTCCATGCAAGAGAAGGTCACAGCAAGCAATGTCGCTTTGAGCACGCATCCTCCCACTCCAACGAGAGCATCCTCATCCACGGGCTCCCACCACACTAAGAAGAATGGGAGCACAGCGAGCTTCCGATACGAGGTAACATCACATGATGACCGACCCAATGTCTCGTCCACCACAGTCTTGATCACCCCTTCCAAAGTTGGATTGGCTGTATAGGCCCGATCGTAATCAATCATCTTCGAGGACTCATTGAACCAGTGCCGCTGTACGTTAAGAAATAGGGGGAGAATCGAGACACAAGCGTGGAGGAGGAGAAGAGACTGCCTTAGGAGGAAAAATTCTGTCTTCATCTTCAGACGGGCATAGATTGCCCGTCGAGATTTTTTCATACTAGATGTAATACCACACCTTTCGCTTCAGTCCCTTCTCGCCTGCGAAGCCTTGCTCCAACTGATTTCAAAGCCATCTCGATACAACTTGCTCCACTTATGTCCCGGCCCAGAAAGGAAGCGATGCTACCTGGAAGACTTTGAAACCAACATGCAGCATACCCCGCTAATAACAAGATGCGCACCTACAAATGAAACGATTTCAAGCCACTCCCAAGACCTGATTCAAGTACTCTTTACCAGAGAAATCATGTTAATACTCATAAGCCGAGCCAACAACACTGGACAATAACTCCGCCGGAAATAAGCTTCTATCCTCGGTCTTTTCCCCACCAGCTTCCCCCTCCTTTCGACCATTCCAGGAGCAACCACGCTCTCAGGGCAGGGGCGCGTCATAAAGTCAATTCAGCCCAACGATTGGTAAGCCCTTTTTGATTTTATTGCTCTGGGACATGTGCTGCCAACAATGGAGCAACCAGACTCTATATAAATCTCATTCCCCCCTCAGTCGCATTATCACAAGTATAATTCTGCAATAAATCATTGACTTCACACGTAACTCAACATGGTGCCTTCAACAACTAAGCAATGGCAGGTAACAGGCAAGGACGGCTTCGACAGCCTCAAATACGACGAGAAGGCCGAAATCCCAAAGCTCGGTGACCACGATGTCCTCGTCAACTTCCATTACGCATCCCTCAACTACCGTGACCTTATCATCCCCAAGGTACATTCTAGCCTTCCCCCAATCTTCGCCTACGAACCTCGCTGACCAATTTTGAAGGGCAAATACCCTTTCCCAACTATTGACCCATTCGTTCCCGCGTCTGATGGCGCTGGCACCATCGTCGAGACCGGCTCCCGCGTGACTCGCTTCCAGAAAGGTGACCGCGTCCTAACTCTCTTCAATCAAACCCATCTTGCAGGTAGCATCACCATTGCGGATACCATGACGGGTCTGGGTGGTGGTCTGAACGGGACACTTCGCCAGTATGGTTCATTTGACGAGAACGGATTAGTGAAGATGCCAGAGAGCCTGGATTTCAAGCAAGGAAGCACGTTGCCCTGTGCGGCATTGACGGCCTGGAACGGACTTTATGGGGTTGAGGGGAAAAGTTTGAAGCCTGGCGATACGGTCTTGACACAGGGGACTGGGGGTGTCAGCATGTTCGCTCTACAGGTGTGGCCTTGTTACCACCCCACATCCATTCTTCGGAGGCTAACGGCATGAATCCGTAGTTTGCCAAAGCCGCCGGTGCCCGTGTCATCTCGACCACCTCTTCAGACTCCAAAGCCGAAGTTCTCAAGAAGCTCGGCGCAGACCATATCATAAACTACAAGACCGATCCCAACTGGGGCTCAACAGCCAAACAGCTCAGTCCCGGTGGTTTGGGCGTGAATCACGTCATCGAAGTTGGTGGACCAACAACCATGAAGCAGAGTCTTCAAGCTATCAAACCTGAAGGAGTCATTTCAATCATTGGATTCTTGGGTGGATTTAGCAAAGACCAGCCTAGCTTTTCGGAATGCCTCATCAACCTCTGTACGGTTCGAGGCGTACTGGTGGGATCGAGGCAGCAATTTGAGCAGATGAATTTGGCGATTGATGCTGCTAACATCAAGCCTGTGGTTGACGCGAAGGAGTTCAATTTGGAGGATGCGAAGGAGGCATACCAGCATATGTGGGACCAGAAACATCTC
>JAABUP010009004.1_pt1 | contig 12470 bp, 14 predicted proteins | sample 5559201 | NCBI WGS metagenome assembly JAABUP01 (sample SAMN10711887, study PRJNA513373) | rock metagenome | isolation source: Antarctica rocks | place: Antarctica | reverse complement strand
CTAGGCCGACTGCGGTCCAGCGTTCGACGCACGCAGGGTTGCGATCCTCGGCCCCTCCGAAGAGGGGCCGCTGCCGTGGTCGCGGTTGCGGCTCGTGTCCCTGCCACCAGTTGCGATCCTCGGCCCCTCCGAAGAGGGGCCGCTGCCGTGCTGAACTCAGGGAACGAATGCCCAATCGGAGGGTTGCGATCCTCGGCCCCTCCGAAGAGGGGCCGCTGCGGGGCCTATTCGGCATGTCCACCCCCTCCCCAGGAGTTGCGATCCTCGGCCCCTCCGAAGAGGGGCCGCTGCCGCCCGTTTCTCCGTGCGGTGCTCGCGCTCCCACGCGTTGCGATCCTCGGCCCCTCCGAAGAGGGGCCGCTGCTGCGGGGCGTCCCACGCGTCGTTGACGGCGATCCCGTTGCGATCCTCGGCCCCTCCGAAGAGGGGCCGCTGCGGGGTCGTCGTGGACCTCGCCGGTTTCGAAGTCGACGTTGCGATCCTCGGCCCCTCCGAAGAGGGGCCGCTGCCCTGCTTGAACTGCGGGTCTTCACTCACGTTCACTTTATCCACAGCTGATCTGTGGATAAAGCGGGTTCTGAGCGGCGTGCCGTGGGTCGGACCTATGCGCGGGGCCGGGCCGATTTAGGGTTCCGAAGTTAGACGATCACGGCGCCCTTGGTGGGTGGGTCGGTGCGTGAACCGATTTCGAGCACGCGATCGAAGGTCCCCCGCTCGAGTCGATAGACCCGGATGCTGTCGGCTGGATCCACGATTCGAGCGAGGTCGGTGAGGAGAGTGACCAGTTGTGCCTCGCTACTGCGCATCTCAAAGACTGACTTCTGGACTCGGCGGCCGAGTCCTTCGCATTTCTTGGCGACCTGCCGCAGGCGTCTCGCCCCGGCGGGATCGGTGGTGTTGACGTCGTAGACGAGAAGGGCCTCGATCGTCAAGCGACTGTCCACGGCCGGTAGGGCCAGTCGGGTTCACGCAGATGCCGAGCCAGGGCTCGCGCCTGGACGACCGGCAGCTCGGCCGCGGTCGCCTCATGACCGAGACTTGCATGGGGCCAGGCTCGTTGTCGCGCCCGCACCCAAGCCGCCAGGAGGTGTTTCCAGCCGTCGTCCGTCAGCAAAACGGCCCCACCCTCGGCTGAACGCAGGTAGCTGTCCTTGACCTGTCCTCGGTTGAACAAGGTGAGGATCAGGCGGTCGACGAGCAGAGCACGCATCTCCTCCATGAGGTCCAGCGCCAGCGAGGGCTGGTTGGCGCGGATCCCGTGGATGTACCCCACGAAGGGGTCGAAGCCGACATGGACGAGGGCCGTGTGGACGGAGGAGCGCAGCAGGCCGTATGCCGCGGAGAGGTAGCAGTTGAAGGGGTCCAGCGGCGGCCGGCGAGTCCTGATGGTCGCGGCCTCGGCGGCCAGGTCGTCGAGTCCGTTGAAGTACGCACGGGCCGCGCGGCCCTCGAGCCCGAGTACCTCGGTCAGCGAGGTTGCGACGGCCAGCCGGGGCAGGCACGCGGCATGCGCGTTGGCGACGGCCCGGATGCGGTGTTGGCGGTCACCAGAAGTGTCCCGCGCGGCCCGTAGCAGCAGTTGACGGTAGTTCTGCACTTTGGCCGCCACGATGAGGCGTGCGATGGCCAGTCGCCGCTCCGGGTCCTCGTGGGCCCGGAACTGCGCCAGGCGCAGGTCGGGTCGGCCGGGTTCATGGCCGGTAATGCTGGCGCACAGCCGACCGTTCTGCGTCATCCAGGTCACGTGGATCCCCGAAGAGGCGCAGTGTCGCAGGAGGTCTGCGCTGACATCGACGCCGCGCCACAGCACCAGGCTCTCCACGCGCAGCAGCGGGATCAGGTGGCGGCCGGGCCGCTCGGGATGGACGACACGGATGGCTTGGCCGTCGAGGTGCAGGCTGGTGCCTGGCGTGGCGACGTAGACGGTGTCGAGCGTGTCCATCTCACCAGCCGCCCTCGGGTGTCGCCGCGAACAGGGCCTCGATTGTCGGCCGGCGATCCTGCGGCCGGCACACCGGCGCCAGGGAGCACTTTGCGCAGCGCCGATCGTTGACTCCGGGTGGCAGTGCGCGCAGAGCGATCATCGCGCTCGCCGCTCGGATCGTCCCCACGGTCCGCTCGCGCAGCGCGTGATCGAGCTCCACCCGATGGCGGCGGCGGTCCTTCCGGGTGAAGATGAAGCCGGCCTCGATGACGACGTCGAACATCTCCTCCAGGCACATCGCTTGCGCGGCCACCTGCTGCGCGGCGGGCGCCTGGATCGATCTGGACAGGCTCGGCTTGTACTCGACGGGGACAGGGCCAGCGGCAGAGAACTCGACAACGTCGCACACACCGTAGATGCCCAACTCGTCGCTCCATACCGGAAGGGACTGCCAGGACTCGACCCCGTACTTGGAAACGTGCCGGGTTGCGGCGTCCACGGCGGCATGATCCGCCGTCCCCTGGGCGGTGAGCGCGTTGGGGACCCACTCGGCGTCGACGTGGATGAGCGCCGCCTGCCGGGGGCAGTAGGCGTAGTGCTCCACCACCGACAGGAGCAGCTGCTCACCCGCACCGGGAGCCATCAGGGCAGCGCGTCGAGGGTGACGCCCTCGGGGAGGCCATCCGTGTCGAGGTTGACGACGTAGTCGTCGAAGGCTCGGGGGGCGCTGACCCCGTCGGTCTTGGACACCCGGATCCTCTCGACCAGCGCTTGCATGGGGGCCTTCCCGAACGCGTCATCGTGCGAGAACACGTAGACGCCGCGGGTCGACATCGAGGCCCGTGCCGCGCTCGAGGTGTGGTCGAAGAGGCTGACCAGAGTCCGGTACAGCAGGTCCAGGTCTTGCTCGCTCACCTTGGTGGAGGTCCCGCGGACCGCCGAGTAGGACAGCGTTGCCCTGAACAGGGCGTACGGCACGGTCCACTTGCTGCCCATCGTGCCACCCCCCTTCTCGGCGTCCTTGGCGGTGGTGTGCGCCACCCGGGTGATCGCATGTTCGGACGGCGTGACGGGGTCGAAGGAACGAGCGAAGGACACTTGCAGGGGCCCGCGGATCTGACCGAGGGCCGGGGTGTTCCCGGTCGACAAGACCCCGCCGAACATGCGGATGTCGAAGTAGGTTGCGCACAGCCAGTCCCTGGCGTGGGCCGCGTCCTTGGTCTCCTTGCCGAGCTTGAGACCGGTCTGCTGGTACGACTTCTCGAGCGTCTCGTTCAGGGCGGTGCCGGCAGTGACGAAGATGTCGTAGCCGGCCGCGCCGTCGGCGGCGATGCCGATGGTGTCGCGGATCTTGCGTTTGAGCGACACATCGGTCATGAGCCCATGGTTGGTCTCGGGGTCGACGCGGGGACGGTTGCCGGCGTCCGGGTCGCCGTTCGGGTTGCCGTCGGTGATGTCGAACAGCCAGACGATGTCGTGGCGGACTCCGGGGTTTGTCGCGGCGGTCTTCACAGGTCTCCTTCGATACGGGGGTCAATGGTGTGGTTATGGTCGTCCGGGGTGCTGGGTTGTGACGCGTCCTTGGCCCTGACCGCCGCGGCGATCTCCCGGCTGGTGAAGGCCCGCTGATGGTGGTATCCGAGGACGAACTGGGCCTGCTCTTCCATGCTGGCCCGGACCGGGCCGAGGGTGCCGGAGCCCAGGAGATCGACAATCTCGTCGATGTCCCGCCGGAAGAAGTAATCGCCGCCGGAGCGCCGGAGTTTGCCCAACCACGCAGCTGACTGGCGCGCCCCGGCGGACAGCACCAGACGCGGCGAGCTGATCGCGCCCGCGAAGTTCTTGTCCGCGAACGTTGAGTTCGGGGCGGAACCTCCTCCCGCCTTGGCGGCCTGCAGTTGCAGCGCCTCGTAGACGGCGAACAGGCGGCCCAGTACGTAGGGAGCGTCGGTGTTGTGCGGATCAAGCCCCGGCATGACTGCCTCCTGATGGGTGCGGGAGCGGACAAGGATGAGACGCAGCAGGGCTGCCCTCGGATCGTCGACGCGATGGTCGGCGGCGATCCGTTGGATGAGATGGGCCAGCACCGCCGGCGGTACGGGCGTGGCCCGCAGAGCGGCGTCACGCAGGGTGTCGGCGATCCCGTGCGGATGCCGACCCCCGGGGGCGCCCGGGCTGAGGTATTGCTTGCGGGTTTCGTCGTATCGGCCGGTCGAGGCGGCCAGTCTCCACAACGGGAGGAACGTGCGGCCGTCCTGGTACAGCGGGAGGGTCTCGATGTCGCGGAACCAGCGTCCGATGTTGGCCTTGAGCGAGTCCAGCGGCAGGTGGTACCACTCGCGGATCACGAGCCGGGCCACGTTGCCGGACACGGTGAGGGAGTGGAACTCATCAACGTTGATGCGCCCGCTCACGTCAGAGCCGACCTCGATTCCGCGCAGCAACTGTTTGATGTCGGCCGCCGATGGCGGCGCCTCGATGGCCGTCATCGGGTCGAAGTCGGATTCGCCGTCGACCCACCACGTCGTCCGCGACCCATCCGTGCGATGAACCCGGTCTTCGTCACCAAGCAGCGTGTTCAAGGCGGTTGGTATGGCCAGGGCACAGGCCCAGCAGATCGGCACGTGGCCCAGCCCCGTCTTGAGCTGGAACCCGAAGGGCGCCTTGTTGATGCTGATCGGCGCGACCCCGCTGGATTGCCCACCGGGCGCGTACGCACCTTTGACGCTTTGCGGCAGCGTATCCACGAGGTCCCCGACCTGCCCGCAGACAAGGCAGAGGCCGCCCTGCCCCGAGCCCTTCTTCCCGGCGGCATACGCGGTCCAGAAACCGACCGCCGACTGGGCGAGGTGCGCGGGGTGCCCATCAACCGTGACCAGCACACCGTCTTTGGCGGTCCACGACTCCGGTTTGACCAGACGCTGCGGACCTCCGGAGGTCAAGAAGGTCAACAGCGCCTGTGGCACCGGGTCATCGGCGGCGGTGGCGGCCCATTGCCGCGTGAGGTTGACGAACAGGTCGTGCCGCACCTCGGCTTTCGGCGTCGGCACACCCTCATCCGGCCAGCCGAACACGTACGCGACATCGTCGCAGGCGAGCATTGGTGACGGGGCAGACGATCGCGTGATCCGGGGCAGTTCGAAGAAGGCCCCGGCCTGGGTGACGCTCTCGCCGCGGACGAGAGTCTCGTGGGTCAGCGGCGTCAGCGTAGACGAGTTCTCGAGGCCGTCGCAGGACAGGTCGAGTTGCCAGAGCAGCTTGACCTGCGAGTGATACGGCTTCGCACGGCCATCCCTCTGCGCGACGGCAACCAGCGACTGGTACAGCGTCGTCATGAAGGACCCCCGGTCTGGATCCCGTGTTCAGGAACTTGCATGACCCCGTTCTCGAGGCGGGCCGTGAACCACGATGACTTGGGGTTCGTGCCGCCTTCATCGAAGGCGATCGAGTGGAGCATGATGCCCAGGTCGGCGCTGGCCGGGATCGGGGCAGCCGAACTCGGATCACCGAAGGATGCGACGAACTCGCGAGTTCCGAGGTAGGGCTGGCTGAAGCAGGCACCCTTGGTGACCCGGCGTCGGAACTGGTCGCGGTACTTCGCGACGGGCTCGTTCGCGCGGGGTCGAAGCACTACGTGGGCGTAGATCCGGTAGCGCACGTCCTTGAGGTAGGTCGCCGAGCGTTGCGTGCGGGAGGTGCTCGTGTCGGCGCGCTGACCCTCGAGTGCGGCCTTCCACGTCACGACCTGCTCCGTCTCGTTGCGCCGGACAGATGCCTCCTTGATCGGGTTGAGCACCTCAATGGCCTGGATCCGCCAGGAGAACTCCGGTTTCCAGAAGATGGCCTCCAGAACGCCGACGGCGGCCGATGGCGTCATCACCGGATAGGTGAGCCGCTCAACCTTCGCCTCCGGCCTGGTGAACAGGGCCGCCGGGCCCCACACCTCCACCACAACTGGGGGAAACCCATCGATGGTCCGCAGTCCGTCAAGCAAGAGGACCACTCGCGTTGCGCATGCCTTCTCCTCTGGTCACCACACGGTGTCGTTCGTTGTCGTCAGGTCGATCCCGACAAGGTCGTCGTAGGCACCGCGCCAGACCCTCAGCCCGGGCGCTGCCTCAGCGATGTACTCCTTCTGCAGCGGGTCGACCAAGACCCTGGCCGGCAGCGACACGGCATACGGCTGCAGGTCGCGCAGGAGACCGGCGTCGGGGATGCCGCCCGCATCCAGCCGCGCCCGCACCTGCCCGAGGAAATCCTCGGCCCTGGCGTCGAACGCGACCAGCACACTGATCGACGCGTCATCGATCATCCGGAACCGATCAGCAACCGTTTTGAAGAGCAACTTGCCTCGTGCCCGGTTGATCTCGACGGGCTCGGGTTGCCCGTCCGGGTCCAGTGCCGTGTACAGGGCCTGGTAGTAGGTGCGCATCGCGGCCGGGTCATCCAAATGGGCCTGCTCTGGGCCGAACAGCTGGCTCGTCTTGGCGATGCCGGTGCGATACGCGGTCAGGGTGGCCAGCTCCGGGCAGTCGATGATCACCAACTCTCCGCGGGCCAGGTTCCCCTCCCGGTTCGCGCGACCCCCTGCTTGCAGAAGCGACTCCGCCGGAGCCGTGGCCCGGAACACCACCGGAAAGTCGATGTCCACGCCGGCCTCGATGAGCTGCGTGGACACGGCGATCGTCGGTGTGCCCTTGCCCAGTCGCTCGATGACGTCCCCAAGCACCAGACGACGATGGGCTTGGCACATCCGGGTCGACAGGTGAAAGACTCGGTCGTCGCTGAACCTGTCAGAGAGGTGGCGCGCGATCTGCGCGGCGTCGGCGGTCGAGTTCACCACCACCAAGGCCTGCCGCCGGCCGGCGACGAGGTTGAGAACCTCCTCCAATGAGCGGGCGTGCACCCAGGACTCCTCGAACCGCTTCATGGACCGGTAGAGCGTGGCCGGTTGCTCGATCACGTCATGGACGCGAAGTCGATCGCTCCACGGTTTGAGCCTGTCCCAGGCGGGCTGCGTGGCGGAGGCCAGCAGGACGGTGCTGCCGAAGTGCTCGACCAAGACCCGCAGCCCATCGAGGATCACCGGAAGCACCCTGGGCGGCAGCGCCTGGATCTCGTCCAGCACGATCACGGCACCCGCCAGGCGATGCAGTTTCCGGGCCTTGGCGGGCCGGTTCGAGAAGAGCGACTCGAACAGCTGCACCGTCGTGGTCACGACGAACGGCGCATCCCAGTTCTCTACCCCGTAGCGTGCGCGCTCGGTCAGCTCAATGGCGGAGTGGTGCTCGATCACGTTCTCGGCGCCCACGAGCGACCGGTAGGCCGCAGCGTTCTGCTCGGTCACCGTGAGGAACGGCACCGCGACGACCACGCGCCGCAGCCCGTGCCGCGCCGCGTGGGTCAGCGCGAATCCAGCCGCTGCGATGGTTTTGCCCGAACCGGTCGGCGCCGCCAGACGGAAAACCCCCGGCGGCATCTCCGCTGCGCGCACAGCCGCCTCGTAGACGCCAACCCGGGCCCGGTTGACACTCGTGGCCGGGGCGCCAGCAAACTGCGCCGCGCGCTCCTGCTCGAACCTGCCCGCCAGCGCCTCGAAGTCCGTCGGTGCTCGGAGCTCGACCGGCTCGGCATTGAAGTGCGCCGCGGTGTCCAAGAAGTCGGCGTCTACCAGCGCCGAGTGCAGCATTCGAGTGGCAAACTCGGCCAGGGCAGGGTCGTCCCTGCTCCGATCGATCCACGATCGTGGCAGCAGGTTTGGCGTGTCGATCAGGGCAACCGCCTCCGGGACCGCCTCGAGGAACGCATCACGCTGCCCGACGTCGATGCGCCCGGAGGTCATCGTGGAACTGCAGTCGGGGATCCCTCCGTGGTGCCCACAGATCGACATCCGTCCCAACAGTCCCGCCACGGGCGCCACCAACATGGCACCCAAGTCCTTGTGGTCCACCCGCGCGGCGGGCCTCCCCGCCTCCAACGACAGAAGTCGTTCCTGCCACTCGGCCTGGATCTTGCCCGCGTCATGCAACAGGCCGACGGCGTAGGCCGCCTCTCCGGCCCCAAACGCGTCGCCGAATGACCGAGCCAGCCGAGAAGTCCCCGTCAGGTGCTCACGAAGGCCATGCCGACGGCCAGCGATATTCGCGCTATGTGCCCATTTCTCCCCCACGCCCGCGACACTACGGGGCGGCACCGACAACGTCTCGAAAATGTCAGCTTCTCTGGACGAACGCTGGTTGTGCTCGGTGGAATGCGCCGGCATGGCGTGCTGGAGTTGCTGGTTGTGTTGCCCGATGGGAGCAAGGCGCTGATGCCGGCTGGGTGGATCGACGCTCAGGCGGCCGGCGGCGTGATCGAGGCGGGCACGCTGGGTTCGCTGGTGGATCTGCTGCATGCGGTGACGGTGGTTGCCGCGTTGCTTCCGGGCCCGCTCCGGCCGCGGGTTGAGGCTGGTGGGCAGCCTGGTAAGGAGGCCGCCCATGTCCGTGATCGATCAACTGGCTCTGGATCTGCCCGGACTGGCGGTGCGGTCGCCGGACGTGCTGGCAGGGCTGAGTACGCAGGAGCGGGCCGCGGTGCTCGACGTGCTGACCCGGCTGATCGTCAAGACGATCGCGCCGGAACTGATCACCGCGGACGGGGAGGCCGGCGGTGAGTGAGTTCGTGAAGATCGCCGCGACCCACCTGCGTCGCGCAGCGGTCGTGTATGTCCGCCAGTCCAGCGTGAGCCAGCTCGAACGCAACCGGGAGTCCACCGACCGGCAGTACGGGCTGGTCGACCGCGCGGTGAGCCTGGGCTGGCCCCGGAAGGCGGTGCGGGTGATCGACGCCGACCTCGGCGTGTCCGGCTCCCGGGACACGGTCCGGTCGGGGTTCACCGAGTTGACGAGTTTGGTCGGGCTCGGGCAGGTGGGGATCGTGCTGGCGTTGGAGGTGTCGCGGCTGGCCCGCTCGAACGCCGACTGGTACCGGTTGCTGGACTTGGCTGGGCTGACCGACACGCTGCTGGCCGACACCGACGGGGTCTACCACCCGGGACTGTTCAACGACCGCCTCACGTTGGGGCTCAAGGGCACGATGGCCAGAGGCTGAGCTGCACGTGCTGCGCGCCCGCCTGGACGGCGGGATCCGGAACAAGGCCCAACGTGGCGAGCTGCGCCGCGGTCTGCCGGTCGGACTGGTCTGGGGTGAGGAGGTCGGTGAGGTCAGGCTGCATCCCGACGAGGCGGTCACCGGCGTGATTGACGCGATCTTCACCCGGTTCGCCGGCTGCGGGTCGGTGCGCGCGACCTGGCTGTGGCTGCGCGGGCAGGGCCTGTCCTTCCCGCTGCAACGTTCCGGCCGGCCCGAGTTGGAGTGGGTCACCCCGACATACACAGCAGTGCAACTTGGTCTGCATCCTCCGTACCGCCCACCACGCCTGATCTTCATCAGGCCAGTGCACGGCGCCGGTGTTCACCGACGCATCTTCAGACATCACAGTCCCTCCTTCTCATCAGTTGCTTCCTCTCGCTGCCGCCCTTCCCCAGGTGACCGGCTCTCCCGGCCTCGGAGTACTACGACGGCTCCGCCCCACCTGCGCCCTTCAGCCGGCGACGCGCCTATCCCGGTCAGCAATCTCCCGGGAACGGCCGCAGATGGTTCCCACGTTCACTGTTGTTCGGTCAACGGGTGAGGTGCCCGGCTTTGCCCCTGCGGCCTCGTCGTGGCTACGCCGTAGACCTTCACCACGACCTGCCGGACCCGACACATAAACCGTTCCGACAGTTCCCCGCCCGGACGACGTCTGGCTGACGCCGATCCCGCACAGGTACGCACCGCTAACCAGCCCACATCCACCGGATTAGAGCTGGGCGACGATCAAGAGGCTTTACGACACCGGTTCCTCGCGTACACCTTCCCGTTTTGCTCACCAGGCACGGCCCGTCCGGTAGTGCCGAACCGCCCTGACTTTGTCGCGGCTGCTCCCATCAGGACCCGGCGTCCCCCGGGGCCGACTACCGCCAGCTTCACCTCGCCGCTACGACGACCAGGCCATGTAGGTCTTCCACCTCCATCCGAAACAACAGCGCCTCGTGGCGCACCACGTGCTCATCGACCCCGAGGGTGGTGACCCCCTCGAAGCGGGACTCGTCCGCGGCGGCCTGCTCCAGCAGCGGCCGGATCGAGGCCCACACCGTGTCCCACGTCGTGCCCAGCTGCCGGGGCAGCCCGTGGATCGAGGCGTGCTCGCGACGGACCTGCTCGATCGCCCACCGACACGCCCGCGTCGTCAGCAGCGCCCGCGGCCGGGCGACCTGCTCGTCCTGCTCGACGAACGACACCCGCGGGCAGGCCGGCTCCGGGCACACCCAGCGCCGCTTGCGCCACACGATCGTCACCGGCCGCCCCGCCGAGGGGGCATCCACGAGCCGCACCTCGAGCCGTCCGTGCCCGTGCGCGACGACCCCGCAGCTCGGGCAGCCCATCAGCGCCGGCTCGGACTCCACCGTGACCGTCAACGCGCCGTGATCGTCCCGGGCGACGGCGGTCACGCGTAGGCCGTCCAGGCCGACAAGAAGGTCACAACGGTCGCAGTAGCCGCCCAGCGCAGAGCAGCACGACGTAGGCTCGGGCACAGTCGAGGTCCTTGAGATCAGACGAGGTAAGAGTCCTCTAATCCTCCGGGACCTCGACCCCTACCCGGCGCACTCACGCGCCACGGCGCGTCGCGCTCACCCCACACTCATCTGGGAAGAGCCGGTTTACCGCTCCACCGTTGATGCCGCGCCAGCAGGAAAGTCCCTTGCCCGTCACTTGCGGGCAAGGGACAAACAGCGCGCTCAGTCTGAGTCGAGGCTCTTGGACAGGAGCCCATGCAGAACCGCTGCACCGCGCCCTCCGCTGGCACGGCAATGCCGTCTCAGTGGCCTACCTGAGGGGGAATCGTGACCGGTCGGGGCTTGCGGGACGCCAGAACGGGCGTTGGCACGCTGAGCTGGCGTGTTCCCGTAGAGGGTTCCTCCGCCATGAACGTGCGAATCGTTGATGGGCAACTATGTTTCCGGGAGCCGAAAGAGCTCGCACGTCGCCTCGTGGTGCTGCTCACTGCCGACGTGGTCGAACCCGGACTTCTCCAGGACGCGGTAGCTCGCGGGGTTCCCGATGGCGACGTAGGCCCACAGCGGCATGCCGTTTGCGTAGGCCCGGTGCCAGGCCACCAGGCCCATGGCGATCTCGGTAGCCATGCCCTGCCCCCACAGCTGCCGCCGAATGGTGTAGCCGAGTTCGCGCCCGTCCCGATGGGGGCCAAAGCCGGCTCGACCGACGAGCTGATCGTGGTGATCGACGAGGCGCCATTTCGTGACGCCGAACTGGGCGTCCTCGGCGATGTACTGGTCGATGAGTGCCGTGGTCTCAAGTCGGGTTTCGGGACTGCCTTCGCGGACGAACCGCATGGTCTCCTCGTCGGAGTGGATCTCCGCAAGCCGATCTACGTCGGCAGGCAGCCATGACGTCAACACGAGCCGGTCGGTTCGAAGCACCTCCTTGCACGACACCACTCCATCGTCGCAGCGGGGGCAGTCTTCGGGGCTCGTCGGGGACGTTCGCGCGCGGGCAGTCCAAGTCGACCGGTTCCGGGCGCCGGGGGCATCTCGTTGCCTTATCACCTTCGGCCACCGTTGCGATGGGTGGGCAGACGTTGCTGCAGCCGCTGCCGCTGGAGCCGTTCGAGACCGGGTTGTGGCTGGCCGTACGCAAACAACTGTCCTACCGGGCCTTCCCATCCGACACAGTGGACGGGCACTGTCCGCTGACGGGGCTTCAACGGACACAGCACCGGGAGTCGGGTCGCGACCGGGAACCCATCGTCACCGAGGGTGATCAGCTCCGCGGAGCCGACCGCTTCGACCATCGGCCGGAGCTCGGCCTCATCCATCGCGTTGTACGGCGGTGTGTACACGTCAGTCCTCCGGCACGAATCTGCTGGTCGCGAGCCTGGAACGTATCGCGCCGCCGGCGCAAGCGATCACCACCACCCCACCGGCGGCCGTCAGCCAGCCGATCTGCTCTCCCAGCAGCAGCCCTGCCCAGCAGATGCTGATGACCGGCTGGACGAGCTGCACCTGGCTGACCTTGGTCATCGGGCCGATCGCGAGGCCGCGATACCAGGCGAAGAACCCTAGTAGACTGTCGCTTCTAAAGAGCGGGGTATAGGTGCCGGAGTTTGATGCGGGCGTCGCTGGTGGTGAACCTCCAGTCCACTTGGCGCTCGTCAGCGTTCGTGGCGTCGGCCCAAGCGGTGAGCTCCTCGTTCAGAACGGCCAGGTCGGCGATGCGTCGGCCGAGGCATTGCTTGGTCAGGGCGGACAGCTCGATCTCGGCAATGTTGAGCCAGGATCCGTGCTTGGGGGTGTGGTGGATCTCCAGCCTGCCGGCCAGGGCGTAGGCCTTCTCCGGTGCGAACGCCTGGTAGAGGGAGGCGATCGTGTGGGTGTTGAGGTTGTCCATCACCAGCACGACCTTCTCGGCATCGGGGTAGACGACGTTCAGCAGGTGCTCGACG
>JAABUP010009002.1_pt1 | contig 12478 bp, 11 predicted proteins | sample 5559201 | NCBI WGS metagenome assembly JAABUP01 (sample SAMN10711887, study PRJNA513373) | rock metagenome | isolation source: Antarctica rocks | place: Antarctica | reverse complement strand
ACCTCTATGAGCGGACGACACGGCTGGTCCATCGGACACCTCCTGGACTTGCGCACACACGCACACGAGGATAGCCTACGTCATCCGCTCTTTCTTCGCCCCTCCCCGACAACTAAATGGCCCTGTCCGCAATACAAGACATTGTTTGGATTTTGGACGGATGTCGATGTTAGCGCGGATGGCATCGCGCAGGCGCGTCAAGAAATGTGAGGCGACTTCCCGCGTGAGTCGCCGTAGGTGGCGCGTATTCTTGCCGATACGCACGCGGTAATATGGTACTTGAGTGGAGCCTACCGCTGGCTCGTTTCTCTAGCTACTCGCCACTCCTCCCAGGAAGCGTTCGAGCAACGCCTCGAGTTGGGTGAGGTCGAAGGGCTTGCGCAGCACGGCGTCGGCGCCGGCGGCGCGCGCCAGCGACAGGCTCGCGGCGGTCATCAAGATGATCGGTATAGCGACCTCGCCGCGGGCCTCGGCCTCCGCGCGCAGGGCCGCGATCAACTCGGCGCCCGAGAGGTAGGGCATCATTAGGTCTGTGATGAGCAGGGCCGGGTGTTGCTCGCGCGCCAGCTCGAGCGCCTGCCGCCCGTGGGTGGCCACTACGGTCGCGTAGCCAGCGTCCTCCACGACCGTGGCCACGACCTCGGCGATCGGCTCTTCGTCCTCGGCGATGAGGACCAACGGGGCCTCCCGTTGCGTGATCATAGCCATCTCATAGGGTCGCCACGCTTGATGGGGGGACATCCTGCCCGGCCACCGCGGGCACGGCGGGCATGGCGGGCACGGGCTCGCCCTGCTGGCGCGCTATCCCCGAGAGTACACCGGTTGCGCTCTCGAACGGCGCCAGCACACGGATACCCGCCGGGGGCGCGATGCTGAACTCGCGGAGCAGCATGTCGTGGGCTGAGAAGCGCATCTTGAGCACCGAGAGCACGCGATGGAGGCGCTCACGGTAGGTCACCTGCTGGAGCAGCAACACGTTCTCGGCCAGCACCGCGATCGCGTCCGCGGACACATCGATGTCCGCGGCCACCAGGCGGCGCGTCTCCTTGACGAACAGGGAGGTGATCCCCCGGACCCGCAGCGCCTCGATCAGCGCGGCCAGATAGTCGTCGACGCGCCCGGCGTCCCCGCTACGCGCCGCGGCGCGCTCCAGTTCCGTGATCGAATCGACGATGAGCGTGCGCGCGCCCGTGCGGTCGAGCGTGGCGATGAGCGCGTCGGAAACGACGTCGGCGTCGAGCTCGACGGGGGCGCGGCGCAGCAGGGTGAGTCCGCCTCCCGGGGCCAGCCCGGCGTGGATGCGCGCGCCGAGGTCGAAAGGTTCGGCGGCCTGCGTGAGTTGGCGACGGTTCTCGCGGAAGCCAAGCATCGCGACGGGCTCGCCCGCCTCGATAGTGGCGGCGGCCAGGTGGAGCGCGAGCAGCGTCTTGCCGGTGCCGAGGCTGCCCATCACAAGCGTACTCGTCTCGCGCGTCAAGCCGCCACCCAGGAGACCGTCGAGCTCGGGCAGGCCGAACAGGACACGGTTCGTCTGAGCGGGGGCGATGGGCTGTCTACCGTGGGATGGGGGAGCGGGCGCTCGCCCTGCCGGACCATCTCCCGGGACCCGCCAGTCGCCGTCGCCATCGCCGTCGCCGTCGCCGTCGCCATTTCCCGCGCCCGGTTCGGCCGCGTCGTCACCCTGGCGGGCGACCCGCGCCTCTAGTCGCGGGTACACCACGGCGCCGCCGGACGTGAGCGCCACACTGTGCAGGCCGCCCAGGGGGGCGGCGCCGCGCGCCTTGATCGCCTCGATCATCCGCCGCTGCCGCAGCCCGTCCAGGTGATAGTGCAGGCCGATTAGCACGTCGGCCGTCGTCGCCTTGGGGAAGAGCGACGCGTCGCGGGGCTGGGCCTCGCTGGTGATGAGGGTCGTGGCCCCCTGGACGCTGAGCGCCGTCCCGATGTCGTAGAGGAATTGGCGCGCCGCCTGCGGGTTGGTGTCCGCGCCGCGGATGCCCCGGAAGCCGTCGATCATCACGAAGCTGGCCCGATTGCGCCGGGCCAGCGTAACGACCTCGTCGGCGGTGGCCTCGAGCCCGCCCGGCAGGAACTGCTGCAGGCTCAGCACCTGGATAGAGTCGCCGATGAGCTCCTCGTCGAAGAACGAGAAGGAGCGCAGGTGCGCCACCAGCTTGTTGGTGGGCTCGGAGAGCGCGGTGAGGATCAGGGCGCGCCGGCCTTCGCGTGCGGCGTTGAAGGCCATCTGATTGGCCAGGGTCGTCTTGCCGCTGCCCGGAGGCCCCACCACGAGCACGAGGGCGCCACGCGGCAGACCGCCGCCGAGCACGAGATCCAGGTTGGGCACTCCCGTCGGGTCGATCGGCGGCGTGACCGCGGCGCTCGTATCGATAGCCTCCCTGGCCTCCTCGCGCATCCCGCTCACGCTGCCTATCCATCCTTCGCTCATAGCGCAGTTAGTAGCTACGCAACCATCGCAAGAATTACGCCACTAAACGGATGCGGACGCGCCGTGCGCTCGCTGGCCGGGCGGGTGCGCGTAGCCCATTCCCAAGAAGGGGACTTATGCGGCCACCGCGACGACGCGCTCGCCAATTGATCCAAGTCGTTTGTATCGTTCGTCCCAAAGGCTGACAGACTGTTGGCAGGTCTGTTATCGTATGCTGGAGCTACTCGATGTCCTTTCCCCGTACGCTCGAAAAGCCGCTAGCTTCGCTCCTCGGACGTTCATCACACCCTGCCTACCGGCGCGGGTACCCCGCACGACGGGGCCACGATACTCTTTCAGTTCGTTTACCAGTTCCTCTGTCTGGATTGGGGGGCGTAGTGCGGATACGCTGGCGACGCGGTGGTCTCTGGGGGAGCCCGGACTTCATGAAACTGTGGGCGGGACAGGCGGTCTCGATCTTCGGCACGGAGGTGACATCCCTCGCCCTGCCGCTCACCGCCGTCTTGCTCCTCAAGGCGACGCCGCTGCAGATGGGCCTCCTGGGCGCGGTCGGGCTCGCGCCCTATGTCTTGTTCAGCCTGGTCGCCGGCGTGTGGGTGGATCGGCTGCGCCGCCGCCCCCTCCTCATCGCGGCGGACCTCGGGCGCGCCGTCCTCCTCGCATCGATCCCCGTGTCCGCCCTCCCGGGCCTGCTGACCATGGGGCAGTTGTACATCGTGGGCTTCCTTGTCGGCGCCCTCAACCTCGTCTTCGGCCTCGCCTATCAGTCGTTCCTCTCGGCGGTCGTCGGGCGCGACCGGCTTGTCGAGGGGAACGGCAAGCTGGCGATGAGCGCCTCGACGGGACAAGTAGCCGGCCCGGGGCTGGGCGGCGCGCTGGTACAACTCCTCACCGCTCCCGTGGCCATCCTCGTCGACGCGATCTCGTATCTGGTCTCCGCGGCGTTCATCGCCCTCGTCCGCGCGTCGGAACCACCCCCACGGCCACGTATTGCGCGCGGGTCTCTACGCGCCGAGATCGGCGAAGGCTTTCGCACCGTGGCCCGACAACCGGTGCTGCGCGCGCTCACCGCGAGTTGGAGCGTCTACGAGGTCGCCGCCGGCCTGGCGCTGGCCGCGCTCGTGCTCTACCTCACGCGCGATCTGGGTCTCGCCCCGGCCCTCCTTGGTGCGGTCTTCGTCGTGTGGAGCGCGAGCGGACTCGCCGGCGCGGCGCTCACTGGCTGGGCCGCGCGCCGCCTCGGCCTCGGGCCATCCATTGGGCTGGCGCTCCTCGTCGCGGGGCTCGGCGGATTGTGTTTGCCGCTGGCCAGCGCGCTTCGACCGGTGGCGCTCCCGCTGGTGTTCGTGGGACAGGCCCTGAGCGGCGTCGGGCTGACGCTCTCCGGTAGTAATCAAGCGAGTCTGCGGCAGGCGCTCACGCCGGCGCGCGTGCAGGGGCGCGTCAACGCCTGCTTCTCCTTCCTGACCACGGGCATCCGGCCCTTCGGCGCGCTCCTCGGCGGGGTCCTCGGTACGGCGATTGGGTTACCACTAACGCTGCTCGTCGGCGCGCTTGGGGTGATAGCCGCGGGTCTGTGGGTCCTGGTCTCGGCGGTCCGCGCCGTGCAGGAAGCGCCAGCTGAGGTAGGGTAGGCGTAGCTGCGTGGATGCGCATCACGCCAGAGGTTTGAGACGGAACTCGCGCATACCATCGCGAGCAAGACCACGGTGAAGGAGGCCAGTGACGCATGCTGAAGATTGGAACGGTCGTGCTGGGCGTCGCCGACGTGCGGCGAGCCGCGGACTTCTGGACTCGGGCACTGCACTATGTCCCGCGCGAGGGCACGGTTGAGGACGACCCAACCTGGACGGTGCTCGTGCCAGCCGGCGGTATGGGCGCCTCTCTGGCGCTCGGCCTCAGCGAAACGCCCGTGCAGGAGCATCCGCGTGTTCACCTCGACCTGTACGCGGGCGATGCGGCCGATCAAGCAGCCGAGGTCGAGCGGCTGGTGTCCCTCGGCGCCGCGCGCGTCGACTGGGACCTCTACCCCGACCACCCCGACTTCGTGGTCCTCGCCGATCCCGAGGGGAACCGCTTCTGCGTCATCGACACCAGCCACGACTGAGGGCGTGCCAGGACCGGCGCGGACGCGTCGAGCGAGGCGCGCCCCACCGGCGTCAGGCTCGGTGTAAGGGAGCGCGCCACGCACGAAGACGACACATAGACCTCCTCCGCTGGTCGTCGGGCCGGAGCGCGGCGGCCGCGGCGGCCGGTTCGGGGTCGATCAGGGAGCCCGTCACGTCATCGATCGCAAAGACGATGCCGTCGTCGATGTCGATCTACGGGATAGCCGCATCCTGCACCGGCAACACAAGAGGCTTCTGATACCGGCGGTGCTCCTTTGTCGACTGGAAACCGATGCTGTCGTACAGCTGCTGCGCACCGACACTCTCAGCGTCAACATAGAGGCGCGCGATCGTCATCCCGTGAGCCGCAAGGCCGTTCAGACACTGTAAGAGGAGGGCGCGCGCGATGCCATGCCGTTGCCACGCCTCGCGCACAGCCACGTCCAGGATAAAGCCCTCCCCCTTGTTACGTTGTGTCAACACAAGACCAACGACATCCTCACCGGTCCAGGCGACCTGGCAGAGGGTGGGGTCGAAACCGGGCAATCGCACAGTATCGCCGAGATAGCCGTGTTCATCATCGGTCGCGAAGGGTAGCGCGCTCCAGGCATCACGCGCGGCCAAGAAGAGGGCGTGATAGTGTTCTGGCCGGAGGGCTCGCACGGATAACTCGTGGGGAAGGGGACGTTCTGATCGCGGGGTGGTGGTGTCGGCGATCATATCGCGGATTTGCCATACGGGACGATAACCTTCGTTCTGGACCAACACGACAGCTTCTCTCTCAGTGCTCGATACAGTGGTGGCGAACACGGCTGGGCAAGACGACGGATGCGCTCGGGCCATCGTGCGCAGCCGCCCTTCCGCTGACCGCAGCATGCGGCGCCCGATGTCCCGTCCACGCCAAGCCGGCAGCAGCCAGCCCCGGTGAAAGTACACATCGCTGCCACCCTCGCCTGGCGCATGAACGATCTGATTGTAGCCGATCACCGTCCCGTTGATTTCGACAACAAGGATGGCCGGGCCGTCGATATCTTGATCGGTGAGTCTCTGCGCCAACTCATCGACCGTCGGGATGGCGTCTTGAGGTGAGGCGGGGGCGAGTTGGTCATAGGCGCGCGTGCCCTCGCGCACAGCGACGAGACAAGGATAATCGGCGGCGCCGAGGAAGGGGCGGAACACAAGCCCGGGGATCGCGCGGGCATCGAGATGGATGAAGTTCGATTCGTTCATGATCGTTTCTATGTCGCGCCTTCCGCACAGTTCAACGGCTGTAGTTAAGGCCATGCACAGCGCGCTCGACTACAAGATAAGGTGTATTAATGACGGACAACCGTTGTAGCGTCGATGCCACGGGCCATTTGACGGCCTTGGTATCAGGACCCTATCTTAGATTATCCTGGACAGGAGGGTTCTGATGCGGATCGATAGGATTGTTGAGCCGTGGACAGCCGCTGGGGTGCAAAAGGCAGCGCGAGATCGTCATACGCTCGCTTTAGGCGATAAGACGAGGTATCAATAGATGAGCCTTCCAGACGCCGTTTCCCGACGGGTGACCAGATTGTTGTGCGCGTATGCTGCGACACACGTCCACATAGCCCACTGTGGGCCAGTTACCGAGGGCTGGTCGGCCCAATTCGGGCCAAATCCGTGGCCTTAGGTCACACGCTGCGCCATCGAAGACGCTACCGGCGTGGCGCCGGCTTCGGTCATCGTCAAGGTGCGCCGTCCGGAGGGCCACAGACGCGGCGAGCTGGAGCAGCTCCAGAACGAGCGAGCGGCGCTGGAGTTCTTGACAGCAATCGGCAGTGCTCTCGGGCCGCGTCTTCTCGCCGCCGACGACGATGCCGGGATTCTCGTTATAGAGGATCTCGGCGCAGGCCCCGCCTTAGAAGATTTGCTCCTGGGTAGCGATCCGTCCGTCGCCGAGCGCGGTCTCGTGGCGTTCGCCGGTACGCTGGGTCGGCTGCATGCGGCCACCGTCGGCCATGCCACGGAGTACTACCAGGTGAGGAGCAGACGCGGGCCGGTCGATCCCGCCGTCGATCGGATCAGCATCCTCGGCGTCGACATCGCGCGCGCGTGGGGCCATTTGCGGAAGATCGTCGCCGACTGCCCCTACATACCGACCCCCCAAGGCGTCGATTCGGATGTCGATGGGCTCCTGCGCGTCCTGTCCGAGCCTGGCTCGTACCTCGCCTTCTCGAATGGGGACACTTGCCCGGCTAACTGCCGCATGTTGGACGGTGGCGTACGGTTCATTGATTTCGAGCACGCCTCCTTTCGCCACGCGTCGCTCGACGCGGCGGCCCTGCGCTTCCCCTTCCCGGCGTGCGGGTGCTGGTCACGCCTGCCCAGGGATGTCGGCCGACGAGCCGAAGAGGCGTATCGGACAGAGATGGCTTGCTCCTGCCCCGATGTGCTAGATCGCGCGAGCTACGCGCACGGGTTGACCGTGGCGTGCGCAGCCTGGACGATTGTGCGCGCGGTGCGGTTGCCCAAGCTGGAAAACGCCGATGAGGCTCATCCGCTGCGCTTCTCACGACGCGGGCAACTCCTCGACACCATCGACGCCACTGTTGACTGCGCGCACCACTCCCGCAGCCTGCAGTCCTTGGCCTCCTGGCTTGCATCTGTCGGTGATGCCCTGCGTGCGCGCTGGTCACACGTTGCGTCGCCTCAGCCTGTCTATCCGGCCTTCCAGTCGCGCAACTCCTCAGGGTCGGAAACGACTGTTAACCCTTAGTGCAGGATCAGAGGGTTCCTTTGACGTGACGCGCCCAGCCTAACGCCCACCCGACCGCAGCCGGCCTGGTTTGCCATAAGAGTCCAGCTTGCAGGAAGGCAGTCGCAAGCGTTGGGCCGCTGCAAACAACGTCCTCTGAAATACCATTAGGCGTCCAAAGTCCCTTCCGGCAGGTCCCGCGGCAGGGCCGTGGGTCGCTCACACGTGCTGTCCAACTCGACGTGGCGACCCTCGGTCGAGGCCTGCTCGAACGACTGCATGATGTCGAGCACGTGATAGGTCAGGGAGCCGCTCGCCCGCACCGGCCGGCCCGAGCGCAGGGCGTAGGCCATGTCGGCCAGGCCGAGGCCGCGGCTGTTCGTCGCGTAGCCATGCGTCAGGGGTACCTCGCTCCACCTGTCTTCCCCGGGCCGCCGCAGGCGCACGGGTCCGCCAAAGGTGTTGGGGTCGGGCAGGCTCAGCGTACCCGCGCTCCCGTAGACCTCGAGGCGCGGCGTCTCCGACGCCCACACGTCGAAACTGGTCACGATCGTGCCGATCGGGCCGGAGGCGAAGTCGAGCACGCCCGCGATGTGCGTCGGGACCTCCACCACGATGGTCTCGCCGTGGTGGGGCTGGCTCGTGATCGCGCGCTCGGGGAACGAGGCGCGCGCGGAGCCGGTGACGCGCCGCACCGGGCCGAGCAGGTTGACGAGCGCGGTCAAGTAGTAGGGACCCATGTCGAGCATCGGACCCGCCCCGGGCTTGTAGAAGAAGGCGGGGTCAGGGTGCCACGACTCGGCGCCGTGGCCCAGCATGAACGCGGTCGCGGCGACCGGCGCGCCGATCAGCCCGTCGTCCACGAGTGAGCGGCACGTCTGCAGCCCCGCGCCCAGGAACGTGTCCGGCGCGCCGCCCAGGAGCAGGCCGCGCGCCCGGGCGCGCTCCACCAGCAGACGGGCGTCCTCGCGCGCGATCGCCAGCGGCTTCTCGTTGTACAGGCTCTTGCCCGCGTCGAGCGCCCATAGTCCCACCTCGCCGTGCGCGGCGGGGACCGTCAGGTTGAGCACGATCTCCACCGCCGGGTCGGCCAGCAGTTCCTCGACGGTGCACGCGCGCGGCACGTCGTACTCGGCCGCCCTGGCCCTCGCGCGCTCCAGGTCCAGGTCGGCGCAGGCCACCACGTCCAGAATCTCCAGCCGTCGCGCGTTCTTGAGATAGATGCCGCTGATGTTGCCGCAGCCGATCACGCCCACGCCGACGGGCCTCGTCACATGTGCTTGCAATGGTCCTCCAATTAACTATCGACTACGTTTGTCTGCGCCGCCCACAGCAGACCGCGCATGCACAGGTTCAATACTTCGGGTTGCCGCACGACGGCGGCATGATGCCCGAGCGAGCAGTAGAAGACGCGCCCCCGTCCCCACAAACGGGTCCACGCGACGGGCATGTCGACCGGCCCGTTGGCGGCGTGGGGTCCGTCGACGAGCGGGAAGCGCGTCGTGGCCAGTACATGGTTGGCGGGGTCGACGTGCAGGTAGTACTGTTCGGTCGTGACCGCGAAGTCGCGCGCATCGCGCGTGATGTCGTGCGCGCCGTCCGCGATGCGCACGATGTAGGTCACGCCGTCGTCGCCGGGGTGGGCGACCCACTGCCCGCCGGTGAGGAACTGGTAGAGAGGCGCGTCGCGAAAGGCGTCGCACATGCCGCCATGGCAGCCGCCCAGACCCACGCCATTCTCGACAGCGTCCGCGAGTCCGGCCAGTTGCGCTTCGGTGATCGCGCCCATCGTCCAGATCGGCACGATCAAATCCAGTTGGGTTAGCGTCTCTCGGTCGAGCAAGGAGTCGAGCGTGTGCGAGACCTCGACGTCGAAACGCGCGGCGCGCAGCCCGCCGGCGAAGACTCCCGCCACCTGCTCAGGCTCGTGGCCGTCCCACCCGCCCCAGATGATTAGCGCCGTTTTGCGCCCGTTCTCTGTCGGCATGTCACGCGATCCTTTCCCTCAACCTGTACGATCCCTGCCCCGAAAGATAACACTCTCGGGGAATGATGGTATCCTCATTGGGCTAAAAGATGCCCAGCAACAATATCTCCAGGTCTAAGAGCACGACTACGCCGGTCCAGAGGGCCGCGACGGTTACGAAGAGCTTGGAGCGACGTTGGGACCGATACATCCACACGTCCCCCCATAAGATCAACGTTAACCAGGCGAGGAAAACCACAATCGGAGCGTGTGCCTGGCGTAAGGAGAGTAGGTGGGTCACAAAGGCCGTGAGCGGGATGCCGAGCAGGATAAGGCCGATACGAATAGGCGTCCACCGTCCGGGCATTCTTACATATGGCGTGAATAGCTTCACATCCGAAGGATCTGGTTTCACCATTGGCTCCTGCGACGCCAGTTGTGCATCATCTATCCTCTCCCACCCGTATACTCCCCCTTCAACATCATCATGTTATAGATGCAACCGCTTATCGCGTGGCCGCGCTCTACTCGAGTTGACTGATGGCGCACAGGCCACCGCTACCGCAGACCCAGGCGCTCCCGATAGACCCCCTCGCGACCGCGGTATGGCCCGATGCTGACATAGCGCGTTACGACGGGCGCCCACGCCAGATACGCGACCATGGATTGACCAGCGACGCCGGCACGTAGATGACCGTCTTCGGCTGCCTCGCTGTCGGCGGGTGGTCGCTCAGTTCGACCATCTCGACCCCGCCGGAGTTGCCCAAGAACCGGGCGACGGCCCGAACGCGCACCGTGCGCTCCGCCCACGCGGCGCGGTGCTGAGCCCATCCAGTCGCGACCTGCGGCACCGCGTAGCTGAGTCCGGACGAGGGCCAGAAGATCGTCACGGCCGCAGACCCGACCAGGAGAATCAGGAGAACCAGGGCAACGCAGCGTTTCATAACCTTGAGTATAGGGTGGGGCGTGAGGTTGGGCGTACGGCGCCAAAACTGATGTTATCGTTGGGGCCATGGCGGTAATCCTCGCGCCCTTTGTTCTCATCGATATACGCGCCCGCGACCGTCTGTCGGCTACATGCTTCCAGATGGTTTTCGCGGGAGAGAGGGGCCTGAGGGGTCTGCGACGGCCTTCCCGCAAGTGGGACCCCAGATGGCAGCGCACGGTGACTGCGGTCGCGCCGGGGGACAGCGCCCCATCCCGCACAATCTCGTTGGACGCATGTAGTAATGTAGCGAGAGCCGGCGCTCCCAATAGTCACCCATGGTCCCGCGGCCACCACCGCGCAGAAAATAGCCCTTGACGACTCTTCCATCCTGGACACGACGGCGCACGGGCGGGGCAAAGCGCATAAGCTCACGTCGCGCTCAACAGCACGACACTGCGCGGCGGCAGCGCGATGTCCAGGCCGTCCGGCGTGACGCGCGCGCCGTCGAACGCGGCGAGCGTTACCTTATCGGGCTGCTCGAAGGTGTTGTGCGCGTTCATGGCGTCGGCCGTCAGCGCCGTGCCCTCGACATGGGAGAGCGATAGGCCGCGCACGGTGCACGACACGTCGGCTGCCTCGTGCGGGTCGGTGTTGCAGAGCGTGACGCTCAGCCGCCCGGCGTCGTCGCGCGAGGCCGAGGCGTTGACCCCTGGAATACTCTCCTTGCCCAGCGTGTAGGGCTCGGCCTCGACGTCGCAGCGCAGCGCCAGGGCGCCCTGGTGCGCCTTGTACAGGTCGAAGACGTGGTAGGTCGGCGTGGTGACCATGGCAGGGCCGTCCGTCAGGATCAGCGCCTGCAGCACGTTGACGGTCTGCGCGAGGTTGGCCATGCGCACCCTCCCCGCGTGCCGGTTGAAGATGTTGAGCGTGAGCCCGGCCACCAGGGCGTCGCGCAGGGTGTTCTGCTGATAGAGGAAGCCGGGATTCGTGCCAGGCTCCACATCGTACCACGCGCCCCACTCGTCCACGACGAGCGCGACCCGGCGCGCGGGGTCGTGGTGGTCCATGATCGCGCCGTGCTTCGCGATGAGCTCGTCCATGAACAGGCACGCGCGCAGCGCGGCGAACCACTCGCCCTCGTCGAAGGCCGTGGCGGAGCCTTTGTGCCCCCAGTCGGGGCCCGGGACAGTGTAGTAGTGCAGGCTGAGGCCATCCATGTAGCGACCGGCCTCGCGCATCAGCGCGTCGGTCCAGGCGTAGTCGTCGCGGTCGGCGCCGCAGGCGATCTTGAACACCCTGTTGCCGCTGAAGTCGCGCACGTAGGTCGCGTAGCGGCGGTACAGATCGGCGTAGTATTCGGGGCGCATGTGGCCGCCGCAGCCCCAGCTCTCGTTGCCGACGCCGACGTAGGGTAGCTTCCAGGGCTCTTCCTGGCCGTTGGCGCGCCGCAGGCCGGCCATCGTCGAGGGGCCGTCGTGCGTGATGTACTCGACCCACTCCTGCAGCTCGCGCACGGTCCCGCTGCCGACGTTGCCGCAGATGTAGGGCGCCGCGCCGGCCTGCGCGCAGAAGTCGAGGAACTCGTGCGTGCCGAAGGCGTTGATCTCGGCGACGCCGCCCCAGTGCGTGTTGACCATGGCCGGGCGCTTCTCGCGCGTGCCCACGCCGTCGCGCCAGTGGTACTCGTCGGCGAAGCAGCCGCCCGGCCAGCGCAGCGCCGGGACCCTGATGCGGCGGAGCGCCGCCACCACGTCGTCGCGGATGCCGCGCGTGTTGGGGATCGGCGAGCCCTCGCCGACCCAGACGCCCTCCTCGATGCAGCGGCCGAGGTGCTCGGCGAAGTGCCCGTAGACGTTGCGATCGATGCGCGGGCCACCCCGCGCGGCGTCGACGACGATGCGATTCACGTGGTCGATCCCCCCTCTTTCCCCTACTGTACCACGGTGGCGTCCGCCCCAGACCCTTCAGGGTTCGTTCCCTGCCCCCGTCTTTCAGGGCCAGGATCGGGATCGAGTATTTGTGGCGCGGCTATGCCGGGTCGGACTGGGCGCGGTAGTCCTCGTCAGTGAGCAAGGGGCAGTCCTTCCAACTCAGCGCTTCGGCCTCCCGGCGCCGGTGATCGCGGGCCGCTCGAACTGCTGGTCCTGGCCGTGCGCCCCGCGCGTGGAGAGGAAGGTGACGAGGTCGCCCACCTGGCCCGACGAGAGGATGCCGCCGTAGGCCGGCATGTACGGCTTGGCCCCGGCGAGGATGCGCACGGTGATCGTGGTCGTGGTGAGGCGGTTGCCCACGTAGGTCAGGTCCG
>JAABUP010009000.1_pt1 | contig 12479 bp, 13 predicted proteins | sample 5559201 | NCBI WGS metagenome assembly JAABUP01 (sample SAMN10711887, study PRJNA513373) | rock metagenome | isolation source: Antarctica rocks | place: Antarctica | reverse complement strand
TATTGCTGCACCCAGCCACAGCGGGCCGGTGCCGACGTCGTAGCCGACGAGCCTGCTCAGCGCGCCGCGCAGCGACTGGTTGATGGCCGACCCCACCGGCCCGACCCGGCTGGCGTCGGCGCCGATCCCACCGAAGTAGGCCCCGGTTTCGGCGGGGATGACCAGGAAGCTCACCACCACGGTCCCGGCGAACACCACGGCGGAGCCTACTGCCGCCCGCACGTTGCGTTGCGTCAACAGGTACAGGCCAGTGACGGCCGGCGTCAGCTTGACCCCGGCCAGCAGGCCAACGAGCCCCGCGGCCATCCACCAGCGGCTGGTGCTGGCGGCGAGCAGCACGCCCACCACCAGGAACACGTTGACTTGACCGAAGTTGAGTGTGGTGCGCACCGGCTCCAGCCACACGCCCATCGCCGTCCACAGCACGGCTGTCCGCCGCCAACTGGGCTCACCGGCCCGCTCCCCGAGCATCAGCCCCAGGCTCAGCCGCACCACACCCCACAACGCAGCGATGGTCGCCAGCTGCCAGAGGACGCCGAGCACGGCGAACGAGCTGACCCAGTGCAGCGGCAGCATGAGCAGCGCAGCGAAGGGCGGGTAGGTGAAGGGCAGCGGGAAGTCCGGCGTGAGGTCGGCGTAGGTGAACGTGTAGAGATCGCCCCGCATGAGCGCAGCGGAGCCGTAGGTGTACACCCGCAGATCGACCATGTTAAGTCCGCTGGGGATGCCGAACGTCAACGCCATCCGCGCCAGCACCGACACCACCAGCAACAGCGGCACCCCCAGCCGGGCGGCCAGCTCGGTGCCCGGTAGCCGGGCGCCGACCACACCGACCGCGGCCATCAGTGCTGCATCCGGTTGAGGCGGAACAGCATCGCCAGCTCGTGCTCCACGAGGTCGTGGGGCCGGGTCCCGGTCATCCGCACAGCGTAGGGCCACGGCTCGGGCGCACACTGGCGGCCATGACGCTCGCCGACGGCTACCGCGGCCCCGCGGAGCTCACGCTGGTGCGGCTGGTCACGGAGTGGACGTTCGACGGCCCGACCGTGCTGCTGGCGCTGCTGCTCGGCGGCGGCTACGCGCTCGGGCTCCACCGCATACGCGCCGCGGGGTTGCCGTGGCCGCGCAACCGCGTCGTCGCTTTCGGCAGCGGGGTCGTGTTGCTGTTGCTCGTCGGCACGTCGTTCCTCGGGGTGTACAGCGACGTGTTGTTCTGGGTGCGGGCCACGCAGAACATGCTCTCGCTCATGGTGGTTCCGCTGCTGTTGGCCCTCGGCGCGCCGCTGACGCTGGTGTTGGCCGCGGCGCCGCAACCGGTCGCGGCCAGGCTGCGCCGGGTCGGCCGGGGGCCTGTGCTGCGCTTCCTCACGTTCCCGCTGGTGATGACCGTGGTCCTGGTGGGTCCGCTGGTCGCGCTGTACCTCTCGCCGCTGTACGAGCTGACACTGCGCCACGAGGCACTCGGCTTCGGCATGCGGGCGGTGCTCACCAGCTGTGGCTTCCTGTACTTCTGGACGCGGGTGCAGCTCGACCCCACCCCGCATGACGGCTCACACCTGGTGTCGTTCATCATCAGCCTCACCGAGGCGATCGCGGACGGTCTCCTGGGCGTCGCACTGTGGCAGGGGCCCGCGGTGGCACCGGCCTTCTACGCCGCGCTCGCCCGGCCCTGGGGGCCCAGTACCTACATCGATCAGGTGGCCGGCGCCGGCGTGCTCTGGATCGGCGGCGACGTGGCCGGGCTACCGTTCCTGGCCGTGTTGCTGCTGCGCTGGATGCGGGACGACGAACGACAGGCGAGGGTGGTGGACGTGGAGTCGGACCGGGCATCACTGCAGGCCGAACTCCGCGCACCGGTCGACGCCGAGCGGCCGGCACCCGCGCAAGCGTTGTGGTGGGAGACCGACGAGGTGCTGGCCGAGCGCTTCCGCAGGCGCTGACCTCGCCGCATTCTGTTCACCCGGCGGAGGGGTTGGCGTTCACGTCACGGTGGCACCCTCCGCTGGTGACCACTTCCACCGCCCTCAGTCGCCGCACCATCCTCAAGGGGGCGGCGGTGGCCGCAGCCACCGCCACGGCCCCGCTGCGCATGTTCGACGCCGAGGCCGCCGCTGCGCCAGCGGCGAAGGGCATCTTCGGTTACGGCGTCGCCAGCGGTGACCCGACCGCTGGCGCCGTCGTCATCTGGACGAGGGCGACGCCACCCCCGCAGCGACCCGGTGACCCGGTGGCCACCCCGGGCAGCGGGCTGGGCGCGGAGCTGGTGGTGAGCTGGGAGGTGGCTCTCGACGAGCGGTTCACCCAGATCGTGCGGAACGGCGCCCTGCGAACCTCCGCCGCCACCGACCACGTGGTGAAGATCGACGTGGATCGGCTCCGTCCGTACACCCGCTACTTCTACCGTTTCCGCTCGCGCGGCGAGACCAGCCCCGTCGGCCGCACGCAGACCGCACCCGACGAGGCCGGGAAAGTTCACGCGCTGCGTATGGCCCTGGTGAGCTGCAGCAACTACACCGGTGGCTACTTCTCCGCCTACCGGGTGATCGGCCGGCGCACCGACCTCGACTTCGTGCTGCACGTCGGAGACTACATCTACGAGTACGGCAACGGGGCCGACCGCTACGGCCCGAAATCACTGGTCGGCAAGCGCGACTCCCAACCCGCCACGGAGACCATCGACCTGCAGGGCTACCGGCTGCGCCACGCCCTGCACAAGGCCGACCCCGACCAGCAGGCCGCGCACCGCCAGCACCCGTGGATCACCATCTTCGACGACCATGAGGTGGCCAACAACACCTGGGACAGCGGCGCGGAGAACCACACTCCCGGCGCCGAGGGCGACTTCGCCACCCGTCGCCGGCAGGCCTACCAGGCGTACCTGGAGTGGATGCCGTTCCGGGTGCCGGAGCAGCAGGTGGTGCCGCACCAGGGCCTGAGGTTCTTCAAGCGTTTCACCTTCGGCGCGCTCGGTGACCTGTCGATCGTGGAGACCCGGCAGAACCGCAGCAAGCAGATCGACGTCCCGCCGTTCTCCACCAGCGGCGGTGGCTTCATCCCGGCCGGCGACCCAGCCACCAACGCCGCGCTCGCCGACCCCAACCGGCACCTGCCCGAGCCGCAGCAGCTGCAGTGGCTCAAGGACGGGGTGGCCGCGAAGACCGGCCCCTGGCACCTGATCGGCAACCAGGTGGTGTTCGCCCCCGTCCGCTTCCCCGGGGCCGCGCTGGGTATCCCGACCGTGCCGACCCTGCTCAACTCCGACCAGTGGGACGGTTACCAGGCCGACCAGTCCGCCCTCGTCGCACACCTGGGAGCGCAGCCGCGATCGGCGGGTGACGCCGTGGTGCTCACCGGTGACATCCACTCCTCCTGGGCCATCGACATCCCGGCCGACCGCGGCACCTACGCCGCGAGCAACAACTCAGTGGGGGTGGAGTTCGTCTGCCCCTCGGTGACCAGCGACGGGTTCTACGAGGCTGTGGCCAAGGCCCTGGCCGGGCAACCAACGGAGGCCCAGGTGGCGGCAACCAGGGGGATCACCGCCTCGGTGCAGGGGGCCAGCCCGTGGGTGCGGTACCTGGACGGGGTGGGCCACGGATTCACCCTCGTCGACGTCACCCCCGAGCGGGTGCAGGCCGACTTCTACCTGACCCCCACGCCCACCAGCGCCCAGCCCGACCCGCGGGTGGTCCCCACCGGGGTGGAGCCGACGCTGGCGATCAGCTGGCAGACGCTGGCCGGCAGTCGTCGTGTGCTCCCTGCGGCCACCCCGATCGGCCCCCGCTCCGACCAGCCGCGGACCGCGGCCGACGCGAACGGATCCGACGGCGAGAACTCCGCTGGTGCGGATGAGCGTGCACAGCAGCAGGGGTCCCAGCAGGACGGGTCCCAGCAGGACGGGTCCCAGCAGCACCAGTAGGCGGCCGTCGTGCAGGCACCCGCCACTGGGCGTTCCGCTGCACTGCACCACACTGCGGTCGTGTGCACCCACCATCGGCGCGCCACGGCGGCGGACGTGCCCGCCGTCGTCACCCTCGTCGAGTCCGCCTACCGCGGTGACGCGAGCCGGGCGGGGTGGACCACCGAGGCCGACCTGCTGCACGGGCAGCGCACCGACGTCGACGCGGTGTCGGCTGCGGTGTCCGGCGCCGGGGACCGCGTGCTGCTCAGCGTCGACGACACCGGTCGGCTGCTGGGTTGCTGTCACCTACAGTCGCGCGCCAACGGGGTGGCGTACCTGGGCATGTTCGCGGTGCGACCCAGTGGGCAGGGTGGTGGCGTGGGGTCGGCGCTGCTCGCCGAGGCCGAGCGGGTGGCCGCCGCCGAGTTCGGTTGCACCTGCGCGGAGCTGACGGTGATCACCCAGCGCACCGAGCTGATCGCCTTCTACCTACGGCGCGGTTACCGGTCCAGCGGCGAGCGCAGGCCGTTTCCCTACGGCGACGAGCGGTTTGGTGTGCCCCAGCGGGACGACCTGCGCTTCGACGTCCTGCGCAAGCCGCTCGGGTGAGGCCCGGTGGTCAGCTGCCGTCGGTGGGGGCGAGCTGGTCCAACCGGCGGAATGCGCTGCCGTGGAACACCAGCGGCTGCACATCGGGGGCGGTCTGCAGTGCGTGCACCCGCAGTAGCACGATGGCATGGTCACCGGCGGGAATCTCCTGCTCCACCGAGCACTCCAGCCAGGCCGACGCGCCGTCGAGGAACACCGCGCCCCGCTCGGTGGTCTCCAGCGTCAGCCCGGCGAAGCGGTCACCGGTCTTGGCCGCGAGGCTCCGCGCCGCTGCCTCGTGGGCCTCGCCGAGCACGCTCACCCCGATGCGTGGGCGCCGACTGAGTCGGGGCCACGTGGCGGAGGTGTTCTGCACGCAGAAGGCGACGAGTGGGGGATCCAGTGACACCGGCACGAAGGTGCTGGCTGCGAGTCCCACCGGGCGGCCGTCGACCACGGCGCACACCGAGACGACCCCGCTCGGGAAGCGGCCGAACGCGGCGCGGAGGGTCACGGCGTCGAGCGCATCCATGCCGTCGCGGGTGCTCATCCTGGGTGGCATGGCCGAACTGGGATCAGCAGGGGGCGCGCCCCGGTTGGGGACCTGCCGCGCCGAGTGTGCTGAGGATGTCGGCGGCTCGCTCATGGCGTCTGCAGTCTGCCCCCATGAGAGTCTGCCCCCAAGAGCGGCTCGACCTCCCCAAGCGCGGCTGAACGCCCGACGAGGACCGCCTGGCAACCCGCCGGGCGGTCCTCGTCGTTCGCGGGCGTTGGAGATGCCGCGGGTTCAGCCGGCGGGCTCAGGCGTCGATGGCGTGCTGGTTCCCGCTCGTGCTGTTGATCGTGATCTTGCGGGGCTTCGACTGCTCGGCGACCGGGATGCGCAGGGTGAGCACGCCAGCGTCGTAGTGGGCGGCGACCTTGTCCGTGTCGAGGTTGTCCCCGAGGATGAGCTGACGGCTGAAGACGCCACGGGGGCGCTCAGCCGCCACCAGCTCATGTTCACCGTCACGGGGCGGTCGTTCGGCGGTCACGGTCAGGACGTTCCGTTCGACGCCGAGCTCGAGTGAGTCCGGGCTGACCCCGGGCAGGTCGAACTCGACGACGAACTCGTCACCCGCACGCCAGGCGTCCATCGGCATGACCGCAGGGCGGGCGGTAGTTCCGAAGACCTGCTGGGTGAGCCGGTCCAGCTCACGAAACGGATCGGTGCGCATCAGCATTGTTCCCACCTCCATCGTCAGTCTCCTGATGCTGCTACCGGCCACCGACGGCGATTCATCTCTGGCGGCCGATAGAGATTTTCTACCACCAGTGGCACACTGTCGCAAGACCCGCCAGCACGAAAGTTGGGACGTATCGCGATGGACCTGCCCAAGCCTGAGTCCGCGCGCGGTGTGTACGGCATCTCGGTGGCCGCGGATCTGGTCGGCATGGGGATTCAGACGCTGCGCCTGTACGAACACCGTGGTTTGCTCGAGCCCGACCGCACCGCGGGCGGAACCCGCCGCTACAGCGAAGCGGACCTCTCCCGGCTGCGCCGGATCGGCGACCTCCTTGGTGCGGGCCTCAACCTCGCTGGGGTGGCGTTGGTTCTCGCCCTGGAGACCGACCTTGCCCAGCTGCAGGCCGAGAAGGAGGAACACCGGTGGCTCGCTACCACCTCACCCCGCCCGACGAGGTCCAGGGCCGCCAAGCCGACTACCTAGCGTAACGAGCTCGTCGGCCCGCGTTCGTCCGCGAAAGGTGCGGCGGTAGGCCTGCGGCGAGGTACCCATGCGCAGCGCGAAGTGGTGGCGCAGCGTCGTCGGCGCACCCAAGCCCGCCCGGCGAGCCACCTCGTCCACCGGCAGGTCGGTCTGCTCCAGGAGTTCGCGCGCCAGCCCGATGCGTTGACCCAGCAGCCACGCGTGCGGAGTCGCCCCGGTGGCGCCGCGGAAGTGCCTGGCGAAGCTGCGGGTCGACATGAGCGAGCGGGCGGCCAGTTCCTCGACGCTGAGCGCTTCGTCGAGGTGTTGTTGGGCCCACGCGAGCACCTCGCGCAGCCGTGACGTGTCGTCGACCTCCGCGACGGGTGCGGGCACGTACTGGGCCTGTCCGCCCTCGCGGTGCGGGGGCACCACCATGCGCCGGGCGATGCTGGCGGCCACCGCCGCACCGTGCTCGCGCCGCACCAGGTACAGGCAGGTGTCGATGCCGGCGGCTGTGCCCGCGCTGGAGAAGATCGGGTCGTCGTCGACGTAGAGCACGGCGGGGTTCACGGTGACAGCCGGGTAGCGGCGAGCCAACTCCTCGGCGTGCATCCAATGCGTGGCGACCGTGCGTCCGTCGAGCAACCCGGACGCGGCCAGGACGTAGGCGCCGGTGCAGTGACTCATGATGCGGCCGCCGCGGGACACGGTGTCGCGCAGGGCTTGCAGCAGCGCCTCGGGGGGCGCGACGCTGGGGTCCTCCCACCCCAGCACGCAGACCAGGTCGGCCTGAGCCAGCCGCTCGAGGCCGTGCTCGGCGATGAGCAGCAGCCCCAGGTCGGTGCGCACCGGACCTGGCCGCTCGGCCACGACAGCGAAGTCGTAGCCGGGCAGGCCGTCGCCCGTGCGGTCGTAACCGAAGACCTCGGAGACCACGCCGAGCCCGAACGAACCCACCCCGTCGTACACCACGGCTACCACGTTCGTCAGCACCCCAGCAGTATGGCAGATACTTGTCGCTCGGTGGCGGAACAGCCACTCGTGTGGCGCAGTGCCGGGGTGCACCGTCGACGTCAGTCCCCTTCTTGGCTCGGGGAGACGACTTCGCCAGAGGAGACGACGATGGCTGACCTGCCGCTACCCCACGCTGACCCGACTGCCGCCCGCACCGTTACGACCGTCGTCGACGCCTCGGCCGTCGGCGCCGTCGCGGGCGCCCTCGACGAGCTCGCGCGCGCTGCCGCCGCCGGTGACCACGACGACCCGCTCAGCCGCCAGGCACTGGCCGCAGCCGTGCAGTATGTGGAAGGTGCCGTGGGCGCCGAGCTGGGCCGCGTCGAGTTCGACCCGCTGGTGCTGCTCCAGCGCCGCCTGGCCCGCGTGCACCGGCTGCTGCTGGCCACGCCGGCAGGGGTGTCGGCCGTGGGGGGGTCGGCCGCAGGGGTGTCCGCCGCAGAGCTTCGCGCGCACGCCGCAGCGCTGCGCAACCCGGGCGCAGCGCTGCTGTCAGCGTGCGCCACCTTGCCAGTGCCGCTGACCCCAGCGACCTGATCCGCTCCGACGGTGGCGTTCGTCGACCAGCGGGTCCACGGTGGTGTCATGACCACCGCCGAACCCGCGCCCACCCCCGATGCCACCGCTGCCGGCAGCGCCAACCTGGGCGACCGCGAGGTGCGCCGGATGGGCTACGGCGCCATGCGATTGTCCGGGCCACACATCTACGGTCCGCCGGCCGACCGGGTCAACGCGGTCGCCGTCCTGCGCCGAGCTGTCGAGCTGGGCGTCGACCACATCGACACCAGCGACTTCTACGGCCCACACGTCACCAACCAGATCCTGCGCGAGGCCCTGCATCCCTACGACGGACTCACCGTGGTGACGAAGGTCGGCGCGCGGCGCACCGCGGACGCGGCCTGGCCGGCGGCGATCAGCCGCGACGAGCTGGTGTCGGCCGTGCACGACAACCTCCGCAACCTGGGCGTCGAGCGGCTCGACGTGGTGAACCTGCGGATTCCTGAGGGGCATGGCGGCTCGCTGGAGCAGCCGTTCACGGTGCTGGCCGAGCTACGCCAGCAGGGCCTCGTCGGGCAGCTTGGCGTCAGTAACGTCTCCACGCAGCAACTGGCCGAGGCCCGCACCGTGACGTCCGTGGTCTGTGTGCAGAACGCCTACAACGTGGTGCTGCGCGGTGACGACGCGCTGGTCGACCAGTGCGCGGCCGAGGGCATCGGCTACGTGCCGTTCTTCCCGTTGGGCGGGTTCACGCCATTGCAGTCCGGGGTGCTGGACGCGGTGGCCGCCCGGCTCGGGGCCAGCCCGATGCAGGTGGCCCTGGCGTGGCTGCTGCAGCGCTCTCCCGCGATCCTGCTCATCCCCGGCACGTCGTCGCTGAGCCACCTCGAGCAGAACGTGGCCGCCGCAAGCCTGCAGCTCGGTGTGCAGGACGTGGCCGAGCTCGACGCGCTGGGTTCCGGCTCCTAACGCCCGGGGAACTCGGGGAACTCGGGGAACAGTCGCCGCGGGCCAGAACCGCTGCCCGCGAGGGTGTCCGACGGGTTGTACAGCCGGCACTGGATCATCGACAGGCACCCGCAGCCGACGCAGCTACTCAGGTTGTCGCGCACCTTCTGCAGGTTGGCGATCCGCTCGTCGAGCATCGGCCGCCAGGTTGCCGCCATCCTGGTCCACTGCTTCTTGGTCGGTGCGGCCTCCGGGGCAAAACCGGTGAACGCCACCGCGACCTGCTCGAGGCTCAGCCCCACGTGCTGAGCCGCCCTGATGACGGCGAGCCGACGCAGCACCGCGCGACGGTAACGGCGGCGGTCACCGGCGGTGCGCGAGCTGGCGATGAGACCCAGGCTCTCGTAGTGGCGCAATGCCGACGGGGCGAGCCCGCTGCGCCGAGCAACCTCGCCGATCGACAACAGATCCAACCGATCCACGCTCTTGACCTCAAGTCCACTTGATGTCGTCCACTGGTGTCATGCTAACCACCACGGGCACGTACGACGAGGCGCTGCAACGCTTTCACCGCACCGGACCGGAGTTCGACGGCTGGCTGTCCAACCACGGCCCGATGGTGGTCGAGGCGCTGGCCAGACGTGACCGGGACTCCACGATCCACCGCTGGACCGACGGTTACGTGCAGCGACTCGACGAGCTGCCGCTCAGCAGGTGGCCGATCGATCCGGCGCTGTGGCAGGAGGCGCTGGGGGATGCGCGCAGGATCGGTGACTGGATCGAGCTGCTCCAACACGAGGTGGACGACGGCGCCTGGGCGCAGGTGCTGGAACGGTGGTGGCCGCGGTTGCTCCCGGGTATCGCGGCCGGGGCGACGCACGGGGCGATCCGGGTCGGGCACGCCGTGCGCGCGCTGCAGGAGGCCGAATCCACACCCCGGGTCACCGAGCTGGCGCACGCGCTGGGTTACTGGGCCGCGCGCTGGCAGCGGGTGCCGACCGTCCGTCCACGCGGGGTGTTGCCGGCGGCCGCGCTGGTGGACACGGTGCCGCGGGTGGCGCATCAGGAGCAGGGAGCACGGGAGCGCCTGGCCCAGCTGGAGACCACGCCGGGGTGGGCCGAGCATGCGGCGTCGCTCGCCGGGCCGGTGACGAGCGCGCAGGTGCCCGGCGCGTTGGACTCGCTGGTGGACGCCGTGGTGGCGATGTACCCGCGCTACGCCCACGGCAACCCGACGATGCTCGTCCACGCTGCCACCGCGCCCAACGCGGTCGCCATGACGCTGCCGTCACTGCCGGAGCCGTTGTGGCGTAGCAGCTTCGACGCAGCGTGGTCCGCATCGGCCGCCGTCGTCGCCGCGTACCGTCCCGCCGCACGGCGTGAGGTCGCAACCGCCGCGTCCGCTGACGACGTGTGGGCGGGGGCGCTGGAGCACGCCGGGGAGCACGTCATCAAGCTCACTGACACCGCGCTGGCGAGCCACGCACGCACCGGCGACACGGTGGCGTTGGCGGCCGCGGCGACGGCCGTGGCCCTGGATGCCTGAGTGGCGGCCACGCGCCGGGTTAGCCTTGCGCAATGGCTGATGCAGATATCAACTTCTACTTCGACCCGGTGTGCCCGTTCGCCTGGATGACGAGCAAGTGGGTGCGCAAGGTCCAGGCGCAGCGCGATTACACCGTCGACTGGCGGTTCATCTCGCTGCGGCTGGTCAACTCCCACGTCGACTACGACGCGCACTTCCCACCCGAGTACGAGGCCGGGCACACCGCGGGGCTGCGGCTGCTGCGGGTGGCTGCCCGCACGCGGGCCGAGCGGGGACGCGCAGCGGTGGCACCGCTGTACGCCGCGCTCGGGGCGCACGTCTTCGACAGCGAGCCCGTGCCGGACGACGCCGGTAGCCACGGGTACCGCGGCACCCTCGCGTTCGTCGAGCCGATCCTGGCTGAGGTCGGCCTGCCCACCGGTCTCGCCGACGCCCTGGACGAGGAGTCGTGGGACGCTGAGATTCGGGCCGAGACCGACCAGGCGCTCGCGCTCACCGGCAAGGACGTGGGCACGCCGATCATCCACTTCCAGCCGCCGCACGGCGTCGCGTTCTTCGGCCCGGTGATCAGCCGGCTGCCCAGCGACGAGCAGGCCGTGCAGCTGTGGGATCACGTCGTCGGCCTGGCCCGGTTCCCCGGCTTCGCCGAGCTGAAGCGCAGCCTGCGCGAGCTGCCCCAACTGCGGGCACTCGGGGTCAGCGAGGACGAGGCCGGGGTGCAGCAAGACTGGCACGGCGGCAGCCGCCGACAGAAGGGGTAGCGCCGGCAGCGGGGGTAGCCGGGACGGGGCACACCCCCGTCGGTACCCGTCGTCACCGCCCACGGCTGCCGCGGCTGCTCGTTGCGCACCCACGAGCCCCTGGCCCGCCGTGATGTTCAGGCTACGGCGGGTAGTGGCGGTGCAGGTCTTCGGGTGTGGGCGGGTCGGGGTGTCTGGGTGGGGTCGACCCAGGGGGGTGGGGTGAAGCGGGGATGCTGGTCCTCGCCGAGGTACACCACCCAGCCGCCATGATGGATGAGCCGATGATGGTGTCCGCACAAGAGCACCAGGTTGCTGGCAAGGATCTAAGCTGCCCTCAGCAACGCGGCCACACTTTGGTGGCTTCCATGCATACCCGAGCCGTGAGGCCCGCGCGCCGACCAACCCGATCGGTGGGCGCGGCCGACCGGCTCCAGTAGACCAGGTCCCGCCCGGCCGCCCGGGCCAGCGGCAACTCCGCCCCGGTCAGCTCCCCGCGGGCGGCCCAGGCCCGCTTCCGCGCGGTCGCCTGTGGCGGGGTGGGTTGAGGTTGCCCGCTTGTGGTCAGCCGATGCCCGCGAGGCCGAGTGCGTGCGAGCGATCCATGCAGTCCTGGAAGTGCACGACCTTGCCGGCTCGGGTCGTGATCACCATGTAGGCCCGGTGTTCGGGGGGCAGGTCGGGGACCACCCCTTCGGGTACGGTGAGGTCCATGCCGACCACGACCAGTGGGCCGGCTGTGCGGGACTCGACCACGTCGGCTCGAAGGCCGCCGGCAACCTGGCACTGCATGAGGTTGAGGACTTCCTCACGGTTGTGGCAGGCGCTGTGAACTGCATCCACCGCGTGCCAGGTGACCTGGTCGTCCATCAGCCTGCCCAAGCTGGTGATGTCGTTGGAGACCAGCGCGTTGATCACTTGTTCTGTCACATCAGCTGGCATGGGAGCCTCCGTCTGGACAGCTGAGCAAACCGTCGGCCAGGAGGCACCGGTAGGGCCAGGGCCGACGGGCTCCGGCGAACCCAGCCACCGCCCGCGTGTTGGAATCGTCTCAAATTGTTCGAGCACCTCACCCACGATCTTACCCCGGAACTCATGCACGCGGAAGCTTTCCCGAGCGGCTGCATCGTCAGCCACAAGATCGTCGAGGGGCTGAGCCTCCCCTCGTCGCCTATGCGCGCGGTGGCGACCTCGGTCCCGTGACGGTGCAGGCGTTGGAGCGTGCCGCGACCGTGGTGGCATTGGCTGTCACCAAGCGGCTCGCCGTGTCGGCCGTCGAGTCCAAGTTCCGCGGCGACTTTCTCCGCGATGTGCTCGCCGGTAACGCGGGTTCGCCTGAGCAGGTCGCGGAGCACTGCGCGCAGCTCGACTGGGACGTGCACCGCAGCATGGTGGTGGTCGTTGCCCAGCTCGACCCGGGCGCAGCGTCCGCGGGCGAGGCAGCGTCGTCGCCGCCGGTGTCGGTTCGTTTGCCGCAGGAACGCCTGACCGCCGCGTGGCAGCAGGTCGTCCGGCGCCGGGACCGGGCAGCCCCCGTCGTCGGTTTCAGCCAC
>JAABUP010008999.1_pt1 | contig 12479 bp, 19 predicted proteins | sample 5559201 | NCBI WGS metagenome assembly JAABUP01 (sample SAMN10711887, study PRJNA513373) | rock metagenome | isolation source: Antarctica rocks | place: Antarctica | reverse complement strand
AACATAAGCGCCAAACTGTCAGCATCTATGCACATGGGTAATGAAATCGAACCCACAATGTGAACACATCTGTCATGTACCCAAGTATGTTCTGAAGAGATTCATTGGTGCACTCGCCATGCAGGCATGTTGCTCTGTCACGCGCAATACAGTCTTGAATGTCTTGTGCAACCAACACGGGCGCCTGATAACCCTGCACAAACTACCATTGAGGTGCACCATGCACCATATAGTCATTACATATGCCGCCGTGGCCCAACAGATCGCTCCATCTCTGCTGCGCATTTTGGCCTGTTGCTTGAGCAAGCAACAATGCAAGGCAACAGCCTATCTGTTTCTTGAGCTCATCAAGGTACAGTTGCAATGGTCATTTTTGCTGTGTGACCTGCTCCAGTATCCAAACCAGCAAAAGCTCCTCATCCATCTGCTGTAATGGTTCAGGCAGTGCGCTGCTCTTGACCTGACAAAGCATAGCTCTGTTACTGATAATGTAGAGATCTGGAAGATTCGCAATCCCTGCCTTATGTAGGACCCTGGCCATGTTTGCATAAGCATCTTTAGCCAGCTTCCTGCAAGCATGCAACTGAATTGATCAGCGGCATGCCACACCAATGCCAAGTGCATCTAGCGTAAAGATTGTCACCATACTTGGCACAACTGTTGTGTCTTATGTGATTGCAAGTAAAGTTCACACAAATAAAGATAGCAGTCCACCACATGCACGATAGTGTTCTTCATGACAATTACATTGCTGTGCACAGGCTCAAGGTCCTTGTCCAACCTCCCACATAAAACCACAAAGGAATGATCACTGCATGACTGATCAGTCGCAAACAGGCTCACCTTGTAGCATCTGGTGGGTGCAGCTCTTCTGAGTAGATGATGTTGTTAGTATGAGTATCACTTTTGGTGCGTATGACAGCAACAATGCTGCCAGAGGAGTGTGCTTGTTGCAGAATTGCTACATCTTGCTCAAGAACTGTGTCTGCTGACACCAGCAGTAGTATGTCAAAAGCGCCAAGCAGGTTGTCCTTGAAGTAGGTTTTGGCAGGGTTAGATATTGTGTTCACTCCAGGCATGTCCCAGAGCACACAGCTTGCAGCTGCAGGCAAAGGGTATGACTCAGGCTGGAGTGTAGTCTCAGTGATACCCACGTCAGCTGCACCTGCAGTATGCATCCAGCAGACACTTCAGCTACATTGATGCTGTAGGTTGGTTCAAGCTGATACTAGTACGCACATCTGATTGGCCTCAGTAGAGAGATCAGCGTATTGACATCGACAAGCAGGAAAAAGTCTGAGTGCAAGATCTGTGCAGCTGCAGCTCCAGTCACATCAGCAGAGTTGAATTCACACTGAAATGCCAGGCCGAGCTGTCATCCGAGGTAATATCCATGCATGGAATTGGTTGCTGAAGCTTGTAGGCATGGACATTGGGCTGCTGCAAACACTTTAAAGGCAGGTCAAAGATAAAAGTCTAAAGCCTACCACTGTCTGTGTCCTGCAAGCCCCTTAGTGAATTGACCAAAGAGCTTTTGCCAGACTTGGTCTGTCCCACAATGGCGATGTTCCACTTGGTGACATTAAAGTTGAACCTATTTTGAACCTGCTGAATCAACTGAGCTCTGGACACAGCCTCACTCATCTGGTATCAACTGCAGCTGATGTTGGTTTGCGCTGCTGCTGCGAGCCGACAACACTGCAGCCTTTTCTGGTGGCTGTGCAGCTGCACTGCTGCAAAAAGTGGGCACCACTAAAGTCTTGGCAGATAGTTCTCACGGCAACGGAGTCGTTAACTATCATAGAGACCCGCTTTTTGCTCTCATCGCCTCGCGCAGCGGGACCACCCTCAGTTCCAGCCCCGCTGCCAGGTCTCGTTCGAGGTCCAGTTCCAGTTCCATTCCGAGCTCGTCGTGACTACTTAAAAATACCTGACAACCGACACTGCAACTGTGATTTGCGGACCAGAGACACTTCAGTCAGTCATTGCAGCCTTGTGCGCCCAACCGTGCCACTTGTCTTGAGCATTGACTTGCTTGACCGGTGCCGGATCTAGATCATGGGCATAGCTATAAGCACAGTCACGGCTGTTGCCAGTGCAGCTGTAGCTGTTGTGTCATCCATAAAAGGACTTGTAGATATTTTCCGCAACGAAACGCCTGAACACCCTGCCGTCACTGACAGAGGTGCAAAGGGCGCTGGATTGACAAAGGAACAAGCCATTCAAGAAGCTAGACGTAGGTTTGACCTGGACGCTGCATGCAAATGGAACTTTGCAATGATTGGTCAGACAAAAGCGGGAAAGAGCTCGCTGGTGAATGCTTTTCAAGGCATGAAAGACAACGACCCAGGCAAGCGTCTTGAGCTGGCCTCGTTATGTCAGACTTGCTGCATAGCGTCCTAACGACAGGCTGCAGCCAGATAATCCGTCTGAATGCCTTCAAGCATTGCACTGATACACAGAACGTTGTCACAGAAGGCTGTATCTAAACGTTTGCTTGTCTTGAAGGTGCTGCTAAGGTTGGCGTTACGGAAACCACGTTTCAGCCGCAAGCGTTTCCTTTGAGGGGCGCCCCTAACTGTGTGATCTGGGACTTGCCCGGCGCCAACACTCCCAACAATCCTGCCGAAACCTATTTCAAGGACAAGCTGTTGTGTGCCTTTGACGGACTGCTGCTGGTGTCTGGAGACACCTTTCTGGAAAGTGACCTTGAGGTCTTGAAGCAAGCACAGCGCTACGGCATCCCAGTTGCTCTTGTGCGTACCAAGTCAGACATGCACATCTACAACATGGTCTACAGCGAGGAGATAGAGCCTGAGGCGGCTGAGAGGTATTGCTCACACTAAACTTTTATGACGAATTTCTGCAGTTCATCATTCTGAGCCGGATATCCGTTATCTGCTGATTTGCCCCGACCTGATGCTGAGTAAGAAACGATATTCCTTCTGTACAGGAAATTGCGCATTGAGGCACAAAGGAACATGAAGGAGAATTTGTACAAAGCAGGTTTTGGAGGATGGTTTCCCAGCTTGTTTGTTGTCAGCTGCCGGGTGATGTATCGCAAAGTGATTGGCCAGGCCATAGGCAGCATGCAAGAAATGGATGAGGGCTCCACACAGGATGGCCTGATTGGCTGGATATACACTGAGGCCAAGAAACGTACTCAGAAGCAATGCCACTGAATCATTCAACCACACCTGGAAAGACAGAGAGCAAGATTGATTTCGGGCAATTCTCCATGGACATGTATTGTATTCACCTAGTGCACCAGGCAGACAGCTGCGTAGTGACAATGTTGCACTTTGCTTATACATGCTTTGTACATGTCGGCGTTGTGCTCCCATGTGCCTGCCATGTCTCAAGGTTGTCTTTGATGTATAAATCAATAGTCAAGTTAAAGGGATAGCGATGATGGTAGAAAATACAGTCATAGTAATTTATGGTGATAGTGACAGTGAGTGATAGTGATATAAGCGATAGTCTAGGATGGAAATATTGTGAAAGATAGGAAGCGATCAATCTCAACAGAGGCAAGTACAGTATGTAATGTGTTCAGGAGATGCATGACTTATCACTACCAAAGGTTCATGTCATGCAGCGTGCTACAGCAACATTACACCAACACCCATGCTGTGTTGCTACAACAAACGATTGCCACACACAGTGAAAGGAAATTTGTGATGTGAAATAGGAATCAAGATACTCTTGACAGGATAACATTTACAGGATAACTCAAATCAGAAAACAGATCATCAGGTCATGTTACACTACGTATGATGATTGTGTGTGTTACAACAGACATGGACAGCCACAGATGAGCTGCAAGAGGTCCTGCATGAGCAGTAATTTGAAATTCTATGGTACATTATGCAAAAGCTTGGGCAGGCATTGTCCACCACCTAGGCAACCCTCTGCATGGTGATGATGTTCGATATCCTCCAACACTTCAACAGAAGTCTACCACCTACTCCCACCCCTGGCCGGTGGGGGTGCTTCCCTCTCCCTTCTGAAAGGGGCAGCAGGGCCATCCTTCCTGGGGGGTGCATCCCTGTCAGCAGGACCATCACCCCTCGCAGCAGCCCCAAACCGGCGTGGGGGTCCATCTCTTGGGGGGGCATCCCGGGGTGCTGCATCTCTGCCAGCTCCACGTGGACCACCTCCCCAGCTGGATGGTGCTGCATCCCTTGCTGGGGCATCACGCGCTGCATCACAGACAATCATTGCCAGGGCAATAGCAAGCTGCAGCATGCACTTGACCCCTTAGTCAAGTCCTCATGTTTGTTTGATCTTCAGATAAACCTAGCAATGAGCATTTCAGTAGCATTTGCACATGCCAGCTAAATATGTATAACTAATGTTAGTGAGTATTGCACTTCATTATCCATGCAGCATTTTGTATCTCTGAAGAGGCTTGTGCTACAGTAGCATGGAGAAAAGATCTATGATTCCAAGGCAGCGTTAGTCCCAGTAATGCATAGCTGCCAGACGCAGAAGCAACAACAGTCACCTGGTGCATCCCCAGTACCCCTCCTGGTGGGTCTCCAGGCCCCTCCTCCTCCCCCTGAGGGGCGCTCCTCTGACCTGTCAGCTCCTCTGTCAGCTGCAGCAGCAGGAGCAGCAGCAGCTGCTGGGGCACCCCTGCTCCACCTGTCACCATCACCGCGTGGGCCTTCTGCTCCCTGCACCCAAGTAAAGCTTGAGCAAATGGGGCTAGCAGTCCCAGACCAGTCCATATTATTGCAGTCTTGATGACTCACGCTTTCATGACACGTCGTGCAGCACAGTGCCAGCTTACAATTCATGCTGTGCAATGCCAGCTGTGAGCTGAGAACACTGCGACGTGGATCATGACAGACAGCAGCAGTCAGGAGGACTGACCTCGTCGCGGGCACGGGCTGCTGGGGGTGCAAAGCCGCCTCCACGCTTGCTGGGCGGCACAAAGGCGCTGCCTGCTGAGGGCCTGGCTGGTGCCTCCTCTCGCTCCTTCTTCTGCAGAGGGACATGATCATGTTGTAGCTCTACTGTGTCTGCTGTCTGCAGTTGAGCTACTGTGAACTGTGATGCATGGGCTGCCCATGCAGGCAACCTCGCTTGTGTGACATCTCTGTCCTCATGACACAAGCAGCAGGTCAGATTTGAGACTTGACGTATAGGTTCAGGTGAGATCCATTTGGAGCAACATCAGTGTGACAACGCTGACAGGCATGCCAGTAAAGTATAGCGCATTCCAAATCATGCAGCCAAGCCTCTGCAGTTTTCACCCATACAGTGATCATGCGTCCTTGTATGGGAGTTGACCCACAAGCATTCTCAATGGCACCACAGACACAGAGACACCAGTTGGAAGGCATGCAGTGGGTGCAGCTGGCAATGCTGACCTCTCTTTCCTCAATCTCTTTTTCCCTGGCACGCTGCTTGGCAGCAGCTTCATCCAGCTTCTTTTGCCTCTCGGCCTCACGAGCCCTCTCCAGCTCTTTCTCACGCTCCATGCGCTCAATCTCAGCTTGCATTTCCTGCTGCTCAATCTGCAGTACACGCATAGCACTGGTTCATGCAAGGATCTTACTGTCACTATGTATGTAAATGGCTTAGACATTGTGATCAATGCATGTATTGAAGACAGGAGATGCTCAGCAAAATAATGTGGAACACGGCAGATAATGCAGCTCTGCTACAATTCAAGGTTGGCACGTGATGACATGAATGTAACGCCAGCGGCCGCTTGCCATTCAGCTATGACGTTTCAATGCTGGAAGGAGGGTGTTACACCATTGCTAAAAGTGTTTCGAGGTAGCAATCATGCTGTGATGGCTTATAGATGCTACACTATCAGAGACCCATTGTGTCAATGCAGCACTGACCTCAGCACGCTTCTCCTCAATCTGAAGACGCACACGGCGCACGTACTCCTCCTTGCGAGCAATGTCCCTCTCAGCCCTCTTCATGGCCTTGCGCTCTGCAATCTCCTCTTCACGTGCATGCTGCAGCAACCAACAGGCAGGCTCAGCAGGAGCTTCTGACTTCTGTTGGATTATGTCGCGGATGATTGAGTGCAACACTTGACATGACATTGCAGATGATGGAGTGCAACACTTAACAAGTGAACTGACAAGTATGTCAATTGCATGGCATGATGACTTTCAGAAAACACTGATGTAACCTTGCAATGCAACAGCCACAGCCCTGAGTGGCCAGTCTCAATTTCTGACTTGAGCACAAGGCCATCTGAATCCATAGTGAGCCAACTGCAGCAGATCATTTGCTGTTTCAATAAGCACACCCACAGTCCAAGAGACACAGACCAACAAGCAACACTTGGAGTCCATGAGATGCTGACCAACAAGCAACACTCAGAGTCCATGAGATCCTGACCAACAAGCAACACTCAGAGTCCATGAGATCCTGACCAACAAGCAAACCCAAAGTCCACGGATGCTGACCTGTAGCTCTTCAAACTCGCCCTGCCGTCTGCTCATGATCTGCTGCTGGAACTGCGAGTGGTCCTGCTGCATCTTGGTCAGGCGCTGCTTTTCAGCAGAGTCGTGCTCCCACTGCTCCTTGTGCTGGATGGCACCTTGCTTCTGCTGCTCAGCAAAGTCCAGCTCGTCGTCCTACGCACAGCATGGGTCACTCACCAACGATTGGTGCTGCATTGCTGGGCAGCACCATGTGCTACAGCCTTGCATGAATAGAGCATTCCCATGCATCAGCTTGAAACAATGCATGCTTCCAGGCAAGCTATGGGCGCACAGCACGGACCACTTGCCTAGAGTTGATGCTGCATGGCTGAGCTGTGCAGTATGCTACAGCCTTGCAAATATAGAACATTCCCATGCACCAGCTCGAAGTGATACCTGTCTCCAAGCAAGCCGTGGGCAAAGGGCTGCTCAGCTGGCAAGACCAGGCAGCACCTCTGGCTGCTGTTGGAAAAATCAAACTTGCCAGTCAAGCTAATGCAGCTGTTGCTTTTTGGTACAGCTTGACTAACATGCTGTGCGTCATACACAGTCAACATAAGAGCTACAAAGCACAGGAATGCTACCTTGACTTTTTGAGCGTATGCTTCTTGCAGCAGAGGTGCCTCGTTCTCCCTGCGGGCGCGTTCAGTGTGGTCCATGCGCTTGATGAGCAGATCCATCTTCTTTGCCTGCTCAATGCGTGCCTTGTTTTCTTCTTCTAGGGCTTCCTGCAAAGCCAGGCAAGCACACCTGAAGGTGCTGAACTGCTTGCGACGCTCTCTGACTTTGCACAATGCTTTCCACAACAAGCGGTGCAAGGTCGCGCTCTCCATAGAGATTTCCATTGTGTGCTATGCAACTTCAAAACAGCAAGATGACCATGAGTTGCAACAATCTCTGCATGATTGGTTTAAGAACGTGTCCAAGAACACAGCTGCAATGAAAGACGTTTCTGCTGTGCTCTGAAGGCTATATACCACAGCCCTTCTTGCCAGTGTGCTATAGCAGTGTAGCTGTGTTCAGTGGTGACACTCCCAACTAGCCTCTCATTGCTCAGGGACAACAACCAACATTGCTTGCATCTGCTCACAGCACGTGCCGCCAGTCTTGCATGACATGTCAACAAACATGTTCAGATGTGGACACACATCTCAGCTGCAGCTAGTGTTATAGGGCAGCTCAGCTGCCCAGCTCAGCTGCAGATGTAATGAGCCTGCTGACAATGAGCCCAAAACAGCATTGACAACAGCGTGGCCGTGTTCTCGGCACACACTGTGCAGGCATGTGACAAAGAATGCAAGCTGTCACAATGTTTACCTGCATGATGGCATTCTTGTCCAGCTTTTCGCCTTCCTTGAGCTTCTTGCCTTTGCCCTTCTTGGCTAGCAGCTCCTCTGCCTCTTTGAGCTCTCGCTCCTCAATCTCTCTCTTCAGCCTGTCCTCCTCCCTCTTGATCCTGCATGATTAGACTACATGATTGGCAAAAGAGGACAGGAATTTACATGACTGGCAAAAGAGACTGCATGATTGACAGAAGTGACTGTATGACTAGCAGAAGAGGCTATACAGTTGGCAGAAGAGATCAGAACTGAGGCTGTCTATGTTGCATTTGGAAATATGACAAGCTGCAGCAAACATGCATGACCAAGGGCACCCTAAAGAAATTACGATTCCTGATGAACGCTCAAACAGCTACCAGCAAGGTTTGAGAAGAGATTTGCTCATGTTTGAAAACAAGCAGTACAAAAGAGGCTGTGGAGGCAATCACCCAGCATGTTGGGTGATGCCAACTCCTGCTTCTACACTCCAGACAGACTACATGCCAGCCTTGCAAACTATTTATGCCAAACAAAGAGACGAGCAGTCAAGATTGCAAAGCATTTGTGCGTACATGTCAGCCTTGCGCCTCTTCTCCTCTGCTTCTTCGCTGATGCGCAGCTGGATCATGCGCTGCTCTTCTTGCTCACGCTCTTGCTCCAGCAGCAGCCGCTCCTGCTCCTCCTTGCGCTTCTCAATCAGCAGCTTGCGGGCCAGAGCACGCTTGTTGGCCTGGCCAGAAGTCTGAATGGCATGCTCTATTGCCTGCATATGACAAAACTCACTTCTCAATCAGCAGCTTGCAAGCCAAAGCACGCTTGTTGGCTTGGCCAGATGTGTGAATGGCATGCTCTATTGCCTGCATGTGATGACGAAAATTTCACATACTGCAGATGCTGCCCCATGTGTAAAAGGCATTATTCAGCTCACAGTTTCTTCAGAGGGAAAGAGCTGTAAAGAATGTCCACATGGAGCCTTCACAAGCAGGCTGAGATGCCCTGCAGGACTCAGCCGTCAGAGTCACAACCACTACTGTAAGTTTTTGCATGTCGTGACAGCAGACACAGAAGACTGAGAGACCGAAGGATAGTTTGCCACAGCATGCAACCGCTGCACAGAGCAAGGCTTGTGTCCGTGGCCAATTTGAACTGCAGAGCTTCACACCATGCAAAATCGACAGTACATGAACCATATACCAAGCAGGAGTAAATTCGTTGAAACTGCAAATGATTGACTTGGGCTTGTTTGCATGGCCAGTGTGATGTGCAGCAGAAGATGGGAAAATGTCACTCACCTTCAGTCGCCTGGCTTCGACCTCCTTGGACACATCAGGCTCTACCATGTGTAGTGCCTTAGTGAGGCGGCGAGCCAGAGCACTGATGTGGTCTCTGATCCTGTCTGACTCCAACTGTTGTCCGCCAAAATGGACAGTGCCATTTCTGTGGTCAATGCGTACCTGCATAAACAAAGCCAAATGTCATGCTCCAGCTGACATTGACAAGGCAAGATGCTGAGCAAAGCTGCATTGGTGCATCATACATTGCACCACAGTGCCCCACATGAGAAAACAGCACGGTGGACACAATACATGCACAAACTGAACAATAATGCATTTGAGTCCTTGAACATATTGGATCACCGTTTGATATGCGCTGCACATACTACAGTTGTACAATATGTATACTACATACAGATATTACATAATATTAAGAAACATATCTACAGTTGCTTAGTACATGAGCTGCAGCACAATACACCAGCATGCATGCAATCACTGCAGGGCATGAGCCGGACAAACTTGATTTGTGGGGGTGCATGAAAGGGGACGGCTTGCCTGCAGGAAGTCATGCTTGACAGCATCCACAATGATCTGCTCCACTTCCCCAAAGCCCATGAAGGGGACCAGGTCAGCCAGAGCAGGGATCTTCATCACACTGTACACATGGCTCAGCTGCTGCAGCAGGCGCAGCACAGCCACCCTCTGCAGGGACTTGCTGTACTGCTGCAGGGACACCTCATCTATAGGGCTGGCGCCTGCAAACATGCAGACAGCTCCAGTCAGCAATGACGCTGTTGCTGCCTGTTGACACAGCAAACACCAGTCAACAATGACGCTGTTGCTGCCTGTTGATACAGCAAATACCAGTCAACAACAGCGCTGTTACTGCCTGTTGTTACAGCATATACCACTTAACAGCAATGCTGTTGCTGCCTGTTGGTATGGCACATACCATTCAACAGCAATGCTATTGCTGCCTGTTGGTATGGCAAGTACCATTTAACAACAACGCTACTGCATATTGCTGCCAGTTGTTATGGAACCCTGGGTCATGCATGATGGTGTGCAGAAGAGCCCCCATGAGAGGGGTGCGCACCCCAGGCAAATCAGGCAGATTGGAGGTCTACAAGACTTTGATCATTAAAGTGTGATGAAGTGTAGCTAGAGCCGTCTCCATGAGATGAGCTCAACAAGCACATCAGCCGTAGTGCAGGAACGACGTGCCTTCAATGAGCAACTTGTGAATGAACCATGATACTCATGACTGGCCCTCTCAACAGAATTCTGCATGCTTTGCAGCTGAGCAGGCAAAGCGGCTGCAAGGGGCACGTGAACAGGCAACCTATCGCTGCAGGCATCTATACTGCAATTTAGACCCGAGCACACCTGACATGGTCTCAGTGACAGACTCCAGCTGCTTCAGCAGAGGAGCCAGGCGCTGGCACAGCTCCAGAGGGGTGAAGTCAGCTTCCAGCAGACTGTAGATCTGCCTCACCTCATCAGAGACCAGGTTCACGACCCCCTTGCTGCTGAGATCACTGACCAAGGCAGTCCTGGACAGAATGCTCCTGCACGCAGAACACATGTCTATGAAAAGTTTTCATTGAAAAGCAATGGTGACCTTCTGATGCACGGGCCAACAAATCTCGTACAACTTTTTTCATCTATTCAATTCCAGGCCACTTGTGGCCACAGCTGTGGTCATGACATGTGCTGTCAAGTGTGCCTGTTGCAGCGGTCTGGAGGTAGCAGATGCAGATGTACATGCCCAGCATCTGCCACCGGGAGACACTCACACAAATTTGATGCATCACTGTATGACTGCACTGCTGACAAGCAGGCAAGCCATGGTGTACAGACATGTTGACCTAGGCACTTTCCTCACAGAGCCGGCCTAGCATTGCCAGCAGGGACATCCAGACAGGTGATGCCACAACTGACCTTGCATTGCGCTTGGTGTCAACAGAGAATCCGAGGATGGTTGCCATGCGCACGCTACGCTCCTTCTCCAGCTCTGAGTCAGCCTCTGTACGGTCCTTGTCCTTGTGTTCGTAGGGCAGGATGCTCAGGGCTGCCAGCAGCACTGATGTGGCCATCAGCTGCACATCTGACTGGCTCAGACCCTTGTTGTACGCCTTGGACAGGTTGAACAGCTTGTACCTGGAACAAGGAAAAGAAAATCCAGAATGAGCCCCTTTCTTTATACCTTTGCTAGGCCGAACAGCCTGTACCTATTGGCTATAATACCTGTACTGAGAGTGACAAAGACACCTGGTTGCGATAAGCCCAGCTCTGCAAACAGTATGGAAACGCATTGCTCTGCTACGCCTGAATGCTCAGAGATGACTCAGATCACTGTTGCAGACACATGCAGCAACTGTGCAAACGATGCTGCATGTGCGCCACGATCCTATGTGTTGGCTGCCAGGTCAAGCCACAGAAGGCACTCTGCCTGAAAAGTTACCATGCGTAACCATTGTACAGGTAGCTGTCCGACACAGTGAAGATTCTGGTGAGCTTGGCGTAGTATGTGGCCATCATCTGAGGTTTGGGGGCCTTCTTGCTCTGTGACAGCAACCCCTGGATATCCTCCACACTCCTGAAGGCCTCTTGCCACAGCTCCAGATCACAGGCCACCTGCACCAAGGTCAGGGTAGTGGAGGGGCAAATCCTTGTGGCAAGAAGCCTCCTTCCAAAGATGATTACAACTACTACAACTGTCACACTTACCACAGCTGCGCAAAAGAGGTGGGCCATGAGGAGGGAGACCGCCTTGTGCTAGCTTTGATCATGTCAATTGAGACAGCCCCATACAGAAGGGAAGAGATTGATCTGGCTAGCTTCATAACAAATTGGGTCAAGTAAGACTTAAGCATGTGCTTGGTTACTTTGGCCCTGAGTCGGTGTGGCAAAGACAGCCACTCACATGCAGAATCCAGATTGGAGGATGCAGCTCTACAGGGTGATGTCCTGGCACGCAGCAAAGTGCTGAGACAACATACAGATTGCTCACCTTGAGCTGCTCAAAACGTGTCTCTAGGTAGAGCTGCATGGACTCTGGGTTGCTCAGGTCTGGCCTATCACGCTGGTCACGATATCTAAAAACAAAACAGACAGGTCATGGTCAGCAAAGCAGCATGATTGGCAAGGTGATTAGGCAGCGACATTCACACGAACTTGCACTATATGCACCTAGATATTGCGATCAACGATGGGCTGCATATGTCTGACAATTATGAGCTTGGTAGACTAAGGCAACATCAGCCACTAACTGAAGACTTACTTGTTGAGATTAGCTAGGTGATTTCTGAGGATATCACAGAGCCTTCTGAATTCTGTTGTACGCTTGTAGGTCAGACAGAACTGGAAAGCTCGTGCAGCTGTCATTGCGTATAGCGCCTCCAGCCTTGCATTGTTCCTCAAAA
>JAABUP010008997.1_pt1 | contig 12480 bp, 13 predicted proteins | sample 5559201 | NCBI WGS metagenome assembly JAABUP01 (sample SAMN10711887, study PRJNA513373) | rock metagenome | isolation source: Antarctica rocks | place: Antarctica | reverse complement strand
AAGCTGTTGATGCCATCGAAGTTGTCCAGGCCGCTCACTGTGCGCGAAACTACGGGCCTCAAGCGCTTGCTCTCGACGAACCTCACCATATCCGCGAACTCTTTCCGAGAACCCATGGTCGAGCCGCGTAGCTCGATATTCTTGAGTACCGCACCCATCACGAAAGGCATCTTCGGGCTGATCGTCATGCCGTACGAGACAATGACGCCGCCGGGCTGTCGATGGTCAGCAAAGTAACGAAAGCAGTCCACCTTTGTCGCCGCTTACCTTGAGCATCCTCATGCCCATATTAACGATGTCGCCTCCGGCACCATCAATGATAGCGTCCAGAAACTTTCGCTCCGCCGGCATCTGAGCCATGAGCTTCTTGTCCCAGCCCTCCTCTTTATAATTGATACCACCCATGGCACCCATCGCCTTCGCTTTCTTCAACTTCTCTTCACTGCCACTGCTCACAAACACATTGGCACCCGCAGCCGTTGCGAAGAGCAACGCCATGAGCGCAACACCGCCGCCAATACCAGTAATCAAGATATTACGCCCTGGCTTCGCCTGGCCCGACTTGGTCATGACCGCCCTCCAGGCTGTCAAACCAGTCAATGGCAGAGCAGCCGCCTCACAGCTGGACAAGTGCCTCGGCGTCTCTTCCAGCTCGCCTGCATCGATCGTGACGAACTCGCCGAGCGTGCCGAGCGGGTTCATCTTGGTGCCGCCCAGTATCGCGTAGCCCTTGGGCGACTCCGGACCATCTGCATCGTCTTTCCAGCCACTACCGGGGTTCAGCACGACCTTCTTGCCCTTCCACTTCTGCGCTGCTGAGCTTGACCCCGCTGCTACGACCACGCCCGTGCCATCTGCTAGGAGCGGGACGCCGAAGGTTGTGCCGGGGTAGAGATGTTGTCGCAGAAAGTGATCGCGGTGGTTCAGAGCTGCTGCTGTGATTTTGACGACTACCTCGTTTTCCTTTGGCTGAGGCTCCGGGAGGTCAATGAGGTCGAGAGGATAGTAGACTTTGCCCGGTTTCCCGTCGATCTTGCGGATCGCGACAGCTTTGGGCATGTTGAGTTGCTCGACTGATATAAAGAGGTGTGCAATGAAAGATCGCACTTACGATGTCAGGAACCAAGGGAAGGCGATATATAATGTGTACGACTGCTTCGACGATGATGTCCATCTTCGAGCAGAGGAGCTTGCTCCAACCGAGGCTCCCGGGCAAACTTCGGCTGCTCGGAAGCTCTCCGATCGAACGTTGGAGCTCTTGCCATACCAGTCTGGGTGCTTTACCACGGGTACGACTTGATACGCAGGAGACATGGACGTGCCTTCCATAACTCGCGGTGAGTTCGTGTACCGCGATACACTCTTCGTCGACGTCGGTGGTGAAGGCAAGCGGCACCCGCGAGCCGCAGAGACGGAGCTCAAGACTCTATTGAGCGGGAAGACGCAACAAAAGGACCAGGTCGCACATTGGTACGAGGCTCAGCTCATCCACTATGGCTTGCAATGCTCCAAGGACAAGAATACCGCCAAAGTCCGGTTGCAGCAGGCGCTCAGTCAAGGCGAACTCAAGGTACCATCCCACATCTCGGATATGGAGACGCAGATGAAGAAGGACTATGCGGCTGCCGTGCGAAAGGCGAAGAAAGCGGATGCTGGCAAATCTGCCGACGATGCCTCTCCTAGGCCAACGAAGAAGCGCAAGATGGATGAGCCAGATCCCGAGAGCTCGAAGAGGTCGAAGATTTCGCTGAGCTTTGGCGGCATCGCAATCGACATCGAGCACGATGGTCATGGACAAGCGAAGGCTACGAGCGTCAAGAATACGAAGCTTGCCGTAGCTAAGGCGCCGAAGAAAATGCTGGCATCCAGTCTGGATAGCGATGCGGATACCGCCGCTGCAAGTAGACCCGCGAAGGCGACAAAGCCTAAGGCAGCCCCAAAGCAACAGTCAACCAACAGTCCACCCGAAGTCTCAGCAGCAAAGCCAAAACCGTCAGCGTCGACATCTGCATCAAAGCCGAAGTCGCCAGCCGCCACCGTCAAAGCCGAGACGAAGTCCAAAGCACAGCCCAAGATCAAGTCGGAAAATAATTTCAAGCTGGAGTCGAAGGCGAAAGCGGAACCAAAAGTCAAAGCTGAGCGCAAAGTCAAACCGGAACCAGGTATGAAGCCAGAGCCCGTCAAGCGCGAGCGTCAGATCAAGACCGAGCATGCACCCGCCCCGTGGGATATGTACAGCTTCACGCAAAGGTAATCCGGCACTAGCAGTTTCACCTTTGTGCGAAACGTGAGCAGACAGAGACTCACGGGATGACTCTCGGGAGAAGCCGGTAATCTCCATCTCTTCTTGCCGGGAACGACGGCAATGTCACGGGCGGTCTCACGCTGGGTGGGCAATCCCGTGTAACAAGCGGATGATGTCAATGCCGGTCAATGCCGATCAAGCAGTATCGATCGGTCGGTGTGCGCGGAACAGCTTGGGTAGCAACCTGGCGATGCTTGAATGCGGACTATTTGGCGAGATATCGCCAAAGGAGCGAGACGCGGCCCGCAGCACTTTCAGACAGTCCTTCAATGTCTCGCTGCGTTTGTTGGGTAGCGATGGCCTTGTCAATGCTGTTGCCGGAGCCTGTGCGCCCGAGAGACGTGCTTGGACGGGTCCGCGAGCAAGACGCATAGCGCTTGGAGCGGATCTTGCAACAGTCACGTCAATGACACCGGCGGGCTATGTCAGGCGATTACCGTGATTTACCAATAGTGATAATGTCCCATCTAGTACTGGCAAGAAGAGTCCTGAGCAAGCATTCTCTTACGGCTTCGTGGCCTGCCCGCCATTCTTCTGCCAGTCGAGCCAAGACCCTCGATACTCTGCCACGTCGCTGTAACCGTGCTGCTTCGCGAACTGTGCAGCAGCACTGCTCCTCACCCCAGACTTGCAGTAGAACACCACCTCTTTCTCCGGATCTGGCTTGCTGAAGCCAAAACGGTCTTCGAATTCATCCTCGGGGAGGAACATGGCGTCAGGCTGCGATTTGATGGGTATGTTGATTGCGCCGGGTATATAGCCTTCTTCGTATTCCACAGGTTCGCGGACATCTGTGCCAGAGTCAATGAACTGTGCTTGGCAAGATCACGCAAAGCCATCCTTACCAACCAGTACTCGGTCCGGAGATGGCGAGCTGCTGAACTTTTGCATGTCCTGGAATTCGTACACCTTGCCCTTTGAGGGCGCTGTAAGCCACCTCACTGGCACAAACGCAGGTCTCAGAACTCGTGCCCTCGGTCCCTGCAGGCTGACGAGACGTGACACTCCAAGACGAGCTTGCTGCCCGCGCAGACATGCTCTATAGGCACTCGAGCCCAGAGCTGAGTACCACAATCTCGACGGCATTATGAAGATAAAGGACGCGATAGAATGCGGGTGGTATCAAATGCGCACCTCACGGGGTGATGTTGGGATGTCAGCCTTAGGCAGCAATCACGCGCCATCACATCCACTTTACGCGTTCTCCAGACGGAGATCAGGTCCAGATACGATACTCGATATGGGTTGAGCGATTCGCCCAGATGGCCACGATCAAGGCCATAGAAGGCCGCTCAGTACACCAGATCCAGTCTGGACAAGTCATCGTCGATCTCAACTCCGTCGTCAAGGAGCTCGTCGAAAACAGCCTCGACGCCGGCGCCACCTCGATCGAAGTCCGGTTCAAGAACCAGGGCCTTGACAGCGTCGAAGTGCAGGACAACGGCAAGGGAATCGCCCCAGAGGACTTTGACACCGTCGCGTTGAAGCATCATACCTCGAAGCTGTCGAGCTACGAGGATCTTGCCTCGCTGGACACCTTTGGCTTTCGCGGCGAGGCTCTGTCTTCATTATGCGCACTCTCGAAGTTTCATGTCTTGACTGCTCGCGTCGAGGATGGTGCGGTCGGTAAGAGCCTCGACTTCGAGGTCTCCGGCAAGCTGAAGTCCACCACTGTGGCGTCGGCGCAGAAGGGCACTACCGTCACCGTCGACGAGCTTTTCTACAACCTGCCCGTCCGCTGGAAGGAGCTCGAGAAGAACGTCAAGCGCGAGTATGGCAAGGTTCTCTCGCTCTTGTATGCCTATGCGTGCATCAGCGTGGGCGTGCGGTTCTCGGTCAGCAACCAGATGCCGAAAGGCAAGAAGGTCGTTGCCTTCTCTACAAAGTCCAACACTACTACGAAGGAGAACATTGTCAATGTCTTTGGTTCGAAGACGCTGCTCGCGTTGACTAAGCTAGATTTGCATTTGGACATTGAGCCGAGCCGAGGACCCAACACGCAAGGCGCACGCAATTGGGCTACGCAAGCTACTGATCGCTCGATGGAGGTGCAGATACAGGGCCACATTTCAAGGCCGGTGTTTGGCGAAGGAAGGCAGGCTCCTGACCGGCAAATGTTCTTCGTCAACTCGAGACCGTGCCAATTGCCGCAGGTGTCAAAAGCAATCAACGAGGTCTACAAGTCTTTCAACGTCACGCAGTCACCTTTCATCTTCGCGAATCTCATCATGGACACGAACGCTTACGATGTCAATGTGTCGCCGGACAAGCGGACCATCATGCTGCACGATCAGACGGCACTTCTGGAGAGCTTGAAAACTGCTCTCACCGAGATGTTTGAGCAGACCGATCACACTGTCCCACAGTCTACCCTACCGAATCGGAAGCTGCCTGCATATCAGCCGCTGAAGATCGTCAAGCAGGAATCTACGGAGGATGTGTCTCAAACGGAGGATGATGCGGAATCCGATGGGGATGCAGACGCACTCCCTGAGCCTGATGCCGTCAGCTTTGCTATTCCCGCGGAGCGTAATGTTAGTGACGTATCGAACGAGGAAGGTCCTAGCTTACTCAATGGCTGGCTTGGTCGAGACGCGGAGCCGCGAAGAGACGCACCGGCTGCAAAGAAGCGAGGCGACGACTTGCCGAGGGACAAGCAGAAGCTGGTCGACCATATGCGCAAGCAGTCGTATGCCACTGCTACTAACGGCGGTGATCCCGGGACCGAGACGAGTGCCGCCAAAGGTGTTCGCCACGGAGACGCTACGCCTTTTCGACCCAATGCTGTTGCTGTGCAAGAGATTGATGAGGGTGTTCACGAAGCTGCCGGAGGAATTCATGTCGCGGCTCTCAAGCGCGACATAGTACCGGATCCCATGAGCACATGTTACAACGATCTGTTCTCGCAAAGACCCGTGCAGCCGATGAGCTCTGCCAATTCAGCTAATGGCTCCATTGATCACGAAGACCAGCTGTCCGACGATGAGTCCAGTCACGATGCAGCCGATCTGCCAGCTCAAGCCGTAGCGCCTTCTGATATACCAGCCATCAGCCCGAGTACGCAGAAGGGCACGCCAGGTACCGTGCAAAGTGCGTTTGATCGCATGCGGCCCAGACGTACATCACCGCAGACTGCTGAGATCACAGTCGGTGAACAAACAACAACGACAACTTTTGGCGGCACTACGATGTACAAGAAGCGACGTGTGCACGTGCCCGAGACTTCGCGGGCAATCGCAGCCTACGGCGTGAGTCCACTAGTTACACGAGGTCTACGCAATTTCGCCGCGCCAGACTCGCAGATGGGCATCGATAGCAGTGATATGGCTGCGCAGGCGAATCGGAAGGCGGACAGTTCAAACTCGGAGTCCGATTCCGTCGATTATGCTGCTCCTGATATGCTACCCAATTCGAGTCGGCTACAGCGCATCATCGTCGATGATGATGACGAACGCACGTCAGACCCGCTTAACGAGCTCATGCCGGACGCGGCAGATGACGACGAGTACGACGAAGACTACCTCGACGAACGTGAAACGCGGATGCGGGAAAGCGAGAGAGTGGCACGTCTGATACAAGACGCTGAGGACGCTGCTGCCAGGCCTACGGATAGCAACCTGCGGCGCGCTTCCCAGGCATTGAAAAACGGCGGGAATCGCAAAGAGTCCACTTTGCAACTCACGCGTGTGTTGAGCACGAGTCTGGCTGAGATAGGGAGGCGTGCTGAAGCCTTGCATCAGGATATGACGGCGTTTCTTGATTCCGTGAATGGAGTAGATACCGCGGTCATCAAGGACGAGCTCGACGACAGTAATGCAGAGAGCAAGCTCTCGCTCACAGTGACCAAGGCAGACTTCGAGCGCATGGCAATCATTGGACAATTCAATCTGGGCTTCATATTGGCCATACGACCTGCCGTCGGTGAGGCAGATCAAGACGAGCTGTTCATCATCGACCAACACGCTGCGGATGAGAAGTACAATTACGAACGCCTCCAGCGGACGGTGACGATTCAGAGCCAGCGTCTCGTTCGTCCGAAAGTTCTCGAGCTCACGGCGGTCGAGGAAGAAGTCATACTCGATAATTCCGAGGCACTGAAAGCGAACGGTTTCGAGATAGAGGCCACCTCAGACTTGATCGACGACGACGAGTCCTCCGGCCGTCGGTTGCGTTTGCTCACCCTACCAATCAGCGGCGAGAAGACATTCGAGATGTCTGATCTCGATGAGCTGCTACACCTCCTCAGCGAAGCGCCCACAGGCTGCTCAGAGATCCCACGACCAAAGAAGGTGCAAAAGATCCTCGCTATGCGGGCTTGTCGCAGCAGTATCATGGTAGGCAAGACGCTTGCTGTCCGGCAGATGCAGAAAGTGGTAACGCACATGGGAGAGATGGAGAAGCCGTGGAATTGCCCGCATGGGAGACCGACGATGCGACATCTGGCTGGACTCGGGGCCTGGAACGGGTGGCAAGAGGGTGATGTGCTGGATGGTAACGAGGCTGAGGATAGCGGTGCGCAAGTTGGTCGGCGGACGGATTGGAAGGCTTGGCTTGCTGAGCGTAAGACTGGCAGCACGAGTCAAAGGCCATGATTTGTCGCGGTATCTGGTGTTGTCCTGTTCCACGCATACGATACCCTTCACAGCATGCTTGCCGCTGTAATAAGGCATATCCCCTGTCAGTGTGCAGGAGACGAGGTGATGTTGTCGTTGGGCCTATTCCCGTCACCTCCGCATCCTTGGCGCGCCTGCGCCACCCCCGCGCTACTGTGGCGCATCGAGTTGTCGTCAGCCGAAGGCGACGGAACTGTCAAGCTGCCGCCTACATGAAGACGTACTCCGCCGCAGCAGCCCGCATGCACATGCACGCCTCACACCTACAGTCCATATCCCTTCGCGGAGCCTCACATGCTCAACACGACCTCCCTTGCCTTGGATATCTAGTTGCATCACCAGAGGACACCATACCGCTCGCTCGCCCATCATGCCTGCAGCTGTCATTAAAGGTATCGAGCCCCCCCATCAGAACCCTAGGACAACCCAGCTAAACATGCTCCCAGGCCTGATCCTCTCCATCTCCATCATCACCGCGCTCGGCATCACTATACTCGAGAATCCCCTCATACAAGCATGGCTCGAGGAGCAACGACGGAAGATTGCCGAGCTACTGCGCTCCCTGAGCGAGGACTTGGATCCGGAGAGCAGGCGCCTAGCAGAGGCGTTCGCGTTCGAAGGGAAAACGCCCGCGACACACGCTGGGCTTGAGAGGGAGGCGTCGGGCAGCCAGGATGCTTTGGCGGCGGCTACAGGGAGAGCGCTTGCTGGGAGTTCGAGTACGGTGCGGAGGATCGCTGTGTCTGGGCCGAACGATCCGGACGAGGCTGAGGAACGGAGACGGAAGGGTAGAGAGTACCTTGCTCGGCGGAATCAGCAGATGGTGGAGCTTCAAGAGAAGCGGAAGGCTGCTAAGAATGACGAGACTGGTACGCCGTCAACGCCGACTTCTTTCGATGCTATTGTGGACGGAGAAGGCAAGCTCAAGAGTACTGAACCGAAGGATGGCACGATCACTTTGCTGGACAAGGAGCTACCTTCGCCACCTACGATCGAGCCCGTACCGGAGACCGTTCAGGAAGAAATGCGCGAGGTGGAACGTCACCTTGCGCAGCCTCTGTTGGCAAGCGAGTCAAGCTCCGGCCTGAGTGGATTCCATATCGGCTCTACACTGGCAAATCCATTCAGCGACGACTTTGCGCTTGACAGAAGCGAGACCCCGAAACCACCCGTGCCAGCCAAGGTGGAGCTACATCGGGAGACTCTGGAGACGCCGACCATGCCTGGATCCTTTACTGCGCAAGCCACTGAACCTCAGGCCGAAGACCCGGTAATGAATCACGATGAGTTGAGCTATGAGGAGCAGCTCGCAATTGCGCTTTCACTTTCTGAAGCTGAAAGCTCGGCGAACGGAGCTACTGTGCGCCAGCGACGACCGGAAGATCAGGATGCTGAGCTCAAGGCCGCTATCGAGGCGAGCCTGAGGGACATGGACGACCAGCAGGCTGCTCATGCTATCGCACATGCTGAGCCAGTGACGCCGCAATCACGATCGATTCAGCTTGAGCCGCTAGTTGATCTAACACCTCCGAGTCCGCGAATCGCATCTGTGAGTCCCGAAGCCCACCGTGACTGGAATGCCGTCTTCGACTATCAAGCTTTGCCTCCGCAGGATCCTCTTGCGCTTCGCGACCCATCCGTGTCAGAGAATAGCGACGAGCTGTACCGAATTACTCCTCAGCTTACGCGAGCACGTCTGGCCTCATTCGATGCACAACAGTATTCGCTACCGCTTGCAACACCGGGCAATGACCTTGTACACGAAACACCAGAGTCTCAGCCCTTGTCACTGCAGCCTCAGCTAGCGATGGAGGCAAGCTTCTACTCTGCGCCCTCATCCGCATCGCCGCTACCAGACCGGTCTTCCGGTCATTCTGCTGCCGATGGCGCTCAACAAGACGTCCGCTCACCTGCAGCGCCAGGCTTCGAGTCGGAATCCGATACAGAGGAGTTCGCTTCGCTTTCACGCTCTGCGTCGAGAGCTCCATCGCAGGCTCGCAGCGAAGTCTCAAACATCGAGGTTGTCGACCTGGAAGAAGACAGCGACGTCGACATCCTGTCCGAAGAGGGCAACGGTGTCTTGACCCCAGACAGCTGGACTGAAGTGGGGTCCCGAGACGGCGAGAGCGACGCAGGCGAAATTGAGCACCATAGCCCGGCGTGATCCAGCATATAACGCTTCCTTTTGTTCCCACCCCCGAGATACCTCCTTCAGCCTAGCCATGTACCGTACGCAAACCACAAACTCACCCCGTTCTCCTCCTAAACTCCTCCAACCGCTCCTGAACCCTCGACCCATTCCACTCCTCCACTCTCCCCACACCCTCCTCCCGCGTGCAAGTAAGGGTCGGTAAACCCACCTGCTCAATACAGTAACTAGCAGCTACACTCCCCCACCTCGCCGCCTCAACCAGATCCCCCGTCCGCGCAAGCCCCACCGCAAAACCACCGAGAAACCCATTCCCGCCTCCCGTCGGATCGACCACCTTACTCGACTCCTGATGGTAGGCTGGAAGCCAGCGAGCGCTTCCGTCGTGAGAGGAGATAAAGCAGCCTTCTTTGCCTGCGCGGACGACCACTGCGCCTTTGTTGGCGGGACCCATGCCTGAGGCGAGGAGGCGCTGGGCGTGGTTTTCTACTAGGGCTTGATCGACGCCTGCCGCCGGGGGGTGGGTTTGGGAGAAGAGGGAGGCGAGTTCTTCGTGGTTCGGGCTGATGACCTGGACGTGCTTCATTGCTTTCAGCGTGTTGGGGAGTTCGGCTGGGGTGCAGAGGTCGGGGACGGGCTCCCAGATTATGTGGGGGTTTGTTTGGTTGTGTTTGGTGCGGTGGGTTAGTATCTGTTGGATCATGGCTGTGCATCGGAGTGGACTGCAGATTAGATGAAAACTTTTCGAACCCAGGAAGTCGGGGGACAGGTCATCGACTGTCAGCCGTTTCTTCTCCGTAAGATACTTGAACGCCCGAGACTCGTTCTCGCCGTACCCGTTCCAGCCGCGCGTGGTGAGCGCTTCCCGCGGTCTGATCAGCGCGCTGGTCTGCCAGGATTCGATCTGCGAGCGTACGGCGGCGGGGAAATCGGTTCCGGCGTCGACGATCCAAGCTATGGATTTCGATTGTGATGGCGGTGGCGAGAAGAGGCGGGCGCCGAGGGCGGAGTAGGTGCCGGCGCCGCCTATGATGTCTTTTTGGGAGGTTTGGTTGGGGGCTGAGGGGGGTGGGTAGATGTCATCTGTTGGTTGTTAGATTGGTGTCTGGTGTGTGGTGTGTGGGAGTGGGGTTTGGTGGTGATGGGTTTGGTACCGATTATGAACATGCCGAGCGTGACGAAGTCTATCGATGATGGTTTTCCTCCCTCCATCTCCTCCATGTCGCCCATACTTAGTGTTTGCGATATGGTACCCGGCACGTTAGAAGGGAGGTGAAGTTTGGGCCGGAGAAGTGAGGGAAGGGTGTTGCGGGAGGTTGCAGATGTCGCCAATGTAGAATGCACTCGACAAGCACATACGAAATCTCACTCCAACATGTAACGTCAACAAACCTTCCGGGAAGAGTGAGTTATTCGCGTGCATACATGTAGCTCACCGACACCAAATCACGTAGGCAGCTCGTGGCACAATCAAGGCAGACTTTCAGACTCATAAGCAACGTTGCTGTCAAACTGACCAACCAAACCACATCACATGTCTTCCGACTACCTGGTATATTTAAATGTTATGGACTGCCATTACATGTACTTTCCCTCCATTTCACGTCTGCTTCCCACACACTCTCACCTCCCCAACGTCCCAACTTCACAGCGCCAGACACTACTCATCGCCACTCAAGTCACCACGCAACCGCCCACTCGACGCAAAGCTCAGAACGATCCCAATCTCTAAGATGCCCGTGTCTGCATACCAAGAGGTACTGAATCAATCGAACTCCTTTCCGATCGTCTATCATTTCCCGCAAATCTCTAACATCATCACCACCAGCGCGTCTACGCCCTCGTCTCCCAAATCCCTTCCGGCCGCGTCACAACCTACGCCGCCCTCTCCGCAGCCCTCGCAACTTCTCCACGGGCAGTAGGAGGAGCTCTGCGGAGGAATCCTTTCGCGCCGGAGGTGCCTTGTCACCGAGTGGTTTGCGCCAACGGGGTGAGATCTCGAGCTTCGTGAGATTGTCCATGGAATTATGGACGCTGATGTCTCGTCCAGGCAATCGGTGGGTTCCTCGGCGAAGCGCAAGATGCTCCGTCGGGAATCAATCAGAAGAGGAAACTCGAATTGTTAAGGGGCGAAGGTGTGATATTCGACGAGAAGGGGAACTTGGTTGATTTGAAGAAAGTGTGGAGTGAGTTTGAGGTGTGAGTCCTGGTTGCATGATTCGATATCCTATTGCTATGCCGCGATGGTCTACTCTTCATCTTGAGATCAACACGCGACGGTGCTACCATGTGCCATAGAGCGCTGGCACTGGCCCAGATGGACAGCAACGAGATTTGTACTTTCAGCACCGCTTCGGTAAATATCATTGCTGGTGCACACTGCATGCTATACCTATGAGGCGAGCGCTTCTGGGATATGAGCGTAGAGAGTTACAAATGCTGTGTCAAAACTGGCTGCACAGGGGCATCCAGCCGGTCCAGGTGTCTCTCCATCTCACAGCTGAGAAGTTTGTACGCAGCTGAAGGTCAGCTGAAGGCGAGCGAAGCCCAGACAGACGAAAGGACAAGGGCAAAGGGTACGAAGCAGGAAGACGTTCTGAGGTCATCTAAATGTACGGAACGGATTATCTTGCTCTCCGGTCTGCTCAAGCCATCCCCGCTCTGATTCGTCACTTTGAGAGCAACAACCAAACGCTCACCATGGTCCATGGATGTGAGTTGCCAGACTTCGAGCAAATGACTCAGCGGCCAGGTTTGGCTTAACATCCTCCATCAAAGCCTGGGCATATCAATCCTTGATCTCCGACAAGAACCAGTGTCCTCATCGACATTCGACCGAGCCACACTGCCGTAATGATGAACAGCTTCAACACAGTATCAGCACGCTGGCAAGCTCTCGTCGCTCGCGAAGCATCTGCTGACGGAGCCACCGTGTACTGTGTCCGTACGACAGGCATCTACTGCCGTCCAGTCTGCAAATCGCGGCTCGCTCGGAGGTCCAATGTGGAATTCTTCGATACTCCAACTGAAGCCGAGACTGCTAGTTACAGAGCATGCAAGCGGTGTCGTCCTGAACTGACAAGCTACACGCCCGAGATGGACAAGATTTCGAGAGCTTGTGCAGCCATGATGGATAGTCGGTCTGAGGAATCGCCTCCGAAACTGGACGAACTGGCAAAGCATGCCGGATTGACCAAGTTTCATTTCCATCGCAGCTTCAAACGCGCAATGGGCGTCACTCCTCGAGAATTTATGTTGTTGAGCAGGAATGAAAGCGATACCTCGTCCAGTACTCAAAGTCCTAAAGCAGACACGTCTTCTTCACACACACCATTGGAATCCATATGCGATGATGTCACGACACCGCCGACGATGGATTTCAATACGTCGATACAACACGACGCGAAGTCCCA
>JAABUP010008996.1_pt1 | contig 12480 bp, 12 predicted proteins | sample 5559201 | NCBI WGS metagenome assembly JAABUP01 (sample SAMN10711887, study PRJNA513373) | rock metagenome | isolation source: Antarctica rocks | place: Antarctica | reverse complement strand
CTATAGAGGTGTTAGTAAGTAGGTAAACAAAGATGCGTGCCTCTATGAGTATTTGAGGCTAGTAAAAACAGCATTGCCAAGACCACATGCATTAGTGGCACGCTAACAATACTTATGGTTGATACCGTGTATAGTACAAAATAATACTATAGAGCGGCATGGGAAGCATTCAAATATCATTGGTCTGAGCTTAATCAGATGGAAGGTTCTATAGGGTCATGTGACAAACTCTAATACAATTAATATGCCTGTAACGAAGTATTCATGCGTCTCAAAGAGTGGCGAGCACCCCAGTCTTCACTCGATGGCGGGAGCCTCCAACTCCGATCAGCTGCTTTGAACATCTTTGCTCCGATACATCGCACCAACAGGAAACCAGTTTAAATCAACGTCTACAGCATGCGGATAGTTCCTCGCAGCTAAGACTTCCCGCATCGTATATCTTGTTCAATGCTTCGCATGTTACCCCTCCTGGAGGACTCTTCCCCATTGTTACATTCGACTAATCGGACGTGATCTTTCGATCGTTGGCGTTACACCGTCAGCTTAAGTGAGCTGCTTGCATGATTAGAGTGCTTGGAACCGCCCTCTAGACCGAGGTATGGATAGCGTCAGGCCCACGCCCACAGATCTCCCTTCCACAGCCCCGAACATACCCAGAGATCACAAACTCTCCGCAAAGACGTAAGCCAGATCTACGCAGCTCTTCCTACCACTTATCTCTAACGGCTCGCAGACCCTAGGATCCACAATGTCGGCTCCATCCAGCAACTCCCTTCACACGTCTAACTCAAACTACCAAGCGATGCTGACAACACAGCTCCTCGACACTGCTCCTCTCAACGAAGTCCCCGCCCGCTTATCCACTCCCTTCGACTACCTGACGACCAGCGACACCGACGCCGACAACGCCGACCTGCCCCGCACCCGCCGCTGGGCATGGTACTGCAAGGACCCCGCGTGCCCCAAATACTGGATGGCCTGGCTCTGCAAGTCGAATTTCTGGTTGCATCTGTATGAGACGGCTGTGCACCGCGAAGATGTACGGACGCACACACGGGCGGGACGGCGCGAGCTGGCGAGGGAGTGGAGAGTCGACACAGATTGGGAGATGAAAGGGCCGAAGCAGCCCAAGCCTGCTCGGGGACAGAATGGCATTGTATCGGGCGATGATGGGACCGCGTGGGCGTAGAGTCTTCCTAGTGTTGGCTCATGAGGTAAGGGTCTTGGAGTGAGCAGGGTTGGCAATGGGCTCTCACAGTGATGCTTTTAAGCATTAGGTAGATCGATCTAGCTTCTTGAGATTGCAGGATTTGTCGAGGCCAGCACAAATTGATGCCAGTGAGCTATGTTGATAGCGTAAAATTCTACTTTTGACACAAACTCAGTTTGGGATTACGCTTCTGTTGGGTTGCTTGGCGTACTCGCCTCCCAGACTGGTAGTAAGCCGGATGAAGTCCTGGGAGGTGTAGGAGTGCAGACTTTCATATCTAACTGTGAAATCACATACTCTGGATTGAAAGGGACAAGTCTTGCCCCTCGAAACCTATAGGTAGGTTTTTTTTAGTCATAGCCGCCCTGAATGCCGTATGAAATATGGGAAAGAACTGCAGCTTAGAAAGATGAGTTATATACACGCGCATCAGGTCCTCAATTTCCCACTCGTACGCCTTTTTGAATGGGATAAAACACCCTATATCAAGAGGGTAGAGCTGATGAGACGAGTGAGGGGGAATACAAAGGGTGACAATATTGTTCTCTCTGCCAGTCTAAGGGACTCTTTCTTAGTGGTTTATAGCATTCAAGTATCATCTAGTTACTGTGCATGGCATTGCACTTTCGCGCTTGACGTGTCTTTCTTCAGCCTGTAGTTGAATATCAGATCCCCGAGCGGACACAGGTGGCCGAACTCAACTGTACTGTAGTCATATTGTGGGTATCACCTTGCAGGATACTGTCAAGCGCCGGACCCACGCCCTCAGTCTTATGCTAGCGCTCCGTCGCTTAAGCCATCAGTCCTACAACTTCGCCTCATATCTCAGCTTCATGGCGCTTCGCCAAACCATACCAAGCCGCTGAAAGCACGCAAAAAGTGACTTTCGAGGCATATATCCAGCATAGATTGACTCCCACCAAGCAGCGAATGAACCTGGAAAAGCTAGGTCAGTAGCAGCTCTATGTCATAGATTCAGCTCATTACCTTCAACTGGACCGAGCTCCGCGAATCCCAAAGCCTCCAGAACCCATGGCGAGAGTACTACGAGGATTCCGAGCGCAAGTAGAGTGCAGAAAATAGGATGATCGTGAGGAAACTCGGCAACTTCCTTGATAGCCTTGTCGAAAGCACTCTTCATTGCCTGACCCATAGGAACGCCATCGTTCAAGGTCTTTTCAAGCCGCTGGAGGACGGCCTTTGCCAGGTTCCCAGTCCAGTTATTTGTACCCACAATGTCGTGTAGAGACTTCTCCAGTTCTACACCGCCTTTCTCTGCGTTGTAGAGGGATGTCAAAACATCAGCTGCCATGACTTCAATTTTGTCGACGCTGTTAGGTGGATCCGGGTGAGAAGGCGAGGCAGTCGCTCAGTGCTTTGAGGATCGAAGCCATAATCTTATCAACGGTTAGCTGCTGCCAGATGAAAAGGGCGACTAATACGTACGCTGAGCTTTTGCCGATTGTTGTGTGGAGTGGAATGGAATGCAGTCGCCGCGGTTGGCTCAGCCTTCAGAGCCTCTCGTACTCGGGCTGTCACTTGATCTGTTTCCTACAATGCAACCAATAGTCTCGTCGGAGTCCATACTCTGATGCTGCAGTTCTATTACTATGTCATCCTATTTGACAGTGACTTTGAGAAGAGTTTAGCAATAATGAATGCATGTGAGGTCTCGCTGAGATTATTCCAAGCCTATATCCCCTTCCAAGAGCATTGGGATAGGAAGCCTGTGCTGAGATGCTGAGCAAGATGGTCGAACTCAGAGATCTAGCATACAAACTTGAAATTAGGCATCATGCCTCACCTGCCTTGTTATAGTATAGCGGTGTATATAGACCTTCCACTTGAATAGATGAATATACAGTATTAATAATTGGCGGACGAGGCTTTCCACCTGAACCTAGGTCGGGCGACACAACAGGCTCGAGGAGTAGGCAGAGTGGTAGCGGCTGCTGCAAATGCGCCTTTACATACACGTGCCTCCCTCCTATTGCCCGTATGGGTTTACGAAAAGCTACTCCTAGAGCTTTTACATCTCCACCTCAAAGTCCAACGAATACACGAAATCAAAAGAAATCTATGTCTCAAAAGCATCGTAACTCTCCTAGACGCATAATTGAACATATCACTTACCCTTATAGCCTACCAAAGCCTCCAAGTGCCCAGCTGTGGATTCGAATTGAGACCATCACCTAGAAAAGGATGGGGTGCTTTCGCGACAAGACGTATTGAGCAAGGGACTCGATTAATCGGGCAACACTAACATCTGCACCTAGTAATTAGTTTGTATCCAATTTTAGTGTATATTACATAGTAAATAAACACAGGCACATCACAGTTCATTATCTATTTATCTTTCTACCTATCTACACATATCTTGCTGTCATCATTCACCATGTCATCATTCTTGATTTTTGTCATCTTTAACATCAAATCTGTAAGGAAAAAGCTTTTTCTATTGAATAAGAAACTCATTGTAATGTCAATTGATGAATTCAACATCAATCAGCCCTATGTGAACAATATTTGATGTTGTCAGAATGTCTGAACCTATTCAGACTGTGTCATTTCAAATTATCTATGTTGTCAATATTGAAAAGAAGTCAATTTCTGTTCAGAAAGACTTCTTAGTGCCTTAGCAATGTTCTGTCAGAGTTAAGCAGCAGTGTATAATGAGTTTTACTGTCACTCACTTCTTTAACAAAAGTGCAGTTATACTTTGACAAAATGACAATTGAACAGAGCATACTCACACTCTTGAGAAAACTGATTGTTTAAAGAGAAACTCAAAACTCTGTGAAATTGAACATTAAAGATGAGGTTATATGGCTATGAATACGGGGTTTGACTGAATTTATGTCTAGAATGAATAGCAAGAGTGTGAAGAATCTGATGAAGAAATACAAGACACTAGGGGTCTCAAAGTTGATGACAGTGAGGTAGATTAGCATAGAAAATATATAAAACATCATAGTCTGTATGGAATTTACGATTTCCCACTGAAACGCGATTCTATGACGCGGCTGTGTTTATTTAGTATGTAATCTACACTAAAACTGGATACAACTAATTACTAGGTGCAGATGTTAGTGTTGCCCGATTAATCGAGGCCTTGAGCGAGGAGCAACGATCTTGAGGGAGATGCCACTCTTGATCATCCGAAAAGCCCATGAAGAAATCACGGAACAAGACATCTGGGCGGCTTTTCAACAGCTAGGACCCAACGAGAAACAATGGTTTCTGCATCTCCGTGAAAATGCCTCGAGGCCGTTCACACACATGGCTGAAGCCTTCGCCGAGAACTCCTTCGCAATATCAGGCGGCACAACTAATGGCTCTCCCATGCATGGCCTATTCATCCTTCACTCGCGCTTTAACCATTCGTGTATACCCAACTGCAAGATTCCAGTCACGAGTGGGGAGGTCATTGCCAGTTTTGCAACCAGGGACATCGTCGCGGATGAAGAGATCACTTTCTGTTACAACACAGATTTCGAATGCAGGACCAGACATGAACGGCACCAAGCACTGCGTTTTGTGTGCTATTGCAAAGCTTGTCTAATCGACACGCCCCTCCATCAACTCAGTGATATCCGACGAAGATTCATTCGAGGGTTGCAGTACCTTACGCTTGGTATAGATCTAGAAGGGCAGAGACAGACTTCTGCGTCACCAATCATCTTCGACTCCAAACTAAGGAAATCAGCAGACGAATTCAGCATCCCTCTCTCTGCTCGGTTGATATATAACCTCCTGGTTATGTATCTCCTAGAAGAGGAAGGCTTGCTGGATGATTTCATGGTCAAAAGAATGAATTCAGGAATTCAACACACGACGAGCTGGTTCAAGACAGAAAGCAACGCGGTTATTGCAAGGCTCGCCATTGCACAAGAATCCTGGCTACGTAAGTTCTGTGTGGCCTTCAGACTCTGGGGGCGAGAGGATGCCGCCGATCATACCATTGCCTTAGCCTTACGAGGACTACGGGACTTCCATAACCCACCTACCTAGACGCATTGAATACGGTCAAGGTAGTACATACTACTCTCTGGCTTCTGCTGACTGTATCTTTAGCAGGGCTGAACCTGGGCCTCGGCGGCGCGAAGAGCGAGCTGAGCCCACAATATGTCCTGGGCCTGTGTTCCGGAGTGTGCAGCGATGTTGGGAGAGTTTGTGAGTGTGTGTGGGGTTGTTTTGTGGCTGTGGTTGTCGAAGTCGGGGGGCTGTGCCTTGCCCTGGCTTCCCTGAGTCCTCCGTTGATTTCTCGGAATGTGAGCATAGATATACATAACCGTGAACAGCCCTACGGTTTTAATAACTATCTCCCGCCATGTCTTTCCGATACCTTTCATCGTAGGACAAGTCTTGCGTCGAGGAGTTCACACATCAGCATCAGCATGCTGGCGACAGCCAGGGCAAAACTTCTACTGTAACAGTGCAGCGCCTCCGCACCGGCCCGTTTCGCCAAACAAACCACACGCGCTGGCCCCTCCTCCTCCCCTTCTCCCATCTAACAACCACTTGCTGGGACGTCGACCTCTCCGTCCGCCAGCTACTGGTGCACCGCTTTCTCGTCTGCAATCCCCATCTTGTAGTAGTTCAAGCACCAGCTCGGCGCACATGGCTAGGGCAACAACCGGCTTCAAAACTACACACCTCTGAACCCGCGAACTCCTTCTACGACAGCAATGGCAATCTTGTCGTCCGCGTCATTTCGCATAATGGCACCTTCACCAGCGCTCGTCTTACAAGCCATCAAATTTCGAGCAGACAACGCGGCAGTCTCATAGCTTGCCCCCCTAGAATGTACCCTGCATTCTGGCTGCTGCATTCAGAGCCCTTTAGCTAGCCATACGATGGAGAGTTTGATATCTTGGAGAGTAGCAATATCGATCGTGTGAATCATACGTGTATGCATTGGGGCCTTTTTCAATGACGAAGATCACGACAGGCATCGCATCGTGGATACGACCAGTCCAGGTATCGGCATAGCTGTGCCCAAATACGAATTTGCATAGGAGTAGCCAGAGAACTGAAACAAAAGGAAGGTTCTCCAGCCTGTAGTTGAATATCAGATCCCCGAAGGAACGAAGGTGGCCGAACTCACCTGTCATGTTGCGGGTATCACCCTGCAGGCTAGCGCTCCGCTGCCGCCGCGAAGTACCTCGACGGTACCGACTCCGGTTCACCCTCCTGCCCTGACCTCCCGTAAAGGAGGAGTCACCCGATCTCGAGCCATTGCCTCTTTTTTGTGTCAAGACCCAGTGCCCCTTCTTGCATTAACGACGAGACGAAGAGCTACAAGGAGCAGATGGGTTTCGTTTTGTCGCTTTTTAAAGATGAGGGATCATTTCGAATGCTCTATGAAGTACTCGAATGACCGGTGCAAGGCGTCGCTTCTCCCGGGATAATAATTTGCAAATTTGAAATTTCATATGTTCTACGGTGCTTAGATGTTTGTTGCTTCTGATTTGAATCCGTTTGATTATTAACAACACTATTATGAGCATACCTCGCGACCTCTTATGATGGCTAGGCACACAAAATTCGTCCGAGTTAGTGCTCTCGCGTCTTACGCTAGTAATCTGATCTTGAATCTCACTATTTCACGTCGCCTTCTCATTTTCTTTGATAACATCAAAGTCCGCTGGGGTCTTTATCTCTGGTAGAGGGTAGCTCTGTTCCTGAAAGTTTATTAGTCACTGTCTTTACACGACAATAACGACACTCACCATCTGCTCCTTAGTCGGCGGCCAGTGAAGCACTTCTGTTGAGATGTACGCATAGTATTTGCCTCCCTTTCGGATAACTAAAATGACATCTGCCCCAAAGAAACGGTGAAGATCATCTACTTTGCTAACGAGGGTGACCTTCCTTCGTCGAAAACTTCTCCTGAGTATTCCTCTTTCGCTGTTGTTTACACATAGATGCTCGGCTGGATCAGAGATTCCCTAGCCTAGGAACCTGACTAGACAATCAAAGCTTTAGTGTTTTAATCGTCGACTAAAGAGAGAGCTGCAGTCTGGGTATAGCCTCAGCATCATAATGAAGCTGGTGACGAATCCAGGTTTGCTACCCTGGAGACAATACTTTTGGAGGTCTGGGTGGTGGTTCTAGGACTGGCCGTTGTTGGGTGCGCCATTTCTGGAGGAGTCCCTTCTGGAGTCGCATTGCTAGGGCTAACCTCTTATGCAATTAAGATGCAAAACATGCTGAATACCGGCAACTTTTTGCTTCTAATTTGAACGCCTTCCCACAAGCCGATCTATCGGGGCCTGCGTGGTATCTCCTACACTGTACGTCTGCATGCTATGCCAATCTCACCAAGATCTCCTATGATATGGACATCATTCAATGGTATGCCGTGGCGCTTGCAGCCATTGCTGCCCTTTCAATTGTCTTCTACATGTTGGGAATTTCGATTGGCTTTCTGCGTACCTACGTGACGTACAATTTTCTTAAACATGTCTTTTATGCACGGGTTCACAAGTATGTAAGAGGTACCACTCGATATCATGCGCTCCTGGTCCTTGCTCTCCTTGTGGGCAATGTCGTTTGCCTCATGGGTAGTCGTACAAAGATCGTGCAGCGAACAGGGCTGCTATCTATAGTGAACCTCGTCCCTCTTGCTCTCGGAAGCCATATGAACTCTGTCGTCAGTTGCTGTGGACTTGAATACGAGGCTTACAATGCCATTCATCGTTGGATGGGGCGGGTAGCCGTGATTGAGGGAGTGATCCATATGATTCTTGCGATGGTATTACGGGCGCCTGACCTAGACTTGTCAACTCAAGTAGCGGCATTGGTGGTGAGTCTCCCCTCGTTGAGATGAGGACCACTGACCAAATGAACCATGCTGCTTCTGCGATGACCGCCATTTTGATCACTTCCTTTTCAATCGTGAGACATCGTTTCTATGAGATCTTCTTGACTATCCATCGGGTTCTGGCTGCGATTATCATGACTGCCATTTGGATCCATGTTCCGGGGAAATTACTCAGCATACCAACGATATATCTCCTCGTTGCATGTTGTGTATGGGCATTTTTACACCTTCTCCGGACGTGTCAAATACTGTATCGGAACTTCCGCAATTGGAAATACTCATGCAAAGTCTCCATCGAATCCCTACCGGATGCTTATCAGGTCCATGCCAAGATTTCAAGGCCTTGGAAGTACCGAGCGGGTCAATACGTATACGTCTGCGTCCCGGGAGCAAGCTACAGCGCATTCTTGCAGTCGCACCCATACATGGTCGCGTGGTGGTACCCATATGATAAAGATCGGGATGTGGTCGTCTTCATCATTCAACGGCAGACGGGATTCACACAAAGTCTTCAAACTAGCATCAGCTCATCCCAACCCACTGAATTGAGGGCCACTGTTGAGGGACCTTACGGCAAGGAGATACATCTCGATGAGTACGGAACAGTCTTGTTATTCGCGACGGGTATTGGCATAGCTGGCCAGCTGCCGTACGTGAAACAGCTCCTTGAGAATTTTCACAATTATGATGCAAAGGCAAGGAGGATCGCATTGTTCTGGCAGGTGGATGCTGAAGGTAGGCCTCCGCTAACTCGAGGAGAACCCCTGCTAACAACCACCCTGAAGAACACTTGCAATGGGTGGGACAATGGATGACTGACCTCCTCGAGCAAGACTCTGAATATGTAAGTTTGATCTCAAGGCCACAGTCGGAGTATCCCTGATCCACATTTCTGATAGGTTCTTGACATACGTCTCTTTGTCACTGGGAATTACATTACCGACGGCGCAGAACACGGTATGGTCGGCCGAGTCGGTAGACATGACCGTATTATCGTGAATTACCGAGGTTTCGACATTGAGAATCTGATCAGATCTGAAATTGAAGGGCGAAAGGGTCAAAGTGTGATCTCATGTAAGTCTGGCTATGAAGAGATTCCTTACCCGTGACTGACGATTTGACATAAGTATGTGTGAACAATCATGTAGGAGAACAAGTCCGAGAGGTCGTAAGGCAGATGTTGAACAAGGATGTTCACTTAAAGGAGTTGCCGTTCCACCCATTGTAATTTCAATGAGATGAGGCGAGGTGATTGGAATTCAATAATAATAATGTCCATGTGATATTGAACAAATTAGCCTACTTACCTGGTGTACCTCTGTACATAGTGAGAATCTAAAATGTTATCATAACTTGAACTTGATGTGCTCTCGACTCATATGAGCTTGCTTGCTGCCGTGCTAGCGAATCCGCTAGTGCGTTTTTCAATCACGGATTGGGGATGGTCTTATGTTTGCCTCACCAGCCTAAGGTGACCAACCGTTGTTTGTGAGGCTTCACCAGCGAACCGACAAGGACCCTTTATCTTCGTCCTACCTTGAGACAGAGCATCTATTTTCTTCTTGAAGCTTGAAGTTTTGGTTCTGAAGGGTTCGCTGGTCTGCTTTGATCTTCACTAGGTCAACTCTGAGATTCTCAATGAGGCTGTTCTGCTGAGTTATCGTTTCCTTTAGCGTCGTGATAAGCCGGGTAATCTCCTCAAGGTCATTTTGCTTTTTAGTGACTGTTCTCTTCATAGTTTTCCTTGGTGTTTTGGGTACTTCTTGGACTCGCGTTTGATTTGGCGCCTTTGGGGTTTCTACCGTAATTCCTTGGGTTCTGTCTAATTCCTCCTCGGCGCCTTGAGTTCTGGGCCTTTCGTTCAAGGGCCCGAAGGGGTCCTCTTCTGCCCAGTGCTCTTGAGTTGTCGTTGAAAGATCACGTGATACCTCACTTAACCTCTGACGACGCGGTCGACGCATCCCTCCTGTTCCCACCTTCATATTCTCCCACTTCTTGGTCCTCAATATTGTTGTCGATATTGGAATACGTTCTCCTCTGCAACACAGTCGCTGATGACATCGGCTTGTACTGTACTATCAAATACAGGCTTCTGTACGTACTGTACTGTACTTCATTCAATGCAACTGTACTTCAGTACGCACTGCAGTGCAAAACTCTACCATACATAAAAAAATGACGCTATTCAACGGTCTCCTCACCCAAAATCAGCTTTAACAATTTGTTCTCTTCCTGCAATCCCCTGAGCTTATATCAGGACTTTAGACTTTCAAATGCCTCAATGATATTCATGCCTAGCCTGTTTCTAAGGTGCAAAAGCAGTATTTTAGCACTAGAGAACAGTCTCTCTGAATCTGCTGACATAGCTGAAATTGACAAGATATTTAAGGTTAGCTTGCTGAGAATCAAGTAGCTGGTTTGCTGAGCTTTCTCTTGTCATCAAGCTCTAAAGTTAATGTTGAAGGTGCAATCAGAAGCACAGTATTTAATGTACTCATCTTCTACACTTGACATCTGCTGCATCTTGCTCATTTATACTGTGAAGCTATTCCTCTTTCTTGATTTCTTTATTATGTTTGAAGCAGTAGGTCTGCTAAATGAAAGCTTAACTTGACACTTAATAGTTATAATAAACATAATGAGAAAGAATGTTGTGATATCTGACTAAGAGATGAAGTTTGTGAAGTTATTTTGATGAGGTAAATGTCTCTTAATTAACATTTATGTTTATGTGAAATTGAAAAAAATTTGATGAACACTTCTTAATATCTCAACCACTACAAATGTCACAAGGTATTTTTTTAATTTCTTCAAGAGTGATGACTTACAGTTTTCATTTAATATCATTTTCATGCTTTATGTTGTGAAATAGAAATGCTGCAATATTTTAAAGAAGATAGAGAATCTCAAAAAAATTAAGCAAGAGAGTGCAATTGCACTACAGTTGCACTGCAGTGCACTTTCATTTGCATCTTCTTAAACTGCTGTACAGAGAAGCTGTACTGTACTGACTTTATTGTCTTGTTGTACATACTGTACTGAATTGCACTGCAGTTTGTACTGTACTTCAATTGTATTAATGAAAACACTGTTAAATGATTGTTCATTTTGAAGCAACTTGAATTATTGTGATTAAAGTCTAGAAATAAGCATTAGCTATTTGATATCAATTGAATCAAGTCATTGTAAATTTGAAAATGTGTTATGTAAACAACACAGATACTTGCCTGTAGTACTAATTTGATACTGTAGACAGGCAGGTACTAAAGTGAAGACATACATCTATAAATGTAAAGGTCACAACAAACAATCAAAACAAAGTAAACAAACTGACACAAATCACAGACTCAATACTTAACGTCATCACTATTGTTCTGCATTTCAAAGTTTCATATAGAACTTCTATATGTGCATGCTTGTTTCTCTGCTAGTTTTGAAAAGGTTTTTTCTTTTTTTCTGTTTGTTGATGTCACAGAACTAGCCCAACTACTTGATAGCAAATTGTCAACTTCAATGAGAGAGAATGTAGAAGCTTCATAGTGTTTCTTTTCTCACTTTGATTGTATTTTAAAGTCAAGCATAATTTGAGAATAAACAGGGTTGCAAGAAGAAGTAAATGCTGATGAACTTCAAGAAAAAGGTGCAAAGTTAAACGTGCTTTAAGACAGAGATCTCTGTAGAAACATTTAGCAAGTCTGTAGTATACTGAATGAGCTCACAGTACAGCTGAATTCCTGCTCTGATTTGGTTCTAGGTCTGCAGTGTCTTGAGTTCTTTTTTGTTCTTCTAGCTGAGTATTTTGAGTATTGCATTTAGCTTGTTAAATTGTTAAAACAGCTTGAGGCAGAAATGAGACCTTTGTAATTGAATTGATTGTCACCTAAATTGATGAAGCTTTCTGTGCTAGTCTCAGGTGCTGAGAGCTCAGAATTCAAACTCATATTGCTATATTAACAATGCAAAGTGAAAATAAAGAAAGTAGCAAAGTGTCAAAAAAAACCATTAAAATTGTGGTTAAAAATAGAAATTACCATAGCTTTTAAGCTATCAAACACCTGAGGGCTCAGACAATCACCTTCTTTTATGAGTTCTTCTTACTTCATATTATTCATGAATATTATTCATTAAGGATTTTCATTATTCATTATTCATTCATTTCAACAAAAGCTTAATGAGTGAATATTCATATTCATTCATCAGAAAAAAAGCTTAATAGAGGTGTTTAGCAAGAGTAAAAAACTCAATTTACTCAATGTTATTTACTCAACAGGGCGTATTAATTTTGATCTGGCGCTAAGCATGGGTTCATTGAGTTAGTCATTTACCCATTGAGTTAGGGTTAGGGTTAGGGTTAGGGTTAGGGTTAGGGTTAGGGTTAGGGTTAGGGTTAGGGTTAGGGTTAGGGTTAGGGTTAGGGTTAGGGTTAGGGTTAGGGTTAGGG
>JAABUP010008995.1_pt1 | contig 12480 bp, 15 predicted proteins | sample 5559201 | NCBI WGS metagenome assembly JAABUP01 (sample SAMN10711887, study PRJNA513373) | rock metagenome | isolation source: Antarctica rocks | place: Antarctica | reverse complement strand
CGTACATCAGCAACACGAACATTAGACTATAGAACAGGAAGCCGTCGTAGTGTGCGAGTACAGTGGCTTTAAGGTTGTATATTTGTATTCGACGAAGACGTTATCGACATCTTCGCTTCCCTACGGGACCGGATCCATTCCCAAATTTGCGTATTCCCTTGTTGACCAACCCCGCCGCCCCCAACCACCAACTCGCGGAAGCCTTTGCAAGTCGTACTCAATCCTTGAGCGGCCACAATGAATGCCCTGACCTCGAATAAGCGCCAAAGGCGTGAAGATTATCGCAAAGCTCACAAAGATGAAGGCTTGTCTGAGCTGCCAAAGAAAAAGTTCTACAGACAGCGAGCACACGCCAACCCTTTTTCTGATCATCAATTATCCTAGTGAGTGCTTTGCATTAAAAGTTATAGAAATGTGCTAACAACTAGTGAGATAATCCAGCCCCGTCAGCCCTGCGCAAATGGATTGGTCGCCATATTACCCAGCTTTCATTGCATCAAATGAGAATCTATCTGCATGTGATGATCGCTGTCCGACTAATGCTGATGCTTTAAACATACGGCAATTGGTGAGGGAAGTGGAGGTGGCAGACATCGGATGCGGATTCGGGGGCTTGCTGGTTGCACTTGGACCACGGTTACCGCACGAACTTCTCCTAGGTAAGGGTTTGGAGGCACACCAGTACAGCTTCGTCGTCTTAGGATTTGCACTCATTCATTCGTACAGGTTTGGAGATCCGAACGCAAGTCACGGAATTTGTACAAGATAGGATCAAAGCCCTTCGAAACCAGAATCCGGATACTGGTCTCTACCAAAACATCGCTTGCCTTCGCGCCAATACCATGAAGTTTCTCCCGAACTTCTTCAAGAAGCGCCAGCTTACCAAGATCTTCCTTTGTTTTCCGGACCCTCATTTCAAGGCGAGGAAACACAAAGCTCGAATCGTATCTACTACGCTGAATTCAGAGTATGCGTACGTAATGAAACCTGGCGGAATCGTATATACCATCACAGATGTAAAGGACCTACACAATTGGATGGTGCAGCACTTCGACGCGCATCCCTCGTTCGACCGTGTATCCGAGCAGGATCAGGAAAATGAGGAGTGTGTGCAGGTCATGAGAATGGAGACGGAAGAGGGAAAGAAGGTCGAGCGAAATCAGGGTCACAAGTTTATAGCTTGCTTTCGCAGGCTTGAAGATCCTCCTTGGTCATGATGCACTGGAGACCCACATCAGACATTGTCAGTTCCGGCATACGTCACTCAAGAAAGAAGCCTGAGATTGTGAATGTTAGTTCCGACTTCAACACCGAGGATGCATTTGGCATCGGCGTCCACCACTACAACCGTTATGAATCTACAAGGAACGCAGAAAAGCTGCATTGCTCATCTGCAGAGTCTTACGTACATTGTCGGCTTGCTAGAAAGGAGGTTCGAAAGTATTGAACTATGCTACCAATGCTTTTAGTTGTCGAAGTCGAGATGGAGTGGTCCAGTGATGAGCTGCCATCAGGAGATTTCCGACTAGGTAGATCTAGAAGACACGTTGCCGGCTAGATTTCGCAATTGAGCTCTCTGTCGTAGCTTTTCCCGATCGTGGGATATTGGTTGTCCACCGTCTACTCCAAGCCATAGATCTCGATTATGACAAAGTAAAAGATCATACACGATTGATGTAGCGATGTATAGCAAGTGTGGCAATGCTCCAAATTGATGTTAGGAGGGGCATAGAAGCATTGGTAGAAGTTGCTTCTACGCAAGCCACAGCTTAAGGCGGAAGACGTGTCTGGCGCATGGCGCATGGCGCATGGCTGCCATGTTGATTCTTGATCGTCGTCGACGTTTTCGTACAGTAGCTCTGCGGCTTCACAAACGCCCAATCATGCCGCCTATACGTTTGAGTCGTTCTTCAGTACTATGGAATTGACTCATCGAGATGTAATCGTCGCAGCTATCGTCACTTTCGTCGCTTGGGGCTATGCAGTCCACTGGCTTCCAATCTTGCGCTACGTCGTATATTCCTTCGTCGCGGGCGTCGCTGTCACATCCATAGTCGTTGGAGCACTGATACTATCGACCTCTAGAGGCGAGGTTTATGATGGAACTAGAGCCTACAGGAAGTCCAAGACTGTTGCATTTGTGGCTGCGGAAGCCTGGAAGGAGGAAACGAAGTCACTGAAGGCCCATGCAGAGTATAGACGGGGCCCGCTGTATCCACCTTCATTCGTTGTTTCTGACAGCCTTGACACGTTGCTTGTCCTGATACTCCGAGACTTCATCACATCTTGGTACAGCAATATAAGCCGGAGTCTTTCTTTCACCAACGAGGTTGATCGGGCTATAAGGACGGCATTAATCAACATCAGGGACAGGATATTTGGAGTGGACTTTGTGGAGGTCACAGTCTCGCGCTTTATTCCTATTGTCACTGAGCATCTCCGGGAATTCGATCAGGCTGAAAGGGTTGTCAGAGGGGAGAAGCTTAACCGCAATGTCACGGAGTCAGAGGAGCTCGATCTGGCAATTGCTGGGAGGTATCGGGAGGGAAAGCTTCATCCGGCAGCGTCGTTGTCCTTCTCCGATACGAAGCTCATGCAGCAAGAACATCTGAGAAGGACTGTCGTGAGGCTGCTCCCGGAGATCTTGCCGGAAAATGTAATCAGGAGTCGAGCGGTTTCGGTGCTGCTCAAGGAAATCGTAGCTTGTGCGGTACTCTCTCCGGTGATGCAGTTGCTGTCCGAACCCGACACTTGGAATCAGCTGATGGAAGCATATGTAATGCTCCCGTCCCGGATTCAAGGCTCATGGTAATTATTTATAGGGTCGAACGATGCTGCAAGACCGGAAGTCTGTTCGAAAGCTTCGTGCAGCCCTTGACGAGCATGCATCGCCCGCTCCAAAAACGATGGAAGCTCGCCCCTTCCCGAAACTTGCTGTTAATGACAATGAGCGCAAGTTCGAACGGTTCATAAGAGCCATCAGGCAGTGCAACAATTTATCCGACGCTCGCCGTTTCAGGAGCGAAGTAGCAAGTCAATTAATGCGGGAAGCTTCGGTCGAAGAGCAAGACAAAACATACTTGCGGCGATTGGAGACGGGGAAGCGGATTTTGGATCAGAAAGTGGGAAAACTGAGCGCTGTTGGAGGGCTTACAAAAGACACAGTACTACAACCGAACTTCCGGAATGGTCATGCTTCTCCCGGAGTCGAGAATGCTACAATCGTGGAGATATTGCATGATGTATTAGGGCTATCGTATTTCATGGAGTACATGGATCGTCATAGTCTGATGACTCTCGTACAGTTCTGGGTTGTGGTGGATGGTTTCCGTAATCCTTTGGAAGATGGTTTCCTTGACGATGACGAAATCAGGGACGCACCGCTGGATTGGACCGATACGGATCGACTCGATATTGCACAGATCAACGATGCATATCTCTCAAAGCCAGAGCTTGGCGTTCCTGATATTCTTCGCGAGGCTGTCAAGTCATTCATTCAAGCCGGACGCAGCGCGACTCCGGTACAATATCAACGAGCTCGCAGTGCAATCTTGCGGTCTCAGACAGCGGTTCTGGATGAGATGCGAAGTCGATGCTTCCCAGGTTTCAAGAGTTCGGACTTGTACTACAAGTATCTGGCATCTGACGAGTCCTCCTCTAAAACAGGCCCGAAATTTGCACCAAAAGCATCCAGACATTTGACAACTGCACCAATCAAAGAAGTACTATCACATACACCACATGCGCCTCCGACGGCTTCGCGTCAAAGTGCTAGAGACACCGATCTGCGTAGGACAGCCGCATCTTCAACCGATCTAAAGTCGACCGTCCAACGCTTAGACTACGCTGCTCCGCAACGACGCTCTTTCGAGATCAGCCCTTCAGCACCCCTTTTTCCTGACCATGATTATGACACCGATCCTCTCGCACAGTCAGCACACAGCATCGACATCGACATCGACTCGTTGGACAGCAGTCAGCCTTATGGGGCTCCAGAACAAATGGTCCAAGCCATGGAAGCAGCGTTGAATGACATCATGGATGATAAACCACAAGCAGATGACGCACGAAGCGCGTTCTTTGAATCTCCAGATCCCAGTCTAAAGTCCCCGCACGAATTAGATTCGTCCAGAAGCTTTATGGAGTCCCCTCGCGCTAGGTCTCCACATGGAGATAAAGAGCGGGAAAAACCAAATCTAGCATCTTTAGGTCTGGTGAACATGTCAACTCGCGTTGGTGTTTTCTCAGAAGATGACCTTTTCGACGACGAAGAAAAGTTCCTCGAGGACGAACATGCCGATCCAGAGGATGCTGTGGACGAGAAAGATCCCGAAGACGAGATAGTTCAGGCTGCACCAGGAGACCTTGGTTTAGCAGAAGCTATCTCCGCCCTCACCTCCGACATAGAACGACTCGTGGCCCAAGATTCCATTGTTGACACCTTAACCCGCAAAGCGGAACTTACTAACAATACTGCGGAACTGAGGATTTTGGGCAAATCGAAGTCAAGTCTGCAACGGGAGATCCGGAGGAAGGAGCTGCAGAGGCAGCAGTATATAGTTCAGGAAAGTGACAGCAGCCTATATGGCCGAGCAACAGTCGAGATCAAGTCGGTTATGGTGGGGAAGGATGAAGACGGGCAGGAATTTGCGCTCTGTAAGTTGCGAAGCCATGCGTACTTCTAGAGATACTGATTTTTCGCAGATGTCATCGAAGTACAGCGCAAAGCTGGCGAACAGATGCCGGCTGCTTCGTGGGCTGTTGCCCGTAGATACAGCGAATTTCATGATCTGCATCAACGGCTACGCTTGATGTATCCGGCCGTTCGACATTTTGACTTCCCTCGGCGCCGTCTCGTCTTGAAGCTGCAGAAAGACTTCTTGCAGAAACGTCGTTTTTCGCTAGAAAAGTACCTTCGAGTGAGTCTTCCCTGTCGCCCGCTTAGAGTCGAGCTGACTGATCCTTCCAAGGAGTTACTCCGAATGCCCGCAGTCTGCCGCAGCCGTGATCTACGCGCCTTCCTGTCCCAGCAAGCTATCATTTCAGCCAATGAAACTGGACGCGATGCCGAGAGGAGAGACATCGTGACGAGAATCTACAACTCGGTCACAGATGGCATGGATGACTTCATCGGAAATATACCAGTTTTGGATCAGCTCTCAGTAGCTGGGCAGAATCTCATATCGGCCGCTACCAGCCAGCTCAGCACGATACCGCCAGCCATAGCCGAGGGCTCGGTCAGCGCGGACGAGGCAGAAGTAGAGCTCAACGCATTCGAAAACCGTGAACTAGAACCGTTCGTCAAACCTATCTGTGACATATTCCTTGAAGTCTTTGAACTCAAGCGAGGAAACAACTGGCTGCGAGGTCGGGCAGTCGTGGTGGTGTTGCACCAGCTTCTTGGAGGTACGGTGGAGCGCAAGGTCCGCGAATATGCCAAAGCCCTGGTTCAAGAAGACTCTATTCTCAAATACATCAATTTGATCAAGGACACTATGTGGCCGATGGGTCAAGCTCGACGAGAGGTTACGTTCCGGACTGATTCGGAGAAGATCAGGAGTCGGAAGGAAGCCGGCGTTATGCTTGCGACACTGATACCGGATCTGGCCGGGAACATTGTTGGCAGAGCCAATGCACAAGCAGCCAGTCGACGGATCTTTGCGACTCTCAATAACCCTCGTTTGAATTCTCATCTCGCTTTCACGCTTCTAGATGAGCTTGTACAAGTACTATTTAGGGATATAAGGTTGCGGTAGGTGTAAAACTGGCGTTCAGGCGAGTATGTCTGGGCAGGTGCCAAATACACAGCATCGGAGGGCGTTTTAAGTCTGAGGGCTAAACATGTACATTTCGTCCTAGGAGGCTAATCGTACATCTCCTGGAGTGCGTCTCCTCGTTGTCGGTCCGTATCATATGCTTTTATGAACTGTATTTATAGCAGACTGTCTACGCCGACAGAATTGCTCATTCTAATTTCACTGGGTCACATCATGGGATCCTCGGTCTCAAAACCGTTTACTCCTACTGCACACACTAATCCGAAGCGATACACAGCGCCCTTGCAACAAGCCAGTCTGACTCCTCGTCTTTCGGAGTGGACTCATGGTGCGCACTTCTTTTCCTACCTCAGGACCCTTTCAGCATTGGTCTTATCGCAATCCCCCTCTTCGACCAAGTAAAACTGATCAATTGACCACGCATTCAGATCTTCGACCTACACCGTTCACACCCAATCCCCTAGCACTCCCCTATCTCTACCTTCCGCCCTCCCATCTTTCCTCCCTGCCCACGACTCCAATCCATCTCCGCCCATCACACCCATACTATCTCACCCTACCCCTCATGATTCCCAGGCAATTTAGGTGACATCTCAGCACACCGTTGACTATACAGCACTCCCTTTGCCTAAGATATATTGCAGTTAGGGAACCTTCGCGCACTCTACAACAACCTTGATAGAGGTAAAATCATTTACCGTAACAACGGTCTAGGGCCAAGACCAGAGTTGGTGCGGTTACGTAGATCCTGATGGTGAGGGTTGAGAGACGAATTTCTGCGGTTGGAAATGGGACGAAAGAGGCGTGACGGTTACGAAGTGGTGAATGTGCGTACTACAAGCGACGATTGAGTCTGCGGAACAGCAGGAATGACAAGTTTTGAGGATAATGGTGCGTGGAAAGGCCGCGAGCGATGGCTTCACGGGGCGGAGCTTTATGCGGAACTGGAGGAAGTATCTCTGCGAGAGGTGAAGGCGGTGATGAGGATCAGGGAAGTACGGAATACAAGCAGCAACGACGACCACCTACAAGCACATGGAGATGACAAGACCTGCAGGATTAGAATCACTTTAGCGATAGTAAAATGTATGCGCAAGAATTCGTTTTTGGATTTTCATAGTGGACAGGACATCGTCAGAGTACATCAGAGCCACGAGTCAATCCCCCTCAAGAGGAGACATCAGAACCGGCTATCGAGAAAGCAATGCGTCGTCATCGTCGTCCGTCGTCAAGCGCACAACGCAGACGCCCGCTGAGATGACCACAAGACGAGATCAAAGCGGGCTCATCAGGTCAAGTGACCCCTCATGAAACGACAGCACTATGATGCAGAAACTGAAAACAGCATGTTAAACACTTTTCACCCGTGCGGTACATCCACGGCCGAAAGCGTCCTCACCACGCCCTCCAGCTGGCTGCTACTTTCGACCTCAAGTCGTGCTCGGCACGCTCGAAGGCCCAAACCCCATCTCACCATATTTGCAAACGCAATAAGATTGCTACTACCGCCATTGTCATAGTGGCGAAGCCACTTAGACCTGAACACCGTTTCCAGCCCTAGCAAGCGCGATGCTCTTCCAGTGCTCCACCTGGCTTTGCAGGTCCTCAATCTGCTTCTCCAACTCGTCGAACTTCTCAACTTTCTTCTGGCGAGACTTCCGTGCCGCTGCGGTATTCCGAGCACGCTTCAGTTCGATTGTGTCACATGGGTCCTTCACAGTGATAGGCGGCAATGGCTTGTCTCTTTTCCTAGCGTTGACCCCGGAAACGGAGGAGTGGCGCTGCGTACCCCGAGATGCGTGTGGGGATTGGCCGGGAGACGATCGCTGTCGTGACATGTTAGTTGTACCGGCGGTGACAACGAATGGCGACGACTTCGAGAGATCCTCCGTAGGGTCAGGAGGGGACTCGTCGCTCTCCCCGCTAGCCCCGGGGAACAGTGAAGGCCAAGCATCGATGCCGGCACCAAGGTCGACATCGGAGTAGAAGAGAGGCGATGTCTCGAAACTCTCGGCGACGTCGGGTGAATCCCAGATCGAAGGTGAAGTGTAGTTTGTGAAAGTCGTCGACGGAGGTGCAGACGTAGGTCCCACCATCAAGTCCTTTGGCGAGATCGTCTCGTGCTTAAATGACGTCTGCGCCGAAGCCGGGTCGTTGATAGTCGTGAAGTGTGGAGACGAGAAGTAAGGAGTATCGAAGAGCGCGGTGTCATGCGCGACATCATCACCAAAGTCGGCGGAGAAGTCTAGCATTTCCTTCATATCTGCATCGAGTACATGTCTCAGCTTTCGTGCCAACGGAAGCAATTCGCAGTTTGGAATTGAAATACCTGGGTGCACGCCCGAGACGGACATGTTTCCCGATCTCTGCTGAATGTTCCGCTGTTGACGTACGTTTCCTGCGCTGTTGCTAGAGAAAAGTGGAACCGGTGGACGATTGCTAGGTTGCTGTTGGAGGGCAGAAGACGAAGACGGGGCGGAAGAAGCGTAGAACTGATGCTTCTGGCCTGGAGGACTAAACCGATTGAAAGACGAAGACGATGTGTTGTGCCCGGTACCTTGGATGATGATCCTCGTTACTCTCGGATTCTGAACAGAAGCTACAGAAGAAGATGGTTGTTGAGTAGAGTTTCGTCGAGATTGGCCTGAAAAGGCGTGTCTCAAGGTGATACTAGGGGTTGTACGAGACGTCGCCGGCGGCAGCTCGATCGAGTGACGAGCTGGACGCGATGCCGTTGACGAGGGAAAGAGAACAAAGTCTGCCGACGGAGGCTGTGTGAAGTCCGGTTGGGTTGCTGGCGTAAGCCTCTGGGATGGGGGTTGGGAAAGCCATGTCTGTTGATTATCCGTGATGAACGACTGGAAGTCGTTTGGGAAAATGGTTGCTGCGGAGCGAGAACTCGAGTTGCTTAGAGCAAGGTTATAGTTCAGAGGTCCTTTGCAAGGAGAATCTGAGGGTTGGTACTTGGTTGGAGTGGGGTTGGTAACGTTAAAGTCTAGAGAATCTATCTTGTCTGAAGGATGAGACAAACGATGGAAGTGAGGAAGTGAATGCTTAGAAGACACCCATGACAATGGATGTCGTCTAACGTTGCAAGTATGTAGTGGTATCAATGTGAAGGGATGGAAGGAAGGAAGAGAGGAAAGAGGAACGAAGTGATCAGGCAGACAGGCAGGTACTTATGTGGGAACAGTTGAGAGACAGATTGGCCAGCGGGGCTTAGCGAGGAACAGAAATGAGTCACCCGCTTGCGGTATGAAATGTTTCTAGGGCCGTATTGAATGTTATCTACGAGTAGATTCAAGCCAAATCTGCCATGTCTTTACCACTACGGATTACATACGCACTCGAGGTAAGTTTCATGCAGCTAACACTCGACGGCAGCCTCCACGACGTGAGATTGAGCGTATCATTGGCTGCGTGTATCTTGTGCATTACAAAGCTGCAACTATCAATCCCCCACTAACGGTCCGAGTACGACGTATCCTCTTCTCCAGGCATAATACGTACATGACGGATCTCAGCTCAAAGTACAAGTACATGTACCTTATTGACCTACCTGACAGAGATGCAAAAGTACAAGTAGAGGTAAGATATCATCATGATCTACTTGCATGTTTCGTTGGCCCATTACAAATCATTGATTGCTACATGTATGTTATGAACTTCGGATCGTCGGCATGAGCTACACGTACCCGTACTGTACAAGTAGAGGTACTTACAGTACAGCCAGTAGTCTGAATGAGTCACTCCTCTTCAGGGCCCCACTTTCAAATCATAATCTCTGCTTATTTGGGGGCTGAAATCTGACATGCAGACCGCAGTCACCGACACGGGACTTGACGGCGGCTGTGCGGCTTATCACATGACACGGAATCTGCGTAGGGCTGCCTTTGATTCCTAAAATCGACATACATCAACACAGTTCACGGGAGACTTATCGTACCCACTATGCCATATATTTGACGATAGATTTGAAGATTTCAAACAAATATCGCACAGAAAAGAGAGACAGCCTTCAGAAGCAGCAGGCAGTACAGAGGACGCTACCAGAAGTCCTGCAACACGCTTAGAAAGTGACAAAACATACTTTACAGTACATTTTCAATACAAACTCTGCAGGCACTCAAAGCCAGTTTGAGACTCAGTTCAATGTTCAGGTAAATCTTTGCCTAAGAGCACCTAAACATCATGTCTAGAACGCATTATAGGCACAATTAAAATCTTTAGATTTCAGGTTATATTTCAGTAATATATTTAGCGTGTTGCAGGACTTTTGGTAGCATCCTCTGTATATCACATTACTTGCCGTTCATGTCTGCCTCGGTATTGCACGCACATATTTGCTGCTATTCCCTTCATCATTCGCTGCTGCGCTCTCTTCCTAAGTGCTCTCATCTTTTCAGCTGCTTCGCGTTGTAGGTTAAATTTCTTACCTACTTCACACCAAACATCAACTCCTGATATAAGTCTTAAAACATGTTCCGTCCTCCAGTCCTCAATACCTCTTCCTCAGAGGCCTCCACAGAAGAAGGACTACAAGAACTTTACCACTCCGAACACACCGGTGCTGTCACAACTCAAACATGTCTCCTCAATGGCTTCCCTTATGACCTTGAAACCCACCAACGCACATCCTCCAACATACGAGATGGCTCTGTCAAACCCACTTCACACGACCAAAGCACACTACGTGTCACTTCAAGCTCTAGAACCATAGCCCTCTCGCCCATCACTCTCGGCGAATGCCTTCACACAATCAAAAACATCGTCATCGGACCCGGACACGGGATCGGCTTCCAAAGACAGAAAAAACCGTTCGTAATCTCGGTCGCCGGCACACTCTAGGAAATATTGCAATGTTTCTCGCTGATCGACGAATCCGCAAATCCATTCCACCTTAAATTACTCCTTGAGACTGACATATCATCGAGCCACAACTTGATCCCACACAACGACATACAGGCCGCAATTCCTAGCCCCGTATTTAAAGGTCCTAGAACCCGCCAAAGACTGGGACTCGCAGTACAACAAAGTCCGAACTCGTATCGGCTTCAGAATGCCAACATTTACGCATCAATCCCAACTATCCGACCTGATAACCTCGCTGCTAGATAGCCACATCCACACCCCCTACCCCGAGCACCACGTCAGCCAGCTCGATTTTATCACTGGCTCTGAACCAGCTGTATGACCATCATCGCCTTCAGCGCTTGCTTCACTGGACGGAACTGGTATTGGAGCCCTCGCCGGCGCTTCACTGCATCCACTGGGCCTCGAGAACGTTAAGATATTTCGAACAGCGCTGGATGCGCAAGAGGTACTAAAAGAGATTCAGATTATCGGCGTTGGCGGTGTCGGTGATGTTGAAGGATATAACCAGATGACGGCCGCAGGCGCTGCTCTGTCGCCATTACTATCGCCTCCAGTAGGGAGGGTTTGTTTCAGAAGATCTCAGATCAATACGGCGAAAGGGGTGGGTGTCCGACATGTCTGGACAAGGCGGACTTGACGAGATCAAGAGGCAACCATGCCCGCACGCGGATCGGCATGAAAAGAGTGCTGCAGCTCGGAAAGCACCTGGCGACTGACGCGCTGGCGTTCCCCCAATATCTCATGAACTTGATATTCTTCTCCATGAGTCCTCGTAACAGGTAATTCTGGTATTTCGTGGCCAGATGATAAGCGAACCAATGTCATATCTTGTCAAAGATATCTACAAAAGGTGAGCCTTAAAGCATCATATCTAATTCCTTAGCCAGACCAATCAAGGCTGATGATTTGTAAACTGAATGTGGCCCCCAACCTCAAGCCCTCAGGAGACTTTCACCACCGCAAAAACCAGTCAGTCAGCAGCTTCATCCGCACAGATACGCCGCCACGGGAATATTAGGAAACAGGAGACTCATGCGTCACCAGGCAACTGAGGAAGAAAATAATTAGTATCATCTCGCGGATTCCTTGTGTACATGTTATCCCATACTCTTGCTCAGTGATTGGGCATCCATTCATTCCTATCCTTGCTGGTGCTCAATGAGACCTATCTGCATACCCTTCAGGTGCAGGCATATGAGGACATTATCGCCTCCGTCACAAATTTCCAAACTAAGAATCTCATCACCACAAGCGACTACAGCGGTTTTTAGAAGGTTGGCTCCAAAAGTCATTTTCGCGAAATTTCATAACAAATAACGTGTAAAACCTGCCAAAATTCCTTTTCACACCCACCACCCACCAATTCGACGTCGCTGTCGCCCCCGTCATCACTGTTGTTATGGCTAAACAAAAGGCCCCTACAAAGACTTCTTCTATAAAGAAGAAGACATTCAGAACAAGGATAATCACCGCCCCACAGCATTTTCAAGCCTCATTCACACCTTCTATTCCTTCTATTTCTATTCTCAATCTCATTGACAACAATGATTCTATCTTTCTTGAGAACAATGTCACTGTTAACAAAGACCTGTTGTCATCCTCACAATATACTGTGTTCTACACAGTATATCTGAATGAGAAGACAATAGAGAAGGACTCAAAAGTCTATCAAATCAATGAAGAAATAAAGAGCTTTATATAAACAATTTGAGATTGTTAACAGGCATTGATAGTCAAGAAATACTGTGATGAAAAGGGTTATTTCTATCATAGACATAATATCAAGACAACTGTCACAGGTTTGCAATGAGACTGATGCTCAATTGAT
>JAABUP010008994.1_pt1 | contig 12483 bp, 9 predicted proteins | sample 5559201 | NCBI WGS metagenome assembly JAABUP01 (sample SAMN10711887, study PRJNA513373) | rock metagenome | isolation source: Antarctica rocks | place: Antarctica | reverse complement strand
AGGTATTAGAGGAATTCCTTCTAGAGCAACTAACAATAAGAGAAAGGGATCAGGCTCGACAGCAATGATGCGCGCAGCGTTACAGGTTTCTAAGAGCGATCGGGAGCTATTGCCAGAATGTGTCAGAAGAAGATTTTCGAGCTAAGATCAGTGTGGTACATACCTTGAGGACAATCATCATCCAAAGTGGTGTAGGGCAGTCTCCCGAGCCTAGAACATAAGTTCCATGCCACGTGCCATACCTTCTTTTTTCGAGCAGAGAAGCCATTGTGACTCTTGATCGACCAAAGGTTTACCGTTCTGGGAAACGAGCTACTAGCGAGTAGCGTTGGACGAGTCGTAGGGACATGGTATCAAACATCGGCCACTGACAAGATTATGAGACAGAATGATTTCGGAGCTGAAAGCTGGCGAGGGCTACAGAACATTTGAGTGCTGCAACATCTCGAGCATGAAACTTTGCATATTCAAGGCCTTTTGCATAACAAACGACAGGGCGACGAGGAGTTGTCGAGCTGATTAAGCCTTATGTCCGCTGAGGGACTTTCAATTTCGATGCGCTTCAATTGAGCTGCAATGACAATGCACGGCTATGATCATGATTGAAGTCATTACAGTAGTATTCCTCTTTCAGTCCTGATCGCCCACCAGATCTCTTTACGTATTAGCTAGATGCCAATGGACCCATTTCAATCCGGAAATGCGAATGCCTTCCCATCATTAGTATGTAAAAGGAAGGGAGTCATCGGAATGAATAATCTAATCGCTCTGGCATCTGAACTCAAAGCATTTTTCGTGTGCACAGTGAGAGAGTCACTAATGAACGACAAGAATAAACTTCATGCACCGCGCCGAGCGTTCGGGCTGGTGAGGTGACGGATCCTCACTCACTGCGGACATTGATTAGCTCCAGGAGCTGCAACTAGATCGCGGCTTTATGCATTATGGGCAGTCACCACTTGAGCATCAATTCAGGATTAACACCATGTATCTCCTCTCTGCATTCACCCATCTCCTGTCGTAGGTGCAGATGCTTTGCTCGACGCTTTTGCACTAGTGATACCAGAACGTTTAGCCACACGATTAAGGTCGCCCCTCTGGGACCAACTAAACTGGCTCCATGACAAGACCCCTGCACATCTCGATGTATTTACGACGTAGGTCGAGGACAACACATTGTTGTACTACTGTTCGTACAATTTAAACTACTCCGAACAAGTGAAGGAGATCGTCTGGCGTCGTGCCATTGCAGACCTAGTGTGCTATTTTGGGCCCTGTAACGGGAGCTAATGCAGTGGCGATCACGTCCCGCGAACCGCGCCTAGGAGGTGTAGTCACAGCCTGCTGGCCTCGTCAGACTATCTCCAAACATAGCCCAAGGCTGATTCGCGTCGAATTGCGATACACAGTGCATCGTATATGTCTGGTGCAGCCTGCTTCTAGACAGCTTGAATGGCATCTCTGGGCTGAAAATTCATAGCAAAGATGCTCGACGAGAACCTGCCCAGTACGTGATGTTCATCTTTAATTCCCGAGCTTGTATCATGTGCTAATTTACTCCAGCTTTCTACCTGCGGGCGTCCAACGATGGTATCAAACACAACGCCTCAATTCTGCTCTCCCACTACGGCTCAGACGCACTACCCGAATACTCTCTCCGGCATCCCGATCCCTCCCTACCTGGCTCCAAGAACCGCTATGCGGTAGCCTTATACGATAGCTACAACCCTGATATCCTCTTCGGCGAAGTTCTCCTCATACCAGAATGGACCCAACCATCTCTATCGCAAGAGCAAATACGGCTCAACGGCGGCGTGCCTCCACCTCCCCAGCCAGTCCTACCAACAGAGTTCGCTATCCAGCTATACAATCCTGATCAGCAGGTAGTCATTAAATTGCACCCTGGAACATGGCGATCAGATCCATACTGGGAGTTCGAAATGCCCCAGCAAAGCTTCCGTAAACCCTCCGCCTCCGCCCTCGACCGTACACAAAGCGACCCCACAGCCTCAGAGACTACACCCAAGCTAAGCTTCAGATGGAAGAAAGACTGCACACTGTCCAAAGACTATGTCTGCTCGCTATCCGGCAAATCCACAAACCCAGACGGCAGCAAGCGCAAGAACAGAGAACCGGACATCACCATCGCTCTCTTCCGCCACTTCAAAGAAATAACCATCTACGAACCCAACCTCTCACGGGTGGATATGGAAGACCCAAAAGGGTTGGAAGTGGTCCTCCTCCTAGGCGCAATAGTAATACGCGAAGTCTTCAACAGCAACATGCGCGAAACCTTCAACATTACCGAATCATCCCGCCGAAACAGCGCTGAGAATGCCCCTCACACCTCCCCTCTTAACGCGTCCTCAAACCACCCACCCCCTCCCCGCCGCCACCATCACTCCTCATCCACCGCCGTCGGCGACCCTCGAACCAAGCAACAAGCAACCTCCCGCCCACCTCCCACAGATCCTCGCTCCCAATGGGAACTCGATGCCGAAACCGCCCGCCTCCGCAAAGCCGTAGAGCACGAAGAGCGCGAGCGGCGGCGCGCCGAACATGCCGAAACAAAACGCGTAAAGCGCATGCTTGCAGAAGAAGAACGCAAGGCTCGCGAAAAACAAAAAGACGTTGATCGCGAGACAGAAAGACTGAAGAAGCTGTATGGCAAGCAACCACAACAATTGAGTAGTAGACCGCCGCAGCCGCCGGCGAGGCATAGTATGCAACCTCCAAGCCAGAGTGGCGGGTATCCTGTTACGAGCTATCCGCCTGCGCCGATGCAGAGACCGCATAGTGCGGCGCCTGCTCCCTATATAGCTTCGAATATTCATAATCAGAGGCCAACAGGGCCGTACTTACAGCCGCAAGATGTGGGGTCTGGCCCAAGTTCGAGTAGTTTCTTCAGTGGTGCTTCGTCTGGCAGTAGACCGGCTATGGTGCAGAAGAAGAGTTTCTGGGGATTGAGAGGGGGAGGTGGTGGCGATAATTCGAGATTGACGAAGCAGAAGAGTACGGTGTTTTAGACCTATCGAGGGGGTCGCTATAACACTCGACGTTTATGATGGGCATTGCGAGAGCGTTGGGTACCACTAGTGACTCCGCTGAGTTTCATGAACTGCATTGGCGATTTTGGCTTGATGCATTGAGATCTACGAGACCACGACAATGATGCAAATGTTATTACCATATACTCATGTTGTTACATCAGCCTCGCAAAAGTTAGAGCAACAATTGCGCCTCCTGCTCGCTGCATCTCATGGGTATCATCTCATCAACATAGGCAATTCATCCCCTCGTCGCCATCGCCATCCCGAACCCCCTAATGCTTAATCCTATAAGTTCCCCCCACAAAGTCCAGCTTTTCCCCCCTAACTTCCTCCTCAAGGAAACTCTTCAACTCCTCATTCCCAAACGGAAAACCCCCCGGCACCGTCAACTTCAACATCATAACAATCTGCTGCAACGGCATGGGGCCCCCATTGGTCAACATCCCCACCACGAATTGCGAATAAATCTCCATCTTCTCCTGCGCAACTTCATGCTCACTCAACACCGCTGGGGCAGCGGCTGCAGTTGCGGTTTCGGCCGCTGCGGCGGTGGCGGCGGAGAGCGTACCGGGGTGAGCGACATCTTCGTCGGAGAGGGTTTCGAGGACCGTGTAGGTGAGAGGGTCGGTGGAGGTTTGTTTGAGGACGAGTTTGCCGATCCAGAAGGTGAGGGCATTGTGGAGGAGCGAGTCTGTCATTTCGAGGCCGTCGAGAAGTTCGTCAGAAGTGCGGCTTATGGGTAGCGATGGGTCCTCGGAGTCGGTAGGCTGGAAGGCATAGATGACGGAGGCTTGCCATGTTTGTACTTCTTCGGTTACGGTGCGGTCTTCGAGGTCGAGGTTTACTGTTACTTGGCCCAGGGCGTGCAGCCAAGTCAGTTTGCGGGATTGTTTGAGGGTTTCAAAACCTTTGGAGTAGCTGTCTTGGAGGTCTCTGATCTCGGGCGGGATGTAAAATGCTTCCGAGTGGAGGGACGGCCAAAAGAGGTGGGATAGGATGCGCGTGTGGAGTTCTGGTGCGTCTTCGGAACCGAGGTTGAGGGTTTGGTCCTTGTGAATGAAGGTGTCCACGCGTCGAGAATCGAGAATGTCTCGAAGCATTACTTCGCACGCTTGTAGCGCGGATTCGCCGAATCTCAACTTCAGGAGCTCAAGGACACGGATCTCTCTGTCGAATTCGTATTCTTTCTTGAGCAGGCGTTCACCGAGGATGTTTTGGAATTCCTTGACAAAGACATCTTTGGACTCGAATAAGCTGATCATCGACCCAATGACATCTGAGTTCTTGGATTTCTTGTACTCTGGTCCCGCATCCACTGGGTCAGGCATCCATTCCAAGTCATCGAAGTCGGGGTAGTCGTTATCCCCTTCATCTCCACCTTCCGAGCTGTTCTTGCTCATTTCAACTGCTAGTTCAACCAACGCATCGCCTGCCGTGGCTTCATCTTCAGGGTCTGCCAGGAGACCACCAACCACAATGGTGACTGTATCATCTCTCTCACGAAGGTATCGGCGAATTGGTCTCGCAACACGGTCTAATAAGACCCCTTTTGGATCAAGTGCGGTGAATGCTCTGATGATCGAGATGTAAAATTCAAGAATCTGTGCTGTGGAGGCTCCAGGCTGAAGAAGCCGGTGGGATACAACGTTAGAGAAGTTTGATGTGAGATATGCTCTTGCCGCAGGTACAGTAATATACTTCCTGAGGTCCTCGATGGCACCTCTGCTGTCATCCCACTCACGAATGACGTCAAACAATTCCTCTGTTCGTAGTAGACCCAGTCTGTAAAGTCCCGTTCCTTGCCACTGTTCAATTTCGAGGTCTGTAATGATGGGTGTCTCCTTGCTCGGAGCAATTGGTCTCGTCCTCAGTGAGTCCAGTATTTCGCCAACGAGGCGTGCAAACTTGTTTTCAATCCAATCACGCAGTTCATCTACGATGACGGAGCGAGAGGTCCATCTACCCGCGTAAGTATACTTGATGTAGGATGTGAGCATATCCGACATGACCTCAGCGAACAATCGCTGTAACAGATAGCTCCCTAATCCCACTTCCTGAAGCATACGCACGTGACTGGTAGTTTCTCGGCGTTTTTCAGCAATGAAAAGATGCCCATCCTGGGTCCCAGACGTTTGGCCAATATTTAGGATGAGCGAGCACCTCTGTCTGAAGAACGCGGCAAGGTTTCCTGCTACTAATTCCTCAGGAAGGGTGCGTGCAAAAAGACCGTGCAAGTGTGACTCGAATCTTGCGATCTCAAGTCTATCAGATCCGGACAATATTTGGACAATGGTCTCCTGCACTGGCTTTAAGTATATCAGTTGAACAGTCATAAGCTCCTTGCAAAGCGCAAAGAGAGCATTCGGGACCTGCCCGCGCTCAAGGATCTGGTAATAATTAGGAAACAGACTAGATCTAAAAGGACCACGAGTATTACCTTCACCAATCCAGGTAACGCGTGCTGTAAGTAGTGTGCAAGTACCACCTCTTCAAAGTACCATCGTAGTAAGTCATCCTTGCCACTGGCTTTTCTTATTTGATAGCCTCGAGAGTGTTCTGACAACACATATTCCAAGGCTTTCCGAATCTCATGAGAGACAGGCTTTATCCATTTTCCCCTAAATTTGTCCACTTCCCTCTCTGGCTTTATGGGTTCGGCTGGGAGGGTGAGGTATACTGTTGCGATATGCCACGCCCGGTCCCACTTGATCTGCTCTGCAGCACTAGACTCGTTGCCAGATTGCGAGACATGTGGTGAGCCAAACGATTCTCCGAAGCCAGAGGAGCCGAGGACAGGGGTAGCTGTTGGAGTGGGAATGTCAACATCACTCGGCGGAGGGAATACAGAGGCGAAGATCCTGTCAAGTGGAGCCATGGTCGCAGGCTACAGCGAGCCTTGACATTGCCGACTGCTTGTTGCTGCAAGCAAGCAAAGTCATTGCCGATAGCGTGCATAAAGTAGTAAAGTAAAGTAGAAGCGCGTTCTCCGCGTAGGTCACGTGCAAGAATTAGCCAGCGCGCTAGTGTTTACTTATGCCGTGTCTGAGTTGATAGGTACTTTTTGGACAGTATGCCTAGATGAGTTATCATTACTCGTACAATAGACCTCCGTGTACATAACTGAAGGAGCACCAACATTCTCTCGCCGCGTTCAGGCGCAAGTAAACTGTATCTCTTCGAAAGGAACAGATGGTAAGTACGTCATTTCTCCGCTTTCCTTGCGTCGGGAAGGTACCTGCCGTCCAACTTTCTCATAAACTTTTCTTTACCAACTTCTCGACTCTCTTACCAATCATCCCGCACCACAATCGTCATGTCTACCTTAAGAGCAGCAAGCAGAGCCTCGCGTAATCTCCGTGTCAGCTCGACCTTCCGCCAACTGCGCCACGAATCCACAAACGCGGCAAATTCAGCCTCAAGTAGCAATGGCAGCAGTCCCACGTCAAGCATCGTTGCAGGCTTAGCCGGCGGCGGATTGGTGTTTTTGGGCGGCTATGGATGGTACCACTTCTCAGGCAAGCTTTGACTTCGATCCATGTCCTCGGTGCTTACAATTTGCTGCACATATTCCAGGCTAACGAATTGCAGGAGCGAAGACCTTCGTCAATACGGCGCACCAAGCTCAGAGCATGCTCAACTCCTACACCAAGCATTTCAAAGCCCCTTCCCCTGACTTTGAGCCGAATGAGGCAATCGAATGGCTCCGTTCAACCGCGAAATCATATGGAGCCATAATCCCTGGCGTCTCTGGCTACATCGACAGCGCCTTCGACGATATTGATACTATTCGTAGGAAGCATGGCAAGGAAGTAGATGCGATTGTCAAAGAAGCTTACCACGAGCTCAAGGATGTCACTCAAGCCGGCATGAGCGTCGCCGCAGCGACAAAGGCATGGGACGTATTGCAAAAGCAAATGAAGAGGATAGGCGATTTGGCAGGCGATGCGGCGCAGGATATAATCAACAACCACCCCGCACTAAAGGACAAAGTTGGAGGGAACCTGGATCAACTGAAGCAAATGGGCGACAAGTATGGACCAGAAGCCAAGAAGCAGGTCGACGAGACATGGGATCAAATTAAGGAGATCATGAAGAGCGGAGTCAGTACTTCAACAATCCCCAAAGTTCAGAAGCTGGTACAGGACAAGATACAGAAGGTGCAAGAATTGGGCGGGAAAGTGTGGGACCAGAGTATGGAGAAGGCAAAGCCTTTGCTTGACAAATCGCCAGAGGTCAAAGAGGTAGTTGAAAAGAACGCAGATCAATTGAAAAAACAAGGCAACGTACAGGAGCTGTACGAGATGATCAAAGATGCCGTATCTTCAGGCAATACCGACGCCCTCAAAGACTACGTCCAAAATACGGTCAACAAGGTCAGAGAAGGAAGCGGTGGTGGTAGCGGCGGGCTGGAGAAATATCTTAAGATGGTCCCTGGAGGTGGAGAGATCATTCCGAAACTAACGGAGATGCAAAAGATCGCCCAGGAGCATGGCGAGGAGGCTGAGAATATCGCCAAAGATACATTCAAGGAAATTGAGCAAGTCCTGCAGAAGAAGCTCGGTGAGGCGCAGGAGCTAGCGCAGAAAGCCGGGAAGAAGACCAAAGACAATTGAATGTGCTGACGAATGATGGCCATCACGCTCGAGACCTTCGTGGCATTGTACATTAGGTTAGGTAATCAGGCTATCGAAAGGGAGCACAAAAGTTACATGATCTAGCAGGTGCGTATCGCACTGAGGCCTTTTATCTGCCTAAGTGGACACGAAGTCAGCTGCTGGAAATACAAGAATTCGGACTTGATCGATCACAGTGGCCGAATTGCGCTTGCTTGAATCCAAGTTCAGCACTTCCAATCTAATCTTACTGCTAACATAAAGATACAACAGCATGATTCTAGGATACATCTCAATAGGGTATGTGTTATGGCAAATATCTTGAGGGCACTGTTATGTTCACCACGAACGAAGGCGCTTTCGATCTCTCCCATCCTCGTCTTGTACTTCCTCCTCTAGCACATCCTCTCGTTTTCGAGCAGCGCTTCGCATCCCCTCCCAGCGGTCGATATGCTTGCGATAGTACTGGTCGAAAGCTATTGCGCTTCGGCTGTCAGATACATCGACCGGATTTCCCTCCCACGGATCAGTGTCCGTTGGCTGGGGATTTTCTAAAGTACCAGGACCTTCGAGGCCAGCTTGCCAGTCTTCCACACGCGGGCGAATGTCCGTCTCCAATGTATCAGACTCAACGCCTATCAGACTTGGTTCAAAGTAGTCACCATAGTAGGAGGACTCCGCGTCTGATCTCGCCCCGGCAGCTTCCACCTGGTCGTTGGCCTTGTCGAAGGCTGCCTCAGCCTCTATGAGTCTGCGCGTCAATATTTGTCCTTTCTCTACTTGACGATTATCGAATTCGGTCATCGAAAAACTCCAGACTCCCTCGGCTACGTTGTAGTGATAGTATGCCAAGTCTTCGCTGTAATGCTGCTTTCGGCAGTCGAGCTTGTATTGCGCTTCTATCAGTACATTTCGCGCACGATTAAGCTCAATTATAGCGTTACGACGAACAGACTCTTCTTCGGAAGCGGCTGTATGCATACCATGTGCATACCATCCGGTATGATACTCCTTAGGAGGTCCCATGTATGACGAGGAGCTTGCAGAGTAGTCCGAGACGGGTGCCTGTCGCCCAGTACGGGGGCCCACTGACGGCCTAATGGCTGGCAACTCCAGAAGGTTGGCTTCTCTGAATGCTTGCAACATCGGGCGCTGTAATCCGTCTCTGAGGCTTTCAAGATTAAGTTTCGGATCTAAAAGATCTTTTTCAAGGCTTTCACATCGCTGTTGAGCTTCGCGAAGCTCGGGTATGCCCTTCTCTAGTTCCTTTCGCTGTCTATCCAAGTCTAGAGCCTTTTGTGTGATATCTTTTAATCCTTCGGGCTTTTGGCCATAGCACTCGATATCTTTCACGTCGTATTGTGCCTTTTCGAGTGCTCTCGCCCTGTCGAGAACATCTAGTTGTGTTGCAGCAAGATCTTGAATCGTGCGAAAGAGCTCCTTGTCGAGGAGGACTGCTAGGCATTCCTTGTCACCGTCATGAGCCATGATAATGCGAATCGGGCCGTCTGTAAACGGTGGTGCTGTTTGGTCTTGGTCGCTGTTGGTATCCGAGGCTTTGATCTTGGATGCTGTGGATGTTGAGGTATGTCGCGTTGGCGAACATCTGCCTCGTAGGTCTAAATAGTCAGTGTCTTTCTCTGTAATTTGCGGGTCTAATGTTTTTCTTGGCGCTGCTTGGATCTTATTGTGCGTGAGGCAGGCCATGGCTGGGGAATCCGACTTATTCTTCTTGAATATAAACTCGTGGGTGGGTTTTGGTGAATGGTGCAGCACTTGTACGGATGAGAAGGCTACCCGTCGGAACAATCTGAAGTGTAAAATTCTGGTTTCTGTCGTCTTGGATCTTTCGACCTCAGACAAAACGCATGTTGATGAAATTCATGCTCATATTAAATCATTGTTGGTCCCTGAATTATGCTTTGTACTCGTTATGACCGACCTTCGCATCACGTGAGCTATCTTGTGCGCCTTCATCTCGCGCGAAAGCGTTGTTCTGCCTGCTCAAAATAGAGTACGATAACCTCTGAAGGGTGAGTGAGCGAATTGAAAGCACTTCTTTGTCTGGCTGCTCACGGCTTGAACTCCAAGACAAAGATTCCTTTTATCCCTAGTCCTTACCACGGAAGCCTGGATTGTCCAGAGATTGGTAGGAGAAAGGAAACGAACCTTGGTGGCAACAGCAAGAAATGCCACTTTTGATTGTATGTATATACGTACGTATGTGTCTCTAGCTACTTGCTTCCGCATTTTCACTATTCCATGAAGTTTAAGCTGGCTTATTTTACACATCTTCTCGGACGCCCGCGCCTGACTTTCACAGCATACTCACAACTCAATATCCAAACCATCAGCTCCACAGTGATGCCTAGGGAAAGTATTGCTTCATCATACATTGACAATCGCGTAGGGCGGACTTCATCACATGATAACCCTCGCAAGAGACAGCGTCGCGATTCCAGTGATGATGAGCCACGCTCTATTACATCTCATCCAGCATTATCCGTCGAACGCCTCGGTGCCGCTCCTTCGTATTCTGACAAGCGCGTAGGGCGGACTCCATCATTCGTCAAAGAGCGTACAGAGCGGTATCGCGATCCCAGGGATGATGGGCGACGCTCTGCTGCTCCAGCACCACCCGACCACGCCCCACGTTCGACTCTATCGCAATTCACCTTCCTTTGTATGCAAGGCGTCAATCCTACGGCTCAAGGGTCCAAGTTGAATAACATTCATCCTGGGATGATCATCAACTCGGCCGTACATGAGGAAGACTACAATCACACACGAGTACCAGATCCCGACGCGATGTCTGGCATATCGAGTAATCTCCAAACAACAACCACCGGCGATCGCAAAACCCTATTTGACGATATTACATTTTCGCGATACGGCCCGATCCATACCAAGTGGCGTTATATGATTGTCGTAGCTTTATTCTATGACCATTATCTGGCAGTCCCGTGCTACACGCACGGTGGCCGTGGCGCGGATCGCAGAGGTAACTGGGAAGAGTACTTACCAGTCTCTAACCACCCGATGGAGGATCCCAAAACGCTCGTTACCTCTTCTTGGACGGCCTATCGTGCCCTCCATCCGAAAACAGCGGCTCACATTGCGCGCCCTGTTGCAAGGTCGTATGATGCGTTGGGTACTCACAGTGGAGAATTAGATAGACGATCCGCCGATCGTTTACTTGATCATTTTCTCCAACATATGAAGGATGCCAGCTCCGCTTGGCAACGAGGAGTGGCTCCTTATCCTCGGTCAAAGACCCCTGAGCTGGATTACTAATGATCTGGGTCAAAGTCGAAGCGCGTCACGGTTTGTAAGGCTAACAAGGCAAGTGCGGTGAGTCCTGTTGGTTTGGTTCTGAACATGTTTTGTTATTATGATTTCACCTTCGTATATGACTCGTTCTGTTGATATTAGGTTGCTCATTTGACCTGCTCATCTACGTTTCTTCCACCTATATAACGTGCACAGTCTTGTGAGTATTTACTTTTCAGATGGCAGAAGAGGAGGTTGGGAGAGTAAGTGGATGGTCAGCAATCCTAATATTTAATTGAGGTGCTGGAAGCTTGCTTCACTCGCTGTCGTTGTCTATCCTGATCCAACCATCTCCTTTCAAAACCAAATCACCGGTAAGCATCGATCTTGAACAGATCTTCCGTTACCATGACACAGGCACTCGCTTCCCGGTCTCCTCGCAGAAGACCTCTGTTACAATCACAATATGAAAATATTCTGCCACCCTCCCCTCACTATGAATACAGATGCTTCCATTCCCGAGAATCTCCTCTTCGTACTCTTCCCAACCCTCCCCCTCCACACCGTCTTCACGTAGCTTATCTTCGTAGTCCTTCTCTAGAAGCTTTGGTGCAGCCTCGTTCGCTTCATCGAGCGTATCAAATACGCCCAAGACATCATTCTGCTCATGTTCTCCGTCTTCATCAGGGCGAAAGTACTCCCCGCAATATGTTCTCTTCACAACAAAGACTTGCTTGCGTTGCTTTCGTGCACGCCTAGAAGCTCGTCTGATAGTCTTCTTGTACACATAAACGTTTGATCCATCGCACTCAACTCCAAAAGCTCTGAGCGAAGCATCTTTCGGGTCCGTCTCATCATCTTCATAAAATTTGAACTCAATCATCGGCGATCTGAGAGATTGGTATGCGAGATCGAAAGCTTCAGCCGTATTGGGGTATACACCTACGACTTCCGGGATGCGAGGTTCATTCCCGCTAGGAGGGATTCGGACGATGACGAAAGTGTCTTCGAGTTTATCCGTTTGCTTAAAAGGGTCGAGCGGCGATGGCTCAATACTTGTGATAGAATCGTCCTCTACCGAAGGCGAGGCTACTGTTGTTGATACGAGACTCTTGAAGTACTCATCGTCTGCTTCGTTGTCGGTCGGGTCGTGGATCTTGACAACGCGTGGTAAAGGCCCACCAGTCGGAGGATTGAACTGTTTTTTCTTGGAACAGTGTTGTTTTTGAGGACTCCTAATATCGACCTTTCTCTTGCTCCCAGGTATTTTAGCAAGGGTTTTCATTGAAAATGGAATCGGGGAGCTCAAACGTGCTTCTTTGAAAAGATGCTGTTCTGTAGAGGATGTTTCACTGGTTTCTGTTCCAAGGATTGATGGCGAAAATTCCATCATTGCAGAGGTGAATTCCTCGTTCGTAGCGGCTAGCTCTGTGTCAGGAAGCGTGTCATCACTAATCAATTGGAAAATTGACTTGGGGGGACTGTTCAAGTGTGCCAGCGGCGAGACGAACTTTACCGACATGCTGTTGAAGAAAGTTGAGGTATACTTT
>JAABUP010008990.1_pt1 | contig 12487 bp, 18 predicted proteins | sample 5559201 | NCBI WGS metagenome assembly JAABUP01 (sample SAMN10711887, study PRJNA513373) | rock metagenome | isolation source: Antarctica rocks | place: Antarctica | reverse complement strand
ACTGGCGCGAGGCCGCAAGAATGATGTACGTCTTTGTGCGCGATGCCTGTGATGCACTAATCGCGACCGCTCCAAGAAGACTTCGGTATCAGTTGATATACAACGACATGCGTTTGAATTTTTGCAGTAGGGATTTAGATTCTGTGGCCCGTGCCGTCATGCTCGCTTAAAAACTCGGCATCTCTATAGAGATAATAGCTATTGATTTAGCACTCCATTTGCTACTACTAGACTACACCCCCAAAGCTGACTAAAGCTTACGAGTCTATCCTTTGTCTATTATGCTCACCGGACTTGATATGGCAGTGCACGTAGGTTATTCATAACCTGACTGCCATGCATGTACAGTATTGCTCAAGAAGTACACTCAAAATACGTTGCTCATGACTGGGTGATCAGCTGCAGCGGCTGAACATCAAGTGTATCAAAGGCTGATCCATGCATGAATTATGAATGGCTATTGGCAGTCTCTATGACCTGAATCTATGCACAATGGGCAGGTGCACCTATCTGATCTGGTAGTCAAGTAGCTGCCAGGATGCGCACAGTGGCCATTGACCCAGAGGACTGAAGTTTTGCAATATGTAGGCGATCTGTGGTTGCAGAGCTACACACATCTGCTGCATCAAGTATAATACTGTAGAAGTAACAATTAATACACACCCGAAGCTGACTAAAGCTATTGTGAGTCTGTTGCTCGTCTGTGGTGTTCATGTGCCAACGCACATATTTTGATGATCAGGTGCGATGGTTACATTGAGTAAAAGCAGCTGCGCATAAGCTATAATGCACTGCCAGCAATATAAGGTACATGTGAGCTTAGCTGAGAATACATGCGCAATTCTGCTGCAAATGATTGCCAACCATATTCAGACACCCAGAGGTCAGTAAAAGAGTACAACACCAGACCGGTGGTGCATAGTACCTGACGCAGCATCTATGTAGGTCTGTACCCGTGACCACAGCACATTGGAGAGCTCATAAAATTTCTTGCGAACCTCTGTGTCATTGCCCAATGGCCACTGTACTCATCCTGGCTCAGGTCCCCAGCTGCTTGAGCTATCAGATCAGGGTGTTGCACCTGCACATTGTGCATAGCTTCAATTTAACAGAGACTGCCAACAGCCATTCACAACTCATGCATGGAGCTGTTTGTGACACGCTTGCTGCTCAGCCACTGATCAGCCACTGATGAGCATCATGCTTTGAGCGTACACCTTGAGCAATGCTATCTATATACAACCGTGAGGTCATGCTGCAGCAACCTCTGAGGAAAGTCATGCATTGGAAGCTTCTGTTGCTAGAGCTCAGCATGCTTACAGGTGTGCTGCATACCTTCTCATAAGTTTTGTCAAAGGTGTCTAGATTAGCAGACCACTCAGAAGCTTCCAGGCTGCTGGGCTTGGTCGTCCTGCCTCATAGGCGGGCCAGCACAACATCACTCTCAACTACCTGTGAGGGCGTTCCAAAACCGTCCTGATAGGTGTTTCAAAATGATGTTGTGGTGGCCCACTTTTGCTCTTGTGCTGGCTGTATCTTCAAATTTGTGCCAGACTCACCTGCAGATTCACCTGCAAGTAGCAAAGTGCTCAAAGAAAACAAGTCATCTGGCCTGAGACCAATGCATCTGACATGATGGGCACATCATCTCTTGGTCTGACAGCTGCAAAAAGCAGCAGTTTGAGATATGCTGTAAAGATGCAGCCGGCTTCAGCTGGTTGTGCTTTTCTTTTCCAAAATAACTGTGCACAGACCCTCAACCCACAGAAGAGGCTAAAAGTCTGTAATGACTCTGCTCAAACGCTCGCCAGCATTGCCACTTGGGCGCAGGATGCCAAGCAACCTCCTCAACCCACAGACAAGACTGTGAGGCTGCATTGACTTTTTGTATAGCCGCCTGTCCATGCAGACTGGGTGCACACCAAAATCATCAGCAAACCCTCACACCACAAAGGAGGACAGAGGCAGCATTGACTGACTTCAAATGCTTTGTGCGCTCCAGCTGGAATACACCCGTTGCAGCAAAGCTCTGAAGCTGCATTGGAATTTGAGCACATGTCTGTTCAACAGGCAACAATGTTCCTCTTACCTAGATATGTAGCAACACTTGCTGCAGCAGATTGATGTTGCTCTGCAGCCACAGATTGCACAAGTCTCGAGATACTACACGATCCTCTTGGCATTGATCTGGCATTGACCAAGGTATCCATGATGTATTTCAAGAGTTGAGCAGTCTGTGGCTTGCAGAGCTACATGAATCTGCACAAATCGCCCCTGTACGCCTCCCGGCTCAGATGCCCAGCTACTTGAGCTACCAGATCAGGGTGATGCACCTGCACATGGTGCATAGACTTAGGTCACAGAGACTGCCAATACCCATTCATACCTTGTGCGGCCAAGGTCAGCCATTGACAAGCATCACAACTTACAGAGTATAATTTGAGCAATGCTGCGTATGCATGGCAGTGAGGTCATGCTGCAGCAACCTCTAAGGAAAGTCATGCATTGGCTGCTCTGTTGCTAGAGCTCAGCAAGCTTACAAGTGTGCTGCATACCTGCTCATGATGTGTGTCAAGGGTGTCCAGATCAGCAAACCACCCAGGAGCTTCCAAGCTGCTGGGCTTGGTTGTCCTGCGCTCATAGGTGAGCCAACACAACATCATTTGAGCACCTGTGAGGGCGTCTCAAAATCGTCCTGAAAGGTGCTTTGGAAAGATATTTTGCTGGCTGTGCTTCACATTTGTGCCAGACTCCTGAACAAACTCACCTGCAAGTGACAAAGTGCTCCCTGCCCAAAACAACACAAGTCATCTGGCCCAAGAGCACTGCCCCTGACATGATGGGCCCATCACCTCATGTTCTGGCAGCTGCAAAAAGCAGCAATGTGAGATGTGTTGTATAGATCCAGCTGGCTTCAGCTGGTTGTGCTTTTCTTTCAAAAGCCAACTATGCACAGAGGAAAGCAGCAATCCCATAAGCCACAGAAAAGGCTGACAGTTTGTGATGACTCTGCTCAAGTGCTGCGCAGCATTGCACTTGGATGCAAGATGCCAAGCGCCCTCCTCAACCCACAGACAACTGACTTCTTGCAATATCTACGTTTACATGACACCTCTGACAAGGCGACTGAATTGTCTAGCAAAGCCTTTGTGCAGGCTGGCAAGCGATTAGACCAGCATGTGCCTGGAATCAATACATCATGTACCCGGTTGTGGATGCAGCCAGAGTCCCAGAATGCCTGGCAAAGTATGACAAACTCACATGGCTACTGTCCATGTCATACCTTGCCAGGAATTCTGGGACTCTGGCTGCATAGTACAGATGTGCTGGCTTCAGGCACCTGCCAGCCTGACCTCTATGTTGGCTGCTGGTATGCACAATTATAGTAGCATACAGGACACAACAAATGGTGGGTATATGTACAACAGGTTGCCTTGAATGTACCTTGAAGTTGCAGGGGTGGTTTGGTACCCGACTTGCAACTTCCCACCTTCAAAAACTTATCAACAGCCTGGTCTTCACACCTGGGACAAAGAACACATCTTTCACATGCGTTGTTCGTCATCTTGTGTGCATACCGGATTTGAATTGTGCTCTCCTGTTTGAAGCATCAAGACACAAAAGAGCCTTGACACAGTACCTAAGAAGCGCAGTCATCTGCCAAGCATAACGCCGAGCAGCTGTCATTTTACTATAGCACGGATATGACTCAAACATGCTCCACGTGCACATAGAGTGCAAGAAGCGTGATCTTAAGTTCCGTGCAAGAGCTGCTTGGCACCTTCAAAGACAGAGAGCGCTCTTACTGCTCACCTGACAAGCCCGAAGACTCGCCGCCACCACATACAGCCGCCCCTCTGTTGCATCAGGTCACTCACCGCCGACGTTGTGTACTGCTCGACGCTGAACACGAAAGTAGTGTGCGCGCAAGACTATAAAGACTGCGCAGACTTGTGGCGAAGAAGAAGGAGCTGCTAAAACTGCGTGAGTTACTTTGTGCAAGCTCCGAAACCACACGTACGTCTGCACCACATCGCGCTTCCGACACCACGTATCGAGGGCCCGCCAGACGGATCAGCTGTAGCGCTTGGCTGTGTTGGGTCTCCGCGGCGTGCAATGTTGATCATCCTGGCAACCAGCGCACTTGTGTTCCGGTCGGACCAGCGACTGAGTTTGACGGGTTAATGCTTACTGGCCCTCGCACCGGATGCTCAGAAACACGTTGCGCAGGGATTGCGACGCGGCGCCCTTGTATTGCCACGCAACTTGCTGGGCGCGTCAATAAGCGTGTCCCGTTCAAGCACTCTCCGGTCTTGAGACTGATCGCGCACCAGGCCAAGCCTATACGCACAACTGCACCCCGGCTTGCAGCTCACCCGTTGAGCAGACAGGTACCTAGTTTTGCCAGATACAGTTCCACAGAGCAAGGTAGCTCTGCACAGATGGACGGCAGTGGCCAGGGACCTGTACTCAAGGTGAGTGTTGGTGCCAACACGCACTCCCTACTTGTGCTGGGTTGTAATTGTGCCTTGTGCTCATCAGGATGTGGTGCTACTGGGTGGTGGTCACAGTCATGTGGAGGTTTTGCGGAGATTTGGCATGAACCCCATGCCAGGGGTGCGGGTCACCCTCATCACCAAGGATGTACATACCCCATACAGGTATATCATGCAGCAAGATGACAATTAGAACCAACATCCCGTACCTATGCACAATCTGTGCTACCTGTGCCTCTGCAGTGGGATGTTACCTGGGCTGGTAGCAGGCTTCTACACATTTGATGAATGCCATATAGATCTGGCTCAGCTCTGTACATTCGCTTCAGCTCGCATGATTCATGCAGAGGCAATAGGAATAGATAAACAGGTAGGCTGTCTCACTGAACCTGCATAAACAGATATTGATATGTGCTGTGCTGATATGCGTTCAAGTGCATGCAAGCAATTTCAGTCCCGGTTGTTCTAACTGTACAAAGCAAACCAGGCATAACTGTACAAACCACACCATGTGTAACTGCACCAAGTCAACCATGTGTGATGCTACCCAGAGCATGGTGGTGATGTTGCCCGAACGGCCACCCATAGCATTTGATGTGCTTTCGGTGGACATTGGCATCACACCAAGCAAAGCAATTCCTGGTTCCAGTAGCATTGCAACTCCAGTCAAACCTATTTCAGGGTAAGCTGAAGGACCCCACTGGCATTGCACCGCCTCAAAGCAAAAGCAAAGGCAAAGGCTATGTCACTTTGCTGTGTACAATGCTGCATCAAGGCATGCAGTGCATGCACCGCTGTAAGAGGCATGCTCTCAATTCTGCATAGCTTGCCCAAGACACAGTATCATGCTGCCTTGCTGTTTTTTTGAGCTGCCAGTGCTTGAAGTATGCCATTGCTGCTGCCATGTTTCCTGTTCTTACAATGGCATTTGTCAAAGGATCCTCACTGTGGGACATAACATCCTGCTACACAATCTCTGCAGGTTTGTAGACCGCTTCAACAGACTACTGGACCATGCTTGTCGCAGCAACAAGCCCCTACAGGTTGGTCTCTCACACCCACTCCTCTCCTGGCACTGTTCAGATTGCACAGTTGTGCTCGTTCCCTTGCCCACAGATATGTCTGAGAGTAGTGCCACATTAAAGATATCACAGCTTCCCTTGTTCCTTTTACAGATTGCATGTCACCATAGCCAGGAGACTGTGGCTATAATAACACATCTATACCATGTGAGATTGTATACATCTGACCATGTTTATATGTCGGTACTAGACATATGGATGCATGAGTGGATGCACATGCTGCAAGCGCTTCACAACACAATCTAGGCTACAAGAAAATGCCTGATGTAACCCAAGCTGTGTTGCGTGCAGATTTGTGTGGTGGGAGGGGGAGCAGGAGGGGTGGAGATCAGTCTGGCCCTGAATCACCGCCTCAAAAGCGAGCGGCAGAAAGCAGGCAAGCACAAAGAAGCCAAGTGCAGCGTGAGGCTGTTCAGTAAGGGGCAAATTTTGCAGGGCCACACACCTGCTGCCAGACACAAGCTCCTCAGGCTGGCTCAGGTATGCTGCACCACCACACGCCTTGCTTCTTTGTCGCCTCACTGTGCTCGAGCACAATTTGCTTTCTCTCCCATGTGATGTTTGACTGGTTGACATGGGCATGGTTGCTGCATACTTTGCCAAGTGTACTGAGCCTACAGCTTAGACTGCATTATAACAGCGCTGCAACATCACAATAGCATGCTGGCTGTAATTGCTCTGTTCAAGTTATCATAATACGCCTTGATAAATTGTTACTTGACTCATAAGCACTTAGTGATAAGCACCAGTCATACACAGAAGGTCAGCTGCCCTACACACTTTGCCATCTGAGCGCTATCCATGTGGGTCTTGTACACAGGAAGATGGTGTACGGATGATGTGACAGCAGGTGTGACTTGTACTTCTTCATGGCTTTCCTTGCTAGCACTGTTGTGAGGGGGTTTGTGCACAGGAAGAAGGCGTAGAGATGAGGGAAGGGGTTGGTATCAAGCAGGTGCAGGAAGGCCGGCTGGTGCTAGAGGATGGCACAGAGCAGTCCTTTGATGAGTGCCTGTGGTGCACACAAGCCAGTGCGCCCTCCTGGCTCACCACCACTGGATTGCAAACAGGTGCAACACCTTTCCCCTCCCCAGCATATACCTCTTCCCAGCACGTCCCAGCACATCCAAGCATATACCCCATACCACCAATAAGTCCTCCTCGGGAGCCTAGACGACAAAAAAAGGAGTTGGCACACGTTCTGACATGCAGCCTTGCAAAAGGCCTTGCAGAATCATAGTCCTGCACTGGCACATCCCTGGGCGTGTTGTACTTGGGGGCTTTGTCCCCCTTAGGCCATTGCAGCATTCTTCTGAGGGCATGCGCGTGATGTGATGTTTGTGCATGTTGCAGCTCAACTGATGCGTGTGTCGACCGTCTGGTCGGTACAATCTATGGTGATTCCAGCACAAAGCCACTTTCTGTAACAGCTGACAGAAGGCATTTGCCCACCGTCCCAAACAGCAACAGCCTGCCTAAATAAAACACAAAAGGGACCGTGGAATACCTCCTACCATATGTTGATTGCCTGCATTGCTGATGTGGAAATGTCAAATTGGTTGTGTCATTGCAGACAAGCTTGGCTTTCTGAGCATCAATGAGTACCTGCAAGCAGCAAGCGGGCCCCCCAATATTTTTGCTGTTGGTGATGTGGCTACCTCCACTATCTACCCCAGACCCAAGGCAGGGGTGTTTGCTGTGCGTCAGGGGCCGCCCCTCGCAGACAACATCAGAAGGTCAGCAATGCTACATGACTATTGCAATCAGCTCCATTGGCAGGAGCTCAAGTGTGATTTGCATACTAAATCATGCAGCCTGCATTGCAGGTGCACGTACAAGTTGAATAGCAGTGCACACATCCTCATGTGACATGCATAGGCAGCAGAATATATTTGACATGCATAGGCACAAGGAAACATATCATGTGCTCTGCTGTGGATCCTTTGTGATAATCAGGGACAAGCATGTGTGATATGATGCTCTGAAGGCAGCACACTTGCCTTGAAGGCAGCATCAGCAGCAACAGCAGCAGTCGGATATAAAGCACCTGGCAATAGGCTGAAACCAAACACATAACACTGCAGGTTCTTGCAAGGGGAGAATCTGAAAGCCTTCAAGCCGCAGACTTCCTGGCTGAGCCTGATCACTGGTGGTTCCAAATATGCTGTTGCCACAAAGGGCTGGTTCTGCCTGGAGGTATTGTCTTCTTGTTTATTGTAACAGGAAAAGGTAGACGATTTTTGTTTCTGAGCTTGCTGCTGCTGTTCATTCTAGCTGGCTTATCTCCTTCGGGATCAGCTTGTCAGCAGTAGACATCTCACGCACTTGGTTATAAGGCTTCTGTTGAGCAGGAATTTACACCATTGTGTTCACGCTTCATGCAAGATGTAACCTCAGCACTAAACCAAAGTTGTCTGTCACTGCCTGCAGACCGCATCCTAACTGGTGCAACAACTTCTGATGTTGTGCTTCTGCAACACTGCTCAATCGTGGCCCGCATGAGCCTTGCACTGACATCAAGCACCCACTATGCATCACCCAGACTCCAAATCAACATGGACTGGCAACTGTTTGCACATGTCCAACATATGTGTGGAAGTTATTGTGTGTGGCCATGATGCATGACAAATTCCATAGACTGCCACTTTCTGAGCGTGTGCAGTAGAGGGTTACACTTTGCAATTTACTGTGGGGCTTACTGACAGAGTACTTGGGGTAAACAGGGTGCGTGGCTGTGGCCAGTGAAGGACTACATAGACCGCAAGTTCATGAGCATGTACAGCACAGGTCTGGACCAGATGGAAGTCAAGATGGCTGCATCAGCCAAGCCCACCAGCAAAGCAAAAGAGCGAGGGGTAGCTGCTGCAGCAGGTCCTGAAGCCCTGGCTGCTGTGTCAGCTGCAAAAATGCGGTGTGGCGGCTGTGGTGGCAAGGTCAGCTCCCACAGCTGTGGCTGCTCATGTGCAGCTGTGGGTGGATGCAGACTGGTCTCTTAACATACTGATAAACATGCTGGCCTTTGCTTGGCCATGAGTGCCTGTGAGCATGTGATCTGCTAATGCTATGCAGTTGCTTGCTGTTTAAATGCACAAAGTCTTTTACAGGTTCTGACAACAGAGTGTGACAGGTCAACATCATCACAAAACAGTGTAAGCTGTGCCTGTAAGTGGCAGCTGATGCCACAGGTGCACCTCACTGTTGTGATCGGTCATGCTGTGTCTTGTTACACACATCTGTGTGTAGGCTCAAGACTGCACAAGATGTATGCTTTGCGTCTCTTACACTGATCTATCTGTATGTCTGTGTCAGGTGGGTGCTAGCATTCTAAGCAGAGTGCTGCAAAGGCTTCCCAGGGCTAAGTCAATCACAGGGGATTCAGACATTCTGGTGGGCTTAGATGCTCCTGATGATGCAGCTGTCATACGGCCTCCGCCTGCTGGCCATGTGATGGTGCAGACTGTGGACTTCTTCAGATCCTTTGTGGATGATCCATATGTGTTTGGTGCCATTGCTGCCAACCATGCTCTTGGGGTGAGAGATGTTTTCTTTCATGTTCAGCTTTTTTAGCTTGCCAGACAGCAGCTGCATGCCTCACTAGGCTGTTGCTGTTCTCTGGTTGCGAACATTGTTGCCGCTGCTGCTGCTGCTGAGTGTTGAGACGCAAGCTGGAACAGTATGCTTGTGAAACAATGCAGCAAGCTCAGCAGTCAGGTGGAGCTTCACCAGTCTTTTGCTACCAATGTCAGACAAAGCTTGCGCTGTTTTAAAAATGGACCAAATCTGCTTGATGACAGGTTACAAGTGCTGCTGCATGTATGCTGATTCGTGCCTTGTGGAACAGGACTGTCATGCTATGGGAGCTCAGGCCCAAACAGCCCTGGCTGTTGCAGTTGTGCCCTTTGGGCTGGACAGCAAGATGGAGGAGGAGCTGTTCCAGATGCTGGCAGGGGCCTTTCCTGTACTGCAAGAGGCTGGCTGTGCCCTTGTGGGTGGCCACACCTGTGAAGGCCAAGAAGCTTCCCTTGGTAGGTCAAAACTGACAAACTTTGCCTTTAAGTGATCTCCTGTAGCTGACCAAATTACAGAAGGTCAAAAAGCCTGTCATTTCAAGGCAAGCCATAAAGGCTTCTTGCCTTTCAGGCTCTGTGCAGCGGCATGTCAGCGATGTCCTCCATGAATCGCACTATGCAAGGTTTCCCACCCCCATAACAGCTTCGCAGGCAGGCAAGCAGGCAGGATCATACTGACATGTATGCTCTCAGGGCATGCATGAAGCAATAACAACACAGATTTGAGGCATACATTGCTGTTATAAGATTCAGACTGCTGGTGCACGTCTATGCATGAGCCATCAGCGAGGCTTGCCGTTACGCACCTTGATTGGGCTAGGCTTTGTCTGCAGTGCCTGCACTTGTTGGGACGTAACATTACATTCTCCTCATGTATGATGCTTGTTGTAAATTGGCAGACCTTGTTACAGGTGCAGGGATATGTCACTTGGCTGAATGCTGTCAGGGGTACATTGGCTCCCTGACAGCTCAATTGCCACAGCTGTGTACATCCTTACAATCAGGTGCTCCTGCAAATTGAATGCCCTCTCCTGGACCCTTGGGAAATTCCATCCTCAAATACCAGGACATTTCTTCTGTACAAAAGTCGTGTGTGGCAACATGTATGGCGCATGCGTGCAGGGTTCAGTGTGACCGGCACAGCCAAGGAGGGCAGCTTGATGAGCAAGGGCGGAATGCAGGCAGGGCAGGCCATCATCCTGACAAAGCCCTTGGGGACCGGCACCATCATGGCAGCCGCGATGAGGCGCAGAGCCAAAGGACGATGGATCACAGGTCTGTTGTTCGACTCATACTCATTTGGGCGTCTACAAGTGTGCTGCGAACATCAAGATCACAATGCAGATGACCCTAGTGTTTGCAATATTATGACACACGCAAATGCAATGCGCCCCACCTGTTTCTTGTCTCATGCTCATCATCTGCATACTCTATCACATTGTTACTGTCCAACTACTGCATTGTCTGCCTCATCAACCAATGTGGAGTCAGTGGTACAGTGGTGAAAACTCTCGACTATATCTGATGTTGCTGTCTCTGACTCAGCTTGGAGTGCGCTGCTGGCCTTATTCCTCTGTGATGAACAGCTGTTGTATTGGTTGCTGCATGACAGGTGCCTTGAGCAGCATGCAGCAAAGCAGCGCAGAGGCAGCCAGAATACTGAAGGACCATGGGGCCACCGCCTGCACTGATGTCACTGGCTTTGGGCTGGTTGGTCACCTTGTGGAAATGACCCGGCCCTCTCAGGCATGATGCACAAAAGATTGTTTATTCGTTGCAAGCCCTGCTGCAGTTATCATGCACCTTGACTGACAATAGCTTTATATCTGCATCTGCAGATGAGGCTCCTGCATTTTGCTTTGCGGCTGCATCACTCAAGTGGTTCCAGCAGATGTCACACTCACCAAATGCTGCCGTACTTGTACATGTCACTGTCCATTCTTGCCATGACAACCTGCATCAGTCTTGCACACCCAGCTAGCGCCATCACACTTCTGCTGCTCTTGCAGCCGGCAAATGAACCATACAGAGCACGCAATGGTTGATCGTTCCCAAAATCGTCTCATTGCTACTTGTGGCATAGGTTTCAGCTGAAATAAATACGTCCAACATTCCCACGCTTGATGGTGCAACGGAGTGTCTGGCAGCTGGAGTCCTGAGCAGTATGCACAGCCAGAATGCAAAGGCATCAGCTGCAGTGACAAATGCTAAACAGGCCATCCAGCATGAGACATGGCCCCTCATGGTTGACCCTCAAACAGGTACCGTCACTACAATCCCATGGCACAGTGCAGATTTCAAGTTTATGGTCCCAAGATACAAGGCCACGCTTGATCAAGTCGAAAGGCCTGACGAGATGCCTGCTGAAAGCTGGACCGCATGCATGTCACGTTCCAGCACATGGCGATTGGCTTGTGCAGAATGGAGCCAATACATTCCTGCCAAGCAGCTTGAGAACGCACATGTGTACAGGCAGGCCTTGGCCTGAAGTTGAAGAGCTGACATTTTTCTGTGCCTGACGTATTGCGAGCAGCTGGTTTGACTTGCAGGGGGAGGGCTGCTGGCCTCCCTTCCTCAGGACAAAGCAGACTCGTGCATTCAAGCTTTACAGAAAGCAGGCTACTCTGAAGCAGCCACCATTGGACAAGTCACTGAGGGCTCTGGCAACATTGTTTTGCAACATCAGCAGAGTTAAATGCCTGTACATAACAGCTAGCTTTGCATGCTGTACAAAGACAGTCGTCATACAGGCAAGGACCTCCCGTGAAACTCAGCACATGCCAGCATTTGAAGGGTCTTGTGGTCTCTGCTCAGCCGCCAAGGTCTGGAACCGCTCTCAAGTAGTTTCCTCATAGTTATTTGACAACATTTCCTTTTAATGCCACCCTACTATACTACAATGTTACCATTGGCTGGACACTAGTACTTCTGATCTGCGCGATTGTGTCATTATGAAGTGCTTAAAGCAAATTTTGTTCATGTCATCAATGGTATCATTGGCGTGAATCAGGAAAAACTGACGCTGTCCCAATGGGCAAGTGTATACAAGGTGGTGCTGCTGTCCTGTGCTGATCTGACTGCTGCTCCTCAAGCTGTATCGACATGTCATATTGGACATACCATGTCACAGTGGTACATGTATGTTACGCCCAAGCACCTTCCCAGGGAAGGCTTCCCTGTCGCAAGGCTTCGAAAAAGAATCTAAACCGACACGACAAAAATTCAAAGTCCTGTCATTGAGCAGGTCATTAAGCTGGTTCTTTGCAGCCTGACCGCAGAACTAATACATCACAGGCATCGCACACAAAGACGTACATCATTCTTGCGGCCTCGCGCCAGT
>JAABUP010008989.1_pt1 | contig 12488 bp, 12 predicted proteins | sample 5559201 | NCBI WGS metagenome assembly JAABUP01 (sample SAMN10711887, study PRJNA513373) | rock metagenome | isolation source: Antarctica rocks | place: Antarctica | reverse complement strand
TCTAGTTAGGTCGCGAGCTATTCCGAGTCCTATATTACTAGGTATTTTACCGCCGTTAGGTTATATCCGGTAGATAGTACGGTATACGTTCCGATAATATACTATAGTAATTCGATATCGGGGTACCCTTTTATAATTACTTTAACGCCCTAAAATAGAAATACTACGTCTACGCCCTTAATCTTTATTAATCCGCTATATACTAACGCTACCGTCTTTTTAAGGACGAGTCTAATATACTAGTCGTATATTAGCGCCGGGACCGACCGTAATAATAATTATTAATATATATACCTAGTATAGTATAAGCGCGGGCACTAGACCTATTATTATAAATACCGCCTTCTCCTCCGCTCCCTATTATTCTTAAATAAGTAGGCGTATTACTTCTATCTTAGTATAATCGGCTAGGTTCCCGAGCCGCTTCGCGAACCGTTCGTATAATAAACCGGTTTTTTCTAGTCGGTATAGGTAACTACCCTCTACTTAAAGCTACTTATTTTATAGATCTCTTCTAAAATATACTTTAGATCCTTAGTCTCTTTAAAATCGGTAAGAGCTAGGAAGGAGCTTAGGATTCTCTAGCGTCGTACTAAGTCTAACTAGTACTTTAAGCTAATAATCGGTTTCGCTCCTCTCGATCCTTTTCGCTCCTATTCTTTAACTTTAACCTCGTTATCGTCTCGGAGACCTTTATTTAATTTAATAATACCCTAATTAAGTACTTCGTAGTATTTCTCCCTATATAGTAGTAAACGCACTTAATTATAGTTTATAGGGAGGTCTAAAAGTCTATTACCGAAAAACCTCGTTATAGGCTTACGTATAAGTTATAATATTTTTACTATCCTAGTAAGATTAGTTATATAGCTTCGCTCCTTCCTAGTATCGTATAACTTAACTAGGGATCTATATACCCTTTCTAAGTCTTTTAGCGCCTCCGATATATAGTATTTTAGGTTCGCCCGGTAGTCGTCTATACGTTTATTACCGGTGGGGGTAGGGTTTAACTATATATATATATTATTCTCTAAGGTCTTAATATAACTATATAGGTAATCGGGGGAGCTATCGAACGGTATACCGGTAACGAGGAGTTTCCGTAGGGGGCTACGTAGGGTAAGTTTATTATATTAGTCTATTAATTTAATTATACCGGTATTTATATTATAGTTTAAATATACTTCGTCTACGACGACTCGGCTATATCCTATAGGCTATAGGACCTTCACTCTAACTCTAGTTTTACCTTTTTCTACCTAGCGGTATTCGCTTATTTTACCCTTTATATAGCCCTCGTAAGACCCTTTCGTAGTTATTATAATTACCCGCGATTAATCGTTATCCTTATCGTAGTATAGTTTATTCTTATTAGTTATAACTCTTAGGTATTTATAGTCCTCCTAACGAAGGTCTAGAATACAGTACCTTAAGCCTTTATTACTATAACTAAATCGGAGTATCTACCCGATTTCCTTATCCTCTTAATCTAGATATTATATCTATTTAGATAGCTAATTTACTAGTAACGGCGCTAGTACTACTACTAAATTCGATAACTTATAAGGTTTTAGGCGATTAGCGGGGCTTACGTCTATATATAGGTATTCGATACTAAAAGGGTTATTAGATAGGTATTTAGAACCCTCTAGCTAAGGACTTACGTTAGTACCGGCGGTAAGGTATAAGTTTACGTTACCGGCCCTACGGGCACGTTCTACCTATCGATTATTATATATAAGAATTCGGTTAAGGTAGATAAGGGCTAGCGTCTAGATAGTCTAAACTTTATATTAGTAGTGCCGGCGATTAGGATCCGTATACTTACCTTTCCTAGCCCTATACCGTCGGCTAACTACGACCCGTTCTAGAATATTTCGAGTTTAAATAAGATATAGATACCGTAAAGTTAGTAGTTCTTTAATAGCGTTCGTATACTCCTTAGCGTAACGGTATTTAGAATATTATCGTCTTTAGTTTTTAGGTTATCGCCTTTATTTACTAAGTCGTTATCTATATTTATAGGGTCGCTACCTTCGTATATTATAAATAGGCGTATAATACCCGCCTTTATTACCGCGTCTTAGTATTCGGCGTAGTTACTACTTACTACCTACTTTATCTATAATTCTTTCGCTCTAGTTAACGCCGGTCGACTTATTAGGTCTAAAGTCTTACTTTTTAGTCCTCTCTCTATTATTAAATCTAGTACTCCTATCTCCCTCGTCCTCTTCGACTCTATTATCTTCCCCGTCGATTTACTACCCTTTATCTATATTAACGTCGTTATCTAAGATATCTATAGCCTCGGCCGTTTCCTCGAACGCCCGATTTATACTCTTTAATAATAATATCCTTCTCGGGGTTAGTTCTACGCCTCCTTTCGCCCTATTAACCGGTATAAATATTATTATCGGTATTACTAGAGGTAGTATCTCCTAGATTTCGTCTATATCGTATATTAGGCCTAGTATAATTTATCCTATAACGTCGACTTTCGCGGTAGATAGCGTCCTATCTATTCGGATCGAATCCTTACTATTTTATTTAGGCTTAGTATTAGTAGATATTAGTATAGTATTTTTATTATATAAGCCGGTCTCTCTTTATATACGGGGTATATCTATAGTATCTATTATATCGGTTTTACTAATTAAACCGTCGATAGCTTATATCGCGCTACCTTACGTAGGTAGCGCGCTAGGCCTATCGATCTCTAAGTCGCTCTTCTTACCCGTTAACGAGACCTCTATTAGTAGCTCTACGGTTTATACGACTAATATCTAGTATTATAGTTTATATAGTATACCTTAATTCGCTTTAATTTATAGCGTATCGTATTCTAAACCGGCCCGATTAGTCTACTATATAGTAGGTCGAGGTATTACTCTTAGAGGAAGGTTAGAATGCCCTAGTAGCATTTTATACGGGATATCGCTAGCCGTTCAATCATTCTTGACCTCAACTGGCAAGATCGACTGGGCATGGTTTACGCGCGTGTCCCCGATCTGGCACATGTGTTCGCATAGCTGAGAGATTTCGTCCGTGTTCTCCGAGGTTTACCTGGACGAAGAGTTGACCGGTGCCATTTATTCCGTGTTCGGTGAGTGCGCTCGCTCGAACAGAGGCCGGTACGAGCAAAAATACGGAAAGCGTCTGCCAGGGCGATCTAAGGAAAGCTTCAAGCCTTCAGGACGATGAAAGGCCTTGAACATCGTACTTGACAAAGCTCTGCTGGTCAACTGGGGACAGCTCTCCCGGGACTCATGAGTGCCATGAAAACAAGACTACCCGGAGCTCACCCTCCTTTCGGTCGCGCGCGGTGCCGCTTTGTGTCCTTTCTGGGCAGACGGCGAAAACCGTCAGTATCTGAGGAGCGGTACCGGTGAAACTAGCTCTATCCCGCAGCTGCTGTTCGCCACCTAGTCACTGGTAAACGCACCCTTCGAAGTTTCCCAGCTCGTTTTCGCCTTTGATGAATCTCAGACCTTGGTAACGCAATCCGTAGAGATACTTGCTAATTAAACATTTGACCACAACAGCAGCCACCGCTTAGCGCCAACTGACGAACGCGTCTATATAGCTATCTAAGCATCCCCTGTTTCCGAGATTAAAATCATCAGCAAGATGAAAGGACGACAGAGAATCTAAGGGATATTGATGTTACTGTTGCTGATGACAACACCAGAGAAATTCATAGAATGCTGAATGACTATTCGAACAGACCACTCCCAAATTCTCCTCTGAGATCCATCTTCAGTAGGTTTTTCTCGATGACCTCGTCCTTCCTTGCTTCTAATTCGTCCACATCCCAGTTGGCAGACATGTACCGCCCGCTTAAGAATTGCGCCTGTGGTGAAGCTAAGTACACGGCAGCGCCGGCAGCGAGTTCAACTTCAAGTCCCAAGATCAACTACGTTAGCTTGGTTGTTGGATTTGGTAAAGAAAGCGAAATTGGAGACGGCAGTAAGATTAACGTACCTGTGTCCTCACAGAAATGGAGGGTTTCTGGATGACTGTCTGCCATATCGGTAATTATCATACCAGGATGATAGTTCATCGAGGAGACTTTAGGATATGCCAAAGGGATAGCTTCCGACAATCTACCCTGAGCCAGTTTGCTAATTTGGTAACTAGTACCTTGCGGCCTTACCGTGAGCATGCCCCAGGTACCAATGGTGACGATAGTTGCTTCTCTTTCCAACCCTACCAGCCTAAGAAATGCTCTGCTCATAAGGTAGCTTCCTTTGACGTTGACTTCCTAGATTCAATCAAGGAACCGATTAGCCACATGTTCCCTCCTATACCAGAAAGCCAGGACGAAGATATCTTACAAAATCTGCCCACCATTCCTTCGGCTCGCTCTCTCCAATTGTCTCCGTGGACGACCAGAGACCGGCACCATTGACTAGGACATTGGGGATCCCGAACTTAGCCTTGACAGTCTCTTCTAGATGATTCACGCTATCTTCGGAAGTAGTATCCACTGGGACAACCAAGACATCAACATTGGGGTTGATCTTGAGCAACACTTGTTTAGTTGCCTCGAGCTTTCGGGCGCTGCGACTCGCAATGACGATTCGGGCCGCATCTGCCTTCGCAAATGCAAGGGCAATGGCCTGTCCGAAGGTCATATTAACGTACAGATAGATAGCTTTACAAAGGGAGATAAACTTACCTTGCCGATGCCTTGGCTAGCACCGGTGACAATGACAGTCTTTCCTTTCTGCGACAGCTTGGGCGATGCCGGGTCTATCGAAGGGTATTGGTCGCGGTGTACCGTTTTGGTAAATTGATGTGTCTTGACAAAGTAGTCAGCAGGCAATAGTTGAGTAGAAATCGCGGCCATTTTGTGTAAATTCGATTGAACGTATGATTTGTTTGAGGTGGAGATACGGTGATTCAATATTTGTAATGTGGTAATAATTCTGGAGCTGAGATGCCTTTTTCATATCACTTTTCGTTGGCAATTTCATCCCATTGAGCCACCGCCATTCTCGCCGCGCAGGATTATGACAAGTCGGGAGCATTGAGCGCATCATTATCGTGTAATAGGCGTCATGTCCCGGTTGTGTCTGAGATTACGTGGGACGCGCGACCTAAGGTTCGGCAATACTTAAAAGGGTATTTGGTCTCAAAATTCAGCCTGATACGGTTAGTCGAGTTTGCGGCACCAATGGGTTCGGAGATTTCGGCTGGACTCGGCTCTCCGCAGTCTGCAGCTGTAAATACCTATAAGCCATTCGTTAAATGTAAGCCACTCGCACCTTACCCGGCTGGTCCTCTTTCTCCAACGACCGTTATCCATTTCGGATCCTTTCAACCATACACTCACTTTACATCAGCCGCGCATCGGTCGCAACTTTGACAAATGACGACTTTATCTCCGAAATTTTTAGTCTTTGACAGTAAGACGGGGCCGGAGAGCGAAGATGGGGGTTTGATCTATTGCTCATCGAAAGACGCCAATGTCCAGTGGCCGAAGTCGGTCCGAAGAGGAAGACCGAGAAAAGGTGGGTTGTGTCCGGTCTGCCATTTCTATCAATAGCAGAAGCATGGTACCTCAAATCATTTGACCGTGTTGACCCAGGCACCGTCAACGATCACCATGCCCATCACCTAGGTTGCTTCGCGTGATAGATCGCGTACTCAGTGACGGCTGAGCTCTATGTCTGGATCCCTCTGAAGTTCTGTATGGAGAAACAAGCCTAATGGCACGGTGGTCAATTCCGCTGCTATGGCGCTTCTCAGCACCCAGAACAGGTGTCAAGATTCAGTGCCGTTGTGGCTAAACGCGGAAAGTTGATGAACAGTCGCTAATAGCTGCGATGGTCTTTATCTCGCCGAGACTATTTCGATTCTGTGATGTCTCTCTCGGTCAAAGTAAACTAACTGGGTTTGGCATACAGATCTAAAAGAACATGGGCGCTCGTTGAAGTACCCGTTAAAAGAGGTAGAAAGACCTTCAAAGGAGCGCTATGGGTTTGTCGACTGTTCGGATGGGCGACGCCCAAATGACCCGAATACTCGAAAGTTCGTCCGGACTCACGTCATGCACAACTATCGACGGCAGAAACAGATGGCTGCGCACGCAAAGCCTGGACCCCAAGACATGGAAATTGAGAGTCAAGATAATGATGCAGAAACGATTGTTGAACTTGAACGTCCTCTTATTCTATCACCTGAACGCTGGAGTAAGGATCCATTTGATAGTTTTCCGATAAAAATGCAACCGTATATGCACGACCTTCTTTACCTCTGTAAGTCCACTGCTCCCCAATTACCAGATCGTTAGTTATAAAGATCATATGGCATCCTTGTACAGGAATTTTGCTGATGTCATTGTAATAGACGTTTCTGCTGTGGCAGATCACCTGTACCCAATCGAGGCATATTGGGGATTTAATCCAACCAAAAAGCTCTGGGTCCCTCTGGCTTTGACCGACTCCGCCCTCCTGAGTTCGATTCTGTTCTGTAGCCATCAGTTTGGGGCAAGAGTGAATGACCAGAAAGAGCGTCCCTCCGCAATCAATCACTTGCAGCAAACGATCCGGATCCTCAATGAACGGTTTCAGGACCCTTTGCAGGAAATAAGTGATTCAACTATCGCTGCCGTAGCTGGTCTAGCCCTCACAGAAGTAGGTGCTCCGACAGTTTGATTCGAAACACACTGACTTATTCTCGGCAGCAATCATGCGGTAACCAGGCAAACTGGCGCATTCATATGAGGGGTACAAAGCGGATGGTGGAGATGCGTGGAGGCTTGTCGGCCTTTGAGTATAATCCAGTCTTGCATGATAAGCTTTGCCGGTAAGTAAAATTGCACCGTTGTTGATCTGTAATCGTTCCTAAAGCAGCATCAGAGCGGATATTTGTGGCTCCGTCTATGGCCTTTCGAAACCCTACCTGCAGATGGAGAGCATAAGAGTAGAGCCAAATGTCCTTCGAGGCTGCGAAGAAACAGAGAGAACTCTTGCTCCCGGGTTTCAGGCTGTCCACGATGATTATGAGTTTGACTCTGATCTTTTCGACGTTCTCTACAAAGTACATACCGTGACTCAGGACATAAACACCGTCAATCCGCCAAAGTCGGAGGTCATTCCCTTGAGATTGCGCGAGAGAATACGGTCAATTCAGTACTACCTTCTCTCTAGAGAGGATTACGACGACACCAGCGGATCAGGAGACCAGCTTCTCAAGGCATGTCGTCTAGGCGTCTGGCTCTACGTCGGTATCATCCAGAACGATTTCTGGGTCTCGCCAATCAGCAAGCGATTAATCTGGCAGTTGAAGTCTTGTCTCCAAATGGAGAGCTTCGGCACTGATTCTACGCACACTCTGCGTCTGTGGCTCGTTTTTCTCGCGGGCTGTCTTGTCCTCGACCCAACCGAGAAATTATGGTTCGTCTGTTCTCTCGTTCAAGCGGTCTCGCAGCTCTCAGTATCGAATTGGTGCGATGCGAAATTGCTTTTGGAGACTTTTGCTTGGGCTGGAAAAGTACAGGACAAGTCCGGCCAAGATCTATGGGATGAAGCTATGAGGATGCAAAGGGTCTTACCAGAGTAACACAGCCTTATTGCCCTCACTCGGATGCCGCTTGTGGGCCTGAGGTTGGCTGTTACAATACTACCTGAGATTTCACCGATATGTCCTTGAGCTTGTCATGTCCTACAATAGTCTGGTATTTATTTAGCGAACGCAGCAAGGAGTTGAATAGTCCAATGTTCGCAGAGTTCAAAGCGCAACGAATCAGCTTCAAACCTATTGACATTCCCTACAAAGGTTGTTTGAAATGGCTGACCCTATCCAGCCACCTACAGGTCAAAGCGTCATTAAGATCACTTCAGCAATTTCATCCACCCCTCTCCCCACCGCGTCAACGTGCAACATATTAACCTCATCAATATGTGGCTAGGAAGTGTTTGATGTATTGGGTGACGAGATCCTGGGATAGCTGTGACGTTGCTACGAGGGCGGGAGATAGGGATTCTGCTGCTGTTGTGACGAAGCCGGTGGACTTTCGATTCATGGTATCGTCATCGTATTTACTTGAGAAGAATTCTGCTAGCCCCACGCTGAGTCGACTTTCGGAATGGTGATGATCTGACGCTTGTGGGTACCTTGACGTCGCTTCAGCATCTTGATTGTTTATCGAAGAATGTCGGTTGCCCATGGTTGTCAGCTTCTTGACCAATGAGCTGAAAGTTGAGATAGAAGTAATCGACAGCGAAGACGGTACCGGAAAGAACGATTTGATGAAACGCGACCAGCTTCTGGGACAGGCGTGCACCGGGGTGAAATGTTTTTAGAGTATATCCATTCGAATCGAGGTAGCAGCTGTGCGTGCCTTGTAGCACGAACGGTCGGTTTTGGAAGTCGCAACTTAGGTTCATCCATGGAGATCGACGACATCTTGCAGGTTCACGATACTCTATCCTGTTTCACTGAGCCTCGACTTCCTTCTCTTTCTTCAGCCCGGTCTTCGTTTCAGTGTGTTCTCTTCCGAGCACCTGTTTGGTTATGAAGGCAGTAGCTACGATGCCGCATACTGCGGCACTCGTAAACAGGATCCACATATTACGCAGACTCCATGCAAATGCTTCCTTGACCACCAACTTCTGAGCTGGATTCTGCAGTGTGCTAATGACCATGACATTAGCAGCGGCAGCACCTCCAGAGAATTGGTCTGTTATATTCCTTGGGAGACCTGAGGCGCGGAGCTGAGGCGCACGGAGCGACATTCCGTTTTGGAAAACGACACCACCTATTACAATCGATAGAACCAGGCCGATATTACGAATAAAGCCGAACGTTGCAGTTGCTGTAGCGGTGTCTTCCTGGGATACCAGAGTTTGGAGAGCAATCAATGGCGGCTCGAACAGGAGCCCGGAGCCGATTCCAGCCACTATCTCGAATGGGACGATCTCCCGCAAGGTCGACTGGGCGTTCAGGTTGATCAAAAGGCCAAAGCCCAATGTCATGAAAATGGTCCCAATCCAGATGATTTCAATATAGCGGCCTGTCCTGTGGATGACAACGCCAGTAAGAATACCCATTGTGGCCTCGGTGACAATGATAGGCAAAATCAGTACGCCGGAGCGTAGCGGTGATGCGTCTTGCACGGACTGAAAGTAGAGTGGCAGATAGTACTCTGCGGAGAGGAAGACCTGCGAAGGATTATCAGTTGTTACACGCGGCCCTGGTGATGCAGGGCAGTACTTACAAAGCCATGGACAAAGCAAACCCCCAGCGCCGCGACATTCGAACGCTGTCGAAAGAGACGAAGCGGGATCAAAGGATATCTTGCCAACTTCGCTTCGCTGAAGATGAAGAAGCCCAGCATCAGAACGCCAAAAACGATTAGGCAGATAACTTTAGGCGAATTCCAAGGAAATGTCTCGCCTCCAAAGTCGAGGCCCATCAACGTCATGAGTGTGACTCCGAGCACGGTGACAGTTCCGAACCAGTCGATAGCCTTCATGCCCTCCCAGATCTTGGTTTTTGGGTTGTGGACGTCCAGAAATAATAGGATCATCAGGAAGGCGAACCCGGCTAGGGGAAGATTCAAATACCAAATCCATCTCCAAGACACGAGCTCGGCCAGAGCGCCTCCTATGATGGGCCCAACGGAGCCTGCTGTGGCCCAGACGCACTCCAGGGACCCAAGGACAAGACTTCGCCGCCTGGGAAATGTCAGTCACGGGCTTTCCATATTTTTATGGGAACAGACCTCATATCGAACAGATCGCTGACACAGATATTGGCAAGCAGGATCAGTCCTCCTGCTGCAGCACCTTGGACTGCATGTCCGGCAATGAGCATACCCATACTAACAGATGTAGCGCAAATAATGGAGCTCAAGAAAAACAGGGCTATTGCCGCCAATACGATCGGCTTCCGTCCCCAGATGTCAGACAATTTAGCCCAGATTGGGCCAGTAGCGGCATTGGCTAGGAGGTAAGCACCACCAATCCAGGTGTAGCCAGAAGCAGAGTGGAAATGAGCCGATATGGTGGGTATAGCCGTGCTTACGACTGTTGCGTCCAACGCTGCAATGAAAAGAGACAAATAAAGTGCTCCGATAATGGCAGAGAGTCTGAACTTGCTCCGGGACACTGGTACTCCGTCCTCAGTAGCGGACGCGTCTGGAAGCTTAGAGTCGTCTATTCGTGGGTCGTGTGGCGGAAGCGCTGCCACATCTCGGCTTCGAATCTGGTCGAGCTCCATGTGGACTGTGTTTTCAGGCATGCTATGCTTCGAAATGCGGAACGAAAAAGCAGACCGACGCAATGACTACGAAAGACTTGAGGAAGATGAATGGGAAGGAAAAAAGGAAGCCCGTAATCCCAACTTCCTGCGACAAGTCACTTGCCAATATCGCGAGTCATTAGATCGGAGGCGAAGGCGGAAGAGCGAATTCTTACCGCGGGCGTCGACCTTTTTCTCTTCGGAATTCGGTCAACTCCGATCTTTTACTGGGCGTCATACTTGGATTCGTACGATGCTCCACTTCAGTAGCGTGCCAGTTGCAATGAGCTCCACAGCATCGATGCCAAATGTGTTGGAGACTCGCAATATGTATACACGCGGCCCAGCGCGTATGAGGTACTCAATACCACTGGGGTGTGGGAAGCCGAGTCGTTACACCATGAGTGAGAGGCGCGTCAGGCCCACAGCTTGCTTTTGCTTACCGCCATCGTGCAGAGGCTTGAGAGAGCTTGATTGGCGCTGTGCTCAACGATGACCTGATGCTTGAACTGACTCTGCAAACTAACAAACCTTTCATGATATCAAGGCAACTCCATCTGCAAGGATTCACCCTACCCATGGAGCACTTACGTCTCCCAGTGAGGCTACCTTTCTCCAAACACCGCCTGTCCACGAGGACAATCTTGTCGTGAATGGAATGGCGTCAGTGGGCATAGCGCTTCGCTGATGCACCGTGGCAGATACATCTTCGGCTACCTAATCACACGAGCACTTGCCTACTTCGCCCAACCCACTAACTGCGACGCTTGGTAGAGCCCCTGCAATTCTCTACTCGGTCATCGACGCCCTCGTGACACCGTTGTATCAGCACTTCGCCCTACAGAATTACACCTTGTAATATCCTTACGCTGTTCTCGAACGAGTACCCATCGCCCTAGCCCTAGCAATCTCAGGCGTCGGCCCTCTCCTCGTCATCGCACTCTACACACTTGTGATTGACGGACTATTTGCACGCCGGCGGAAGGTGGAGGGCTATTAAAATGCATACAAGTTCAAGGACCGACTGTGGGAACTCAATTGTGATATTTTGGGGCTATTGCTCGCGCAGGGCGCTGCCTTTGTCATCGCCGGCACCATGAAAAACCCGGTGGGAAACCCCACCACCAGATCTGATTGATCGCTGTCAGCCACGAGCTGGCAGCATTGATCCTCCTCCCGTCTTTGGCCTTTCCAGTGTTGAAATCTGCACCCAAACAAGCATGGCTATTTTGACGGGTGGTAAATTGTTTCGGTAAGTCGAATAGGAGCCAACTAATGTCTTTCTAGGATTCTGAAGGCTTCTCTCTGGACACAGCAGCTCCTCTTTCGCCGGTCTGTTCTACCTAACACTCTATTTAGCCGGGAAGCTGCATGTCCTCGACCCGCGTGGGGAAGTCTGGCGTACCGTTATTGTTCTCATTCCTAGTCTGGCAGCCTCATGCATCGCCATCTCCCGCATCATGGATGCTCGCCATCATCCCTTTGACGTCCTGTTTGCAGTGCTATGGGCGTCCTCGTGGCCTGGGGATCGAATCGTCAATACTTTCCGGCTGTGGCTAATTCATGGCTCAAAGGACGAGCATATCACATTCGGACATGGGGTAAAGAGCTGAAGGCACCGAGTGAGCTGGAGAGTATTGCCATGGAGCCATTAAGACAGCCAGGCAATCTTCTTGCTGCCCAAGAACCACAATAAGGCACCTGTGGAAATGTGTTTCGTGATCAGTTATCACACTCACAACGACAGCGGGGTGACCTTGCCAGCATCGATGCGAGGGACGCCCCCACCCTTCGCTCGCCAACGGAATGAAGACTGGTTGAGCCACCCTTAGAAGATGAAGAAGGGCACTTCAGGGAAGAAGCTGGATGCAGAGGATCACTGGCGCAGCAAAGTTTTGCGTAATTGGTGTGGATATCTGTTTTTGCATCTGTTAGCGACTCGCCCAAATGCCTCAAAACGATAGAAGCCAAGACATGGATTTATGTGTTCTTCATCTTGTTTTATTACTAATGAGAGATGAAATTATGCTCTTACTAATGAGAAATAGAACTATGGTATACGGACCAGCGTTTGAGAGGATCCTTCGTTGTAATCCTGACTAGCCATGAAAGAGATAAAGTGATGTTCAGTAAACAAAGCCGCGGTAAACCTGACGAGGACACAACTCTCGAATCCTTCTACCAAATATTGAGAAATCAGCACCCTAGCGGATGGTGTCATGGCATAGACGCCCTCCCAG
>JAABUP010008988.1_pt1 | contig 12490 bp, 13 predicted proteins | sample 5559201 | NCBI WGS metagenome assembly JAABUP01 (sample SAMN10711887, study PRJNA513373) | rock metagenome | isolation source: Antarctica rocks | place: Antarctica | reverse complement strand
TCTGAGGACTTAGATGCGAAAGAATGATGTACGAAAGGACACGCTAGCTTAAAGCTTTGGCATTCAGACGTGGATGGATCATTCTACCAGACATCTCACCGAATGAGCGGTGTCCTGGCACGACTCGCTAGGGAATGTGACCTTGAACAGCATCGCCCGAGCAAACTCGGGCCCAGACTTACGTTGTATCCAGATTTAAAGTTTTCCACCAGTACTTCAGATCAACGCTTTTGATAGTTGAAACGGTTCAGTCCGAAGGCCCAACCAGTCCATTCTAGTGGTCTAAACCTTGGACCAGTTAGTTTGAAACCTGGACTGGTCCAACTGATAGTTGAACCAGTTGGTTAGTGGTCCGAGCGTTCTGATTGGTCAAAAATTGCTAAGACTCGCTAAGACTTATGCTTCTCTATTGCCCTTCCCTTAGGGGTCGACGACGACGTCAGCACGACACCTATAATATCACAAACCACCTTCGGAAAACCTTATAGTAGGTATCTCGTAGCCCACGTAGCCCACGTAGCAACAGAGAAGAAAAGTAGATAGTAGTCAAAAGGTGAAAAACACACCTATTGCATAGGCGGGATTCAGTTGTTTCACCGTAGGGCTGGGTAACCGAGAGCCGCTAAGCCTCTTTAGTTAGAGTGTCCGGATTTTGTAGGGAACTATTACGTGTACACCCCCTTTCTCTATATATACACCCCCTACTTCTCTACATATACACCCCCCCAAATTCGGTTAGCCTCCGCGGTTGCGCGACTAATAGTTAGCCTTACTAACGCGCAAATCCATCCACTAAAAAAGTCGCCCCGGGCGCAATCCTGTCAACAACCAACGAACCAACCGACGACTACCCCAAAGGCCAATAGGAACGTCGCTCCAGACTAGCTACAACGTATGGGGGTATGGTAAGTGGGCAATATGAACATGGGCTATGACCCTGATGCTTAGTGATATCGCGAGGACCAATCCGAATCGGGTTTAGCGCTCAAAAAAAGTTTCAAACTCGAAAACCTCGTCAAACGACTCCTTTTGCTCCGGTCGCAGACCTCTAAGGTTTTTCCGAAGGTTTTTCCGGATTCAAGAGGTGGCCATTTTCGATTATTGCTCAGGGCTTTAGTACTCTATAACTACACGACTTCTTCTCTTTAAGACTACATGGGCTCTAAGATACAGCCCTAAGCTCGTACCGACGCTGGTTTATGGCCTTATAGCTATCGTGCTAACCTCGTCGTCGCCACCTAAGCAACTAGGCGAAATGTCAAAAAAAACTGTTAGTGTCTTAGCATACGATATATTCGAAATAATTAATGATTCTTACTTACGTGTCTACTACACTACACCTACGTAATAAACTAATAAAATAACTTTAAATTATAATTATTAGAATAATTTAAGACCTTCGTACGACTCGATTACTTGATTAATAAGGCTAGTCTATTAATATAGTAGGGTTAACTTAGTGGAGACTTATAGCGGTTGCGCGGTTAGGTAGTCGCATAACCGCGGAGGCTAACCGGATTTAGGGGGGTGTATATATAGAGAAGTAGGGGGTATATATATAGAGAAAGGGGGTGTACACGTAATAGTTCCCATTTTGTATAGCGGAGTTACTACTTTTCTATATAGGGCTTAAACCTATAGGGCTGCGCTAAACCTATCTCGTCAGACTCTATAGACCGTTTTAACTAATAGTCCAAACAGTCGGTCCAGATGTTAAACCAGTTAGTCCAAATCCCAAACCAACTGCTTAGTCATCTGGACGGACTGGTCCAAACCGATAGTCCGTGGTTGGACCGGTCCACCATCAAAAGCGTTGCTTCAGATCTTTTCAAAGTCCTTCCCCCGCTCACTGCTCTAGTAGTGGTCAACATCTATCGGAAGTCACTCGCAAGAAGCTCTGGCATTCCAGCCCGTCTTTCCGATAGCTTGCAGTTCCCTTCATCTATATAGTATTTACTCTCGAACATTCATGAAATACTGACTCATTTCTAGTTCGCTGGTGGAGACCATTTTATCACCAAGGAATCACTGCCCATGCTCCTGCACCTGCGCGGTAGGCTTACCTCTTTGAAGTATTCCGGCTGGCTTCAAGCTGGCAGACAAATAGCCACGTGTCAGGGCCTCTGCACCACTTCTACAACATACTTTTGACACTAATTCAAGACTAAGACTGTTTCTTTCCTCCCTGCATCGCTATTTGGCAAAAATTTTCGTTCCGAAGAATGCTGTCAAACGACTCGGAAACAAATCAGTTTCGAGACAGAGAACTGCTCCCAGATTCTAGGAACGCTCTCATGCAAAGTACAACACTTGGATTTCGGTGTGAAAGATGACTCGGGAATGTTGAAAGAGGACTGACTCCTATCACAGATCAAACATCCTTTCTTATAACGGCCAGAGTCGGCAATCTATACAGGCCAGACGCTGACGAAACAAACTCTAGCCTCGAAAGATAAGCTTTCGAAGAGGAAGGGGCGAGCGCAAGCCTCAAGGCGTTCCACTAAGAGATTAAAGACATGGTGGAGGCCAATGAATGATGAGTGAAATGCTCAAGAAGTGGACCGAACTCATAGATTTTACAAGTCGGGCTTGATGTCGGTCATATTTCAGCATCCAGCTCGACGTCATTTCAATACCCAGTGAATAAACGCTCACAATAAAGAAATGTACTCTAGTCGGAAATTGTGTCGAGCGCGTAGGACAGACTGACTTTCGGCTGGTCAAAATTCTGCCAAACATCATCTTCTCGAATCGATTTCTTGAAATCGAAGGTTCAGCGAAAAGCTTATTACATTCAGCAGAGATCAAGCGACACGACACCTTGATGTCCTCAGCTGCTTTTCGTTGGCAAGATATTCATCACTCAATGTCTTCAACCTTAAGAACGGGAAGGAACAAATTTTGCTGCCGTGTTGAACAGTCCCGCCAGAAGCTGAATCTCCGCAAGAGCTGCGGTCACGATAACGCAGCACCAAGACCTTGTCAAGGACTCGGCACTTGATTTGCTGGATGTTGAACACTCGAGTTTTGTGGACGTGCCAGCGCATTGATGGGAATGAAAGGCCTTGTCTCATGCATCACTCACATTGCGTCGTGATAACACAAGCATCTTTGATCGAAAGAGTTGGATCTTCCCATAATCTTAGCTACCATGTGATGTTCGATTGTCTAGCAAAGCTCATGTGGTTTGTTGATCACAAACAGCTATTCTTCTTCTGCGCTCCCATTGCGGGTGTACACACTTCAGATCTTTTGAGATACGGACAAAATGAGCTGATTTATCAGGAGGCTCGCTTCTACATGCATAATCTTCGATGAGTTCTAAGATCTGCACTACGCTTAAGTATGATCTTAGCCGCTGCTCCATAGCTGCCAAATGTCAGGATAACGGTTCTATGCTCGTTGATTTTTGGGGCTCTTACAGATTTGTACTCTGAGGCACCACAAAATTCCGTCTTCGGTCATCTCGTCACCAGGTGCGGCTGTAGACATGGCATGTATCGCGCAGCGGCAGTTCGTATGACTTTTTTACAATGGTTTTGACTTTTATCTCCGCCAGAGCGACTAATTTCTTCTCTCGTACCTCAGAACATTCCACTCTCTCGTTAGGCTACTTCACTTACCAACTTCACAAATCCCACCTCCAAAATGTCTACACACATGTATGCAAAAGACTTTGAGATAGGGAACTTTTAGTTGACATCTGAAAAGGGGGTAAGAACCCCGAGTTCTGGTTCCAAGGATGACAGTCAACAGTGACCCAAACAATGACTGGGTGGTAGCGTTTTGAATGAGTATGGAATCATCATGAAAGGCATCTCATCATTTCCTGCAGAATTTGCCCCCAAAACACATACGTATTGTCCTTGATTATCAAGCTGTAGCCAAATTTCGCCTCAATTGTCGTTATCCTTTAAGAAACATGGAGCAAAAGGAGATGTTCATGTCTTTTGGCTTGGTGCAGCAAGTTGGTCTAACTTGGCTTTTCACTAACGAAATCAGAGATACCCAAAAGATTCCAAGCAAAATCACAAATGTTCTTCTTTATCAATTTCGTCGTTCAAATTTCCTGAATATAGAGACGAAATTCTTAAACAGATTATTCGCAGAACGCGATCGAGGTCTTGAAATATGAGATATACCATCTTGGGGCTGCTTGCTAGTCCATTACGCTTCCAGATGTTCTGGAATCGTTGTCTCTCGGCGGCTTTTAAGATCTGTGATGAAAAAAAGTTGAATCCCTCAAAATCTGAGAGATTGGCTCGACATTTTTACAGAATCTTGTGTCAGCTTTGTCAATCGTCATGCACTCATCTACGTGGACATGGAAAAGCCAGATCTTCATTGCATTCATGATGCACAAATTGCAAAATGGTTCTCCTTTTACTCGTCCCAAGATAGTCGGTAATACTTTCATACCCTCGAGGCATTATGTTTGCCTCTCATTACACTGTTCTAATATCTTCTCTCCAAGATCAAATCATCTTCGATTCGGTGAACTTGAAATAACACATCGCAAAGCTCTATTCTTCTAAAGAAACGAATGAGCGACTTTCGGCGCCTAGTGGCAGATAAAGCAGCGACACCCAAGGTTGATTGCTTTCGCTCTATCGCAAAGATTGACGGCAGTCGAGCTAAATGAGGGGAACCATTTCGAATTCGGATTTCCCCCCTTTCATAATCTCTTATACTTCTGACGTTATATCATGAAGAAGGAGAATGCAAAATCAATGCTCCATCCTTCCGTCGCTCACACGAAAGAATACTTACAAACTTCGTATCAGAACGCAACTAAAACTTGCACAAAAATTCCCCCACACGTACTCCTGTTGTAGAAAGCTCCCCCTTTACCACTGCCCTACTCATCAGCATAGAGATTCCTGTCAGGCCATGCATCTGCAAGCTTACGGGCGCCTGGAATCCTCCGCAAAATCAACACGAAACCGCGCACAAGTATCCGAAGGATAACCTACCGAAGAGATCAAGCGAAGAATCCTCAGGTTCTAGCAATCAACCCAATCAGCAGCCACCGAATCTGAGAAGGTATCACTCATATAGCAGGGTTGTATCAACCAGATTCATGCCCTACCATGCTCACTCTTACCCTGGCACCGACACATCTGGCCACCACTATTCCACAAGAGTTAGGAGACATATCTGAATCCTAAAATATTTGCCTTGACAGCTGAGGGTGATGGAGATAGCATCAAGAATTCACACTGTTCAGTAGCTAGCAATGGCCCTTTCCTTGAATTATGCTCCTTTCATCGGACAACCATGTTTTCAAGACAACATTTCGTTGGTCATGGGGAGAATGTGAACATGGCTACTTACATGGCAGACTATCGCCCCAAACCTGCGTACCAGACGATGGTAAGGATGCAAGTAGATGAGCTAAAGAGATGGGTAGCCTCTCGAAAGTGGAAGCCGTATCATGGATCCGCTGAGAGAGAGACTCCAGGATATTTTCGAGAACACGTCCAAGAAAGACTGTACTAACCGGCGAGTACATCATCATAGTCCAAGGTTGTACATTAATTACGGCAAGAAGACTTTTGGAAGAGATTTGCATTGGGCCTTACTTGAGCCCTGAGAACGAAGTCCCCTGGCACTTGGATCTTTGGGATCCGCAAGGATCTCCTGTTAATCATTCCAAGATTCACACGTCATCATAAGAATACTGACATACAACACTCTGAAAAACAATATGATTGAGCGAATGGGCGGTGACGAAGTAAGTGATCTTTTCAGACTACCAACCATGCCACCATTTCGAAGAATTAACAATTCCTCTTCCTCTCACTCACCACCCCTACTAATAACTCAAGGGTTTGTACCAAAGAAGACGCTCGATCATCTCAAGCGCGAGCCTCGTTAAAAGGCCGAAACTTCCACTATCACCATCGCCATCGCCGTCACAGCCGCATCCAGCTGGTCGGGTAGCAGCAGCAGTAGCAGCAGGAACAAAAGCAACAACATTCTCACCAAACACTGGCACTAGGACAACTGAAATACAAGCCCCAAACAATTCACCTTCAATTTACGCTGTCAGTACTTAATGCCCATGCGCAACTACATGCCCGCGCTGGTATGGTAGTATCCCCCTCCTGACGATATGTTTGAAGCCTCCTTTCTAAATTCATATCTCATTGGGTCAGACCTCAAGCCTCCCTTAGGCAGGGCCGGCAACTTGATTAACAGTATAGCAGCTCCAGCTAGACGCCATAGAATGCAAAACGCGTGGCAGGCGCTGGCGCGCACGATCATATATCAACTTATGGATAGTTGCTCCCAGGGACTACACGTCGTTCAATCAAGTCCATGAGGGCAAAACCGGTAGCATAAGGCCGCCGGTATTATGAAAGCCCCGACCCTACATACTAGCGAGAACCGTACTGTCATCGCTCATCTAAAGGCTGAAACAGCCGAACTGAAGCCTCTGCTGGAGGAGAGAAAAATGGATCTAGACAAGACATATGGTGACCCGAAAGTCATGATTCGCGATTCGACATCTCAAGCTATCACACCGTCGCCCTCTAAAAGAATAAGCAGGCCTTTCGCCGAAGGATACAGTATGAAGGTCAGCCGATGCGGGCAAAACGATGCTCTAGATCGCACATCCTGTGATTCACCTTTCGGTAGTTACTCTTCCGCCAATGGCAAGTTCTACTCGGACCACGGGGATCATATCACAGCTCCTTCGGCTCTCCGTCAGACACTGACATCTCAGAACAAGCTGCCTTTCTCATATCCAAATTGGCATCACACGAGCAGTCGTGGTTTTCCATCCGGGAGTCAATCAGCTCCCGGGACATCATACCGCCGAGTGAGAGATACTTTTAACGAAGTCAAGCAACAGGGTTATACTCTGCAACTTGCGGGAGCAATTCTTACGTGATATTGCGTGAAAACCTCAGAAATTTCAGGATAGTATTCCTGGCTAGCCTATTCTTATAGAAATATGGCTAAAGGGACCGTTACTGGGAAGAAGGCTAGGCTTAAGGAGATGAGAGGCTGCATCTGAGGCACGAGAGACCGAATAGGTTACCGGGACTATACAGCAACTTTATCCAAGGCTGCACGAGAGACATGACTAATTTGATCGCAAGAACGTTAAGAGGGAAAAAACGTCAAGAAAATGTGTTTCCATTAACTGCAGAGGCTTTTGGAGTAAGCCGACAGCAGAGCGAACCGAAGTAGACATTACAGCGTCGAATACGGTGGTGTCATCTGGCCGTGTTACCCCAAGAGTACAAAAATCATACGCGAAAGGGACAACGCATGATGCCATGACAGGCTTATCACATGTAACCTCCAGTGAAGATTAGGCAATCTTGCCACAGCTCAACCAACCTCTTCGCTGCCACTCGCACAATTGTCTCAACCCTATGGACACAACATGCCTCGGCAGTCACAAACCAATGAACAGCACATCCAAACTCCCGTCGACCCCAGGACAGTCTGCCCGTGCCAACTCTCCGGGCATTCTTGCCAAAGCAACTCTAAGCCCAATCTCACTGTGGAAGGTGAGCCAATGTGTGCCAGAGCGCAGGTTTGTACCAACCCAGTATGTCATCTTCTATTTTCCAATTGGTTAAATATGCTAACATGGTACAGTTATGCATACGGAGCCCAGCAGACAGGTGCGGTGCGGAATAATGCTCGGCCAAAATGTGGGATGTACAAGCCAAGGGCTGCACCTTGTCCCCAGAGCGAGACTGTGAAGTGCCGTTTTGGGCATGATAATGCCAGACTGGGGGAGAATTGGAGGCAATGGATGGCCAACGGTAGCAGCACGAAGCTTCAGGCAGCGGCACATCTGGACATCTTTCGTTCCATGCCGCGAATGTAGTACACCAGTACGACATCAAATCGACTCTGAAGCCTAAGTAGAATTGTAACTAATGTGTTAGTGAAGCGCGGAATGCAAGCTTAAAAGCTCCTCAAGGAATGCGGAAGTTGGAAGTTAAAGTTGGACGCTTGGTTTTTAGGACAGGAAGACGAGGGCAAGGTGATGGATGCTCGAATGGGTGGATTCAGTCGCTGATTTATTGTACAAGGCATGGAAACTTATCAACATGAGCAGCCAAGTCCATACATCAAGCGATGTATTCGTTGCGCAAAGGCCAACTAGAAGATAAGTCCGATTCTTCAGAGTGTCGTTCAAAATATTAAAAAATGCGTCATTGAGCTCACCTTGAGTCTTCAAACATTTGAAATATCATCTTTATCGTAGGATGTGGAGGTGAACGCAGTAGGTCCAAAGTCGCCCAACAACATCGTAGCCTTTACACAGTCCAACGTCTGATTCTTCCTCTTGGGTTGACAAGGTTACTACAAGAGCTGTTACTTATGAAGGTGAATTTATTCGAGCTCAACGTCTCCCATCAAGTCGGATAGAGGGCTGTCTACCGACATCACCATTCTAGGAACAGTGTTGAGGCAATTCCTTCCGAACCCAGTGCTCGCACGCCATGGCCATGTCGGCCCTTCACAGCAAGGCGCAAGCCACGGATACCAGCACCACTATTCTGTAGCCAAACGTAACCTCCTGCATGCGGCTTGGCACGGGTGAGAATTCTTGACTGATTAGATCCTTGAACCGGGGGCTTGACCACAAGTTCATGGCTGGGCTTGTCCGACACTCCACTGACGGCTTTGGCTGGTACGTCGAGGACCTTCTCATACAGTGCGAGATATCGGGCATAAACAGGTTCTGGGAAGAGGACTTCCACCGAAGAGAAACCCGTTGCGCCGCAAGGGTGGGTAGTCTTTCCATTATCGTCAAAAAGAACTCGAACATTGCGATCAGTAATGTCGTGAGTGAAGAACGGGAAAATTTGATGATACCCATGGGCATTTTGTAGTGGACGAGGAGGGGTGGAGGAAGCAAAGTTTCGCATTGGTTTTGTGAGTGTCCATTTGACTTCAACGCCGTCTATCCTTACACGACCACCTGCTTCAGGTGGTTCATACATGAGATCGACGGCAGTACCACCGGCGTGTGGTTGCAACCGGGCTGTGATCCCCTCGTGCAAAGATTGAGATGTAGATGGAGGCATGGATGTCAAGGCAAAGTCGATGATACCAGGCTTCTTGTCTGCCCACTCGTGAGGCTCGTCGGGTCTCTCGACCCAATTGAAGAGCTCTATGTAGGTTCCGTCCTCGAATGCGATGAGTTTATTGCGGCTCGGCTGGCCTTTGAGAGAGTCAGTGATCATCAGTGTTGTCCTTCATGAGCAGCATTGAAAATGTACCGGTGTGCTCTCCCCCTTCTAGGATATTGAAGTTGTCGCTGAGCCATGCAGGAAGGTTCTCGAAGTCCTGGGTGGACAGCAGCAAGACCACATGGTCCTGAGCGCAAGCTGCCGACTCCATGGCCATCAATTCAATAAGACTCTAGATATCTCCTAAGATACTGAGGTGATCTTTGTAGTCGATCAGAAGCTTTCGTGACTCACACAATTCTTAGATCCGAACTCGGGAAGTTGCCAGTCACGCAGACACACTCGCATGTCGTCTCTAGCTACTTGACCTCGTTCCCCCGGATTGAACCTTCCGCATGTGTAGAGTATCATGAGTATGCACGAGCCATCAGAGCACCCGCCGATATCGGCGAAGTTTAAAGCTCTCTGAGCTAAACAGAAACATAGCCTCAGGGCTCTTCAGTCCAGAGCGCTAAGTGCCGGTCTCCATCGACGAAATGTTGATGTCGTAAAATCCTCGCATCTTTGATGGAACATGCAATTGCAATGGCTTTTCTGGGTAGAGCCACGTGATCGCGGAACCTCAGCTGCGCTTGGCCCGGCTTGGCGTCTGTTTTCCTGTCCAAAAGGCTCCAGCACAGGTTCCTCGCGCCGTTTTGCTCTGGTCAAAGCATCCTTGGAGATCATGGCGAAGCGCAAGCGACATGCGAACATGTCCTCCTTCGAAACCCGAAATTCACTGAACCAGTCCATACGTCTTTACTACTTTTGTACCACTTCTCTATGACAGACTAATGCTGCGAATATCATAATGTCGCTAGCCAATGCCTCAATATGGGCGCAGCTCCTAGATGTCAGCGGATGTAATAACTACTACTCATCCGCGATGCCGGGTATGCCAGACCCGTCACACTGCACGATAGCTATGAATCAACTTCCTTTTGGTTCGAATCCAATATATTGGACAAACTACGACCCGCCTCCCAGACGCGCTGGCCGTAATCTACCCCTGGTTGTGACCTACGGTCAGTGTTCAACCCGTTCGTAAAATCCACCAGTGGTAACTCAAAAGCGTGCAGAGTCATGCCAGATCAAATTCGAGCTCTCTGGACCTGTCGCCCGCGAATACACTGCGCGCTCGTATCCGTTCCCAGGCAACGGTATCCGGGGAATGGCTTATGAAGTCAACGAAAAGTGTGTCCGAAACGAGAGAGTGGGAGGCTTCGTAACCAGTGAGCTCGTCAATTCTATCAGGTACATCTGCGATCCAAACATCGATTACCAAGAGCCTTTCCGTGAGTGATCCTTAGACTATCTCGTACGATGGAGAGTAATGACCGTTTACTGAAATCACCAGCACCGAGTACATCATACTTCAGCCTGACGATATGGAAAACCGGCACCGCCCCCTCAACTTCCCCCTATAATGCCGGCAATAATGATCCTGAAGTTGGAAGTCATATCCTACGGTTCCTTCAGGTATATTGGCAACGTCTTACCAGAAGGAGGCGTAAAGACAACCCTTCACAAGCGTTGGGAGTTTATCCAAAGGGCTGTGTGGAAAATGAATCGATACGCAATATCCAATAATTGGTGGGATTCTTATCGACCAAATCTAAACCTGCCAAGTGGCAGTGGTAACACGACTGGAGCGAATGATTCAACATGAACCACATCTGGTTGAACCAGCATTTAAAATTATGTCTCTTGCATCAGGGGTCAAAGGACTCGGGCTACTCTTCAACGAAAATTCGAGCGCCATTTTAAACCGCGACCAAATAGTGACAATCTGGAACATCGGGCTCATGCAGTGCATAGACGTAAGTATGGTATTCAGAGCGAAGAAAAGCAACATGCAACGACTCAAAAACTGGCTCTGCAACTAATATTCGTCGATTGTTTGAATGGCAGCCGACTCCTCACCTCTATGGCTTCAGGTGTTTCCGCATCTGGCTCTGCTACCTATCCTAATACACGTCTCACTTTAAGGCTGAGCCAAGAGATCGAGACAGAATAAGCAGCAATGGTGTTGCGACATAGACAATTTTGGAATCAATTGCCTCTATCTACGATGCAAGAAGACCCCATCACACCTCTCTCCAACTTCCACCTCCAAACCCCACAACAATATTCCCGCCATCGATCCTCCCCTAAGTATCACTCCAACCCCAAAGCCCCATCCCCTTCCACCAATGACCGTTTCCCCCATCTCATCTTGCCGCCGATCTTAACACGGCAGTCCAAAAGGTGTGCACCCTGAATTCATACGTCAGCTAGCGAACTCCACTTACTCCACTTGGAATCTTACCAGTTGATCTCGATCCACAACTTGCGCTTTCTATATTCGCGAGATTTTAGATTAACGCAATTCGGGCATTCCCAGCGGCCCCCTTGTGTGGTGTTCGACTATGATGTTTCGTCCCCAAACATCAGCCAAGTTTGCGAGACCTCTGCTATCTGTCTCGGGGTGATCGCTGTCATCTGTTAGCCATCTCAACCCCCTTCTCTAGCTCCAGATCTCACCACTCACCCTTAGTTCCCAAACTGCCCTTTTTATATTCACGAGATTTCGGATTAGCGCAATTCGGGCATTCCCAACGAGACCCATGTGTGGTATTCTCCCAATAATGTTTCATCCCCGAACAGCAATCAAGTTGCGAGATCTCAGCTGCCTGCTCCAGATCGATCCCTATGCTGCGTTAGCTATTTCACTCTCACAACTGTCTCTAAAATTTCACCACTCACCCTCAATCCCCAATCCGCGCTTCTCCCGAATACGAGATTTCAGATTCCCGCAATTCGAGCATTCCCAACGACACCCAAGTGTAACATCCTCCCAAGTACGTCTCATCACCAAACATCAACCAACTTGCGAAACCTCCGCTGTCCGCTCCCGATTGATGTTCATCTTGAATCACCCCAAGTCCGGCATTCCTAATGACTACTTTGTGTAGAATTCGACCAATAAAGGTTTCATCCCCAAACACCAACCAAATTGCGAAGCCTCCCACATCGACAATTCCATCATCTCTGAAGCCGCTTTCAAATGGCCGATTTTTCACCCAAACCTGATGTTTTGAAGGCGAATGCGGAAAGTTGGCAGAGGGTGACGGCGGCCATGACTTGTGCTTTCTTGTGATCCGCTGAGAGAGGAATTTGTCTGGTATTGCGTAGGATCCATGCTCGGCTATTTCCTTGCCTTTTGATTTGTTTGTGATTGGAATTTGAGAGCTTGGATGAGGGTTGGAGCGATGTACGTCTTCTCGTTGCAGGAATTCCATGTC
>JAABUP010008987.1_pt1 | contig 12490 bp, 13 predicted proteins | sample 5559201 | NCBI WGS metagenome assembly JAABUP01 (sample SAMN10711887, study PRJNA513373) | rock metagenome | isolation source: Antarctica rocks | place: Antarctica | reverse complement strand
AGACCATGGCATCCAGTCCTAAACCTACTAATTAGCCTTCTATTTGACGCACACTTGACAACAGACAGATACTCTGCAGATTTGTACTCAGGCTGCATCCTATATAACATCAAGCTGCTGTGCTGAACATCTGCAAAGTACTCAAATGCATGCTGATGCTTGGCCCTTTCTATGACAGATGCAAGATCAGGTGTATCAATTCTGTCACACATGCAGAGCTCCACTACACATCTCTGAAGTACATCATGAGTGTCGCAACAGGCTGTGCTGATGCATTGATGACATCGCTTAGACTGGGTTCAAGGCATAAAGTCTATAGATAGTCGACCCTGACTGGGAATCAATCAGTGAATCAAACAATATCAAGCAAGGCAGAAGCAATGCAAGGCTGACAAAATGCAGGGCGCTCAAAACATACAGGGCAGTGATCGTGACATCGATCACACATGAATAGGCTTTGTGGTTGCACTGCAGCATAGGCTGGGCAGAGCCTTTTGCCACAGCCCTGACTGCGCAATTTGCATGGACAGGCAAGCAAAGGTACTTACCTGCAGAGAGGTCTGTGTCTGATGCTGTCTGTGCACACTGCCTGCCGAAGTTTGAAGCCCACGCTGGCAGTTGTCATTAGTGCCCAGTCTGTCTGCGCCATCAGGCTGAAGCCTTTGTGCATGGAGGCGCATGTGTTGACCCATGTGCTCAGCCTGTAAGAGAAGCGGAAGCAGCTCAAGACGGACACTGGTGAGAAAACGCTATAAGACAGCAGCACTTTCTACTTGTTCAGGTAATGCATGTCTCACAAGCCAGGCGTGCAACAAACAATGGCCCTCACTGTTGATAGCAAAAACAGAAACGCTGCTTCCCAATGTCACCCACAGGCAAGACAACTAGCAACATCATAAAGGTGCTTCACAAACGCCTGCCATGATAGGGTCATTTTGAGTGGGCATTGGTGGGTTACAGGCTTTGAAACTCCCGTTGAGGAGAGCAAAACAGAAGATGCATAAGGGTGCTCATCTAACATCTGCTTGCTGTAGACCCTGAAGGCAATTACTTGCAATAAGCTGGGCTGCATGGACCACAAGAGGCGTAAATGGACAGCATGCACCAATCAGTTCATATATCTCTTCAGAATTTGTGATCTACGAGCAAGCTGTAACACAAGTTAACAAACAACTTGCTATTCTGGACTGTTGACATCTGTGCCTGTATGTCCATCTGAGCTGTCATCCTGCTATGACAATCTGGTTGAGCTCAGCTGATTTGCAACTTTCTAATTTGTCTTCAGCTGCCATGTGCAGCTGCAGGCCACCAAGCATTGCAACAAGCACCTCATTATGCTCTCTTGCCTGGCTAACAGCTAGCTCTGCTTCTTGCAATCTCGTCTGCATGCTTTGCACCTCCAGCTCAGCTGATTTCTTGTCCTGGAGGGCTTCCTGCAGCCGCTGCTGCAGGCCCCTTAAGCCATGCTCATTGGAGCTACCCTTCAGCTGAGCCTTCTTCAGATATACTGCTTGGTCCTTCTGAGCAGCCTGCAAGCGCTGTGTCTCCCGCTGTTGCCCCAGCAGCTCCTGGGCTTGAATGGCCAGCTGCTGTTCTGTGGAGTCAAGCTGGTTTGTCAACAAAATCTTTTCGCGAGCTGTGGCTTCTGCGGCCACTCGAAGGGATTGGACCGTCCGCTCTTGATCTGCGGCACGAGCCTTGGCGCTGAGGACCTCTTCCATCAGTGAGTCACGGTCCTGCTCCAGCTGCTCCTGTGTCGCCAGGTGGGCTGCATACAGGTCATGCACCTTACCCTCTGCCAGCTCGACCGCCTGTCGTGCCTCTGCGAGCTGGCTCAACAACTGGCCGTTCGCTGTAGTTGCAGCCTGTGCTGCTGCCTGCGCACTCAGCTGGGCGTTGCTGTGGTCTGACAGCTGTGCTTGCAGGTCCCGCACCGCCTGCTGAAGCTCTGAAACAGCAGCGGCGTCTGGCTGTGGAACTGCCAGAAGAGCAGCCTTGTCCTCCTGCGTTGCAGCAAGCTCTGCTTGCAGCTCATGCAGCAATGTTTGGTCTGCGGCGGTGGCTTGCATAGACTCAAGCCTCTCTGCTGCACTTGCAGCAACCTTTGCTTCAGCAACATCCAGCTGTTTTTGCAAGTCCTCAGAGACGGCCTCAGAGCTTGCCAAGGCAGCTTCCAGGCGCTGCTTCTTTGAGGTGAGCTCATGGGAACTAGTGGTGGCCAGTTCTAGCAGCTTGTGCAAGCTGCAGCCTTCGGCAAGGGACGCTTGCACTTCTGACTGTAGCCTTGCAACATCGCTCTCTAAGCTGTCTATGCAAGTCCTACTGGCTTTGAGAGCATCTGCTGCAGCCTCCAGTTGCTCCTGCCCACGTTGGCCTTCCTGCATCTGAGTCTGAAGCTTTGCATCAGCCTCAAGCATGAGCTGCTCTTGCAAGCTTCTGTACTCTGCATGCTGCTCAGCTGCCAGTGTGAGCTGCTGTTGCAGCTCCTGCAGCCTGTTGCTGGCACCTGAGTCTTGGAAGCTTGTCTGAGTCTCCTGGCTGGTCCTTTGGGTTGGCTCTGCCTGCTCAGTCAAAGGGTCAGGCGGCTCATCAGCTACAGATTTTGACTCTGGCTGCAGCGTTTGAGATGCCCCTTGCTGCTGTGACTGAGTCAAGTCTGCTTGCAAAGCATCCCTGCTGAAGTTTGTGGTGCTGACCTCCTTCTGCAATGCATCAAGCTTGTGCTGTTTGTAGGCCACTTGTGCCTCAAGTGCCAACAGCTTCTCCGTCAGGTCCACATGCTGAGCATCCAGATCACGCTGCAGCTGTGCAGCAGCAGATGCCTGTGCGTTGTGTTCAGCAGCGTACTCCTCAGATTGTATGTCTGACTGTGCCTTGAGCGATGCATGCTGCTGTGCATAGGACTCACACTCTTTCGCATTTTGCACCAAAGCTGCTTCCAAAACTTGCAGCACCTATACGGCCAGGGGAAAAGTCAAGTCACAAGCGGAACACTAAATTTGCCTGTTAATCACTGCTACAGAGCAGTTTTTTTTGCCTGTCACAGTCTGAGACTGCTGTGGTACGTCCATGACAAAGCAAGGCCAAATTTACCTGTCCCACAAACTCTGCCTGTTGCTGGGTGTTGTCCTGCTCATGCTGTGCTTGCTGTGCTGTGCTAGCTGCCAGCTCAGTTCGCAGTTGGGCCATGCTGGCATTCAGCCCGTCCACAGCAGTGGCCCTTGCTGCTAGCTCTGCTATACACGCCTCATGTTCAGCAGACAGCTGACGTAAAGCGGTGTGTTGCCCAACATGACGTCCAGCAGCAGACCTTGCTGACTGCAAATCATCTGCTAACCCAGCAGCAGCACCTTGCAGCTGCTGGATGGTCATGGCAGCCTCTTGCAGTTCAGCCTTCTGCTGTCCACTCTTCTTTTTGAGGGCATCTCTTTCTTGCAGTGATGCTTGGTGATCCCGCTCAAGATTTTGCATCGCCAGGCTCTGCTGCTGCATTGCTTGCTGCAGCTCCTGTGCTGCTACTGCCAGACTGTCCCTTTCAGCTTCTGCAGACCACAATGACACATGTCACATCACAGGCAGACTATGCTTTGAATTGGATGACTGGCACTAGCAAGATGCTTGGTGATTGTAAATACTCTGCAAAGATAATCTATGCGCACCACTTGTGGCCTAACTGCCACATACTATCTGCAGGTAGTCTATGCTTGAGTAATTGATCAGTGTGGGTGCAGCTTCATGCAAGCAGGTGACATACTACACAGAGGCAGATTGCATGAGTCTGCCAGAGGAGCCTACCGCTCCCAGCCAGCCTCTTCTTCAACTCTGCGGCATGTGTGTTGCCATTCTGCAACTGGGTCTTTAAGGACGCCACCTGGAGGACATGCGCGGACCTTTTCAAACAGACAAACAGATGCATGCAAAGCACTACCAGAGAAGAGGTTCAGCCGGTATTGCAACGCTTAATACCCCGCACTGCAAACCAAAGATAAGACTTTGGCATCATGCACTGATGCAGACTTGCTCGACATCTGTACAAAAAGCCAACCTGTGTCAGGCAAAACAGCCAAAGAAGCTTCAGGCATACCCTGCATGTTCAGCATAAAGGTACCACACAATCCGACAGCAGGACAGTCTACCTGACTGATCAGCTGTGCGTCAGCATGATTGTACATCAAGCTGGTGTCCTGCATGGATGCAGCACCACCAAAACTGGCTGAGGCTTCCTCTAGCTGAGCTTCAGCATGCACTGGATGACTGCGCTGCTGTCTGCTCTGAGCAGTGACTGCCTCGACTCGAGCCTCTGCTGCTTGAGCACGCTGCATGAGAGGGGCAAAAAGCTGACAAAGTCACCATGTCGAGTCACAGCGAAGTTGTCAGAGATGCAATTGTGACGATCTTTCATGATTGTAGTGCTGTCAAAAGTTGATGTACCAGGTGAGCGCCGAGCTTCAAGAGCCAACTTGAGCGCATGCGTGCTATGCACTGTTGTTCAAGGGTGTAGCAAAGACAGGGATCTGATGAGTGGACACAAACGTAGACCTTCAACAGCGGTAACTGGCAAATGTGTGCATAGGTCACTTTGCTGCAAGACAATCAATCTGCAGTGCTTGAGTGCTTGATGCACCACTTCCATCTTCCATGCAGGGATGAAAGGTGTACCTGCTGTGCGTCCAAATCAGCCTCAACCAGAGCCTGCATATCTGCTTGCATCTGCCTCACCTCCCCCTCCATTGCCTTGCGCTCCCTGCGTGTCAACCAGGCAATGCCATACAGTCAGCAGGAGGCAGCATTGCAGTGAAGCCGTCTGCATCAAGCTTGTCTTGACGTTGCAGCAACACTTGTTTGTGGGTTGTCTGCTAAATCCTTTGTACTACAAAACTAGGTTGGATTGATTCACAGGTATGATTGGGAGTGGACTTTGCTTGCTTTGTGCTATGCTGCCATACCTTTTCAGGTTGGCATTGTGCTGACGCAGGCTGACAATGTTGTCCTCCAGATCTTGGTTCAGTTCCAGGGCCGCAGCCAGCTGCCCTGCCCACACAGCCGCCACCTCAGCTTCAGCCAGCTTGGCCTCTTGGCGCACTTTTGCGACTGCCAATGGAGTACTTTTCCGTCGAGGTGGTGTAGGAGTGCATGCCTGCGGAAGCACAATTGCAACTACTTGTGCAGCAAACAGTTTTTGTGGGCAGCAAACAGAGCCCAAGATGATGCAAGCAAATTGGCAAGCACATTGAGCACAGCAGATTTACCTGTTTAATGCTGCAGTGAGCCCTGCCTACAGAATATGCTACAGCACAAGATACAGCAAACGATTCCGTGCAGCAGTCACACAGCAGCCGCTTGTGCTATACGTGTATACACAGACAGGCATTACTAATGAGTCCGACACTTGGAAATCGTGTTGGGCATCAACACAGTTTCTGGCACTTTGGGTCAGCAACACCATCTTCCTTCACATGTGTGTAGCAGAACATGTCATCGTATACAAGCCCAACACCCTTGCAGAAAATGAATTCAGCACATGTAATGCCAAATCCAGACAACGAAGCAACTAATCATGCCACTACACTCAAGCCCTCGAACCATTACTAGCAACATTCCATCATACGCATGTTGCTAGGAGATACAGTCTGTCCTCATCTCTTATCAAATCTGACGACCGAAGCCAAAATGATGTCTTTGCTACTGTGCATACCTGCTGCAGTTGCCGGTACATTTCCAGCTCTTTCCTGAGCCGCTCATTCTCCTTTTGCAGCAACAATGCATCAGCTGTAGTGTCCTCGTTCACAACAGCCTAAGCACCCAAACAAACACTTGTTGACAAATCATAACTGATAGCAAGTCTGCGTACAGTGTGAGCACAGGCGAGGACAAGATCAGACAGATAGACAGACAGACTGACCTACACAGAAGCAGCATTCATGCAAACAGACGGACAAATGGTGGTGCAGTCAGCTTGGGGAGTGAGGCAGACAGGCAGACCTTGTTCCTGATCATCTTGGCCCTGTGAGCAAAGCCCAGGGTGGAGTGAGTCTCCTTTAGGCAGGCAGCAGCAGGGCTGACGTTGGCAACCATCACAGTCTTGGCATTGCCTCCCAGCGAGTCCTACCACACATGTTCTGGTTACATCGTCTTGTTGCGATTCCCTCATCAGAAACAGCGCGACCAGTTCAGTCTGTTGCGGCAATACAAGAGGCCTAGATGCTGGCTCATGTTGGGCATGATTTTGATGACAATGATGATGCTGATTTCAGCCTGTACATGATCTGTCAGCGTAACTTGGACAACAAATCAAGCAAGAGCAATGGCAGTTGCACTTTTGTGCTGCGCATTGCATTGTTGACATTGTGAGCTGCTGGCCATTTGTGAACGCTCTCTGCTGTCAAAGAGCCAAAGATGCCGGTGGGAGTGAAAGCAGAGACTTTCACAAACAGGAAAAGCTTTCCAGCTGGTCACCTCTGAGTGCAGCAGGGTAGTCATAACAACGTTGAAAGAATCCAAAGGGACAGTCAGCAGAGCCGCCAACAACATGGCATTCATTTGCTGCACCAGGCATGCATCGAGGACAAGAGCAGCACTACCTGCAGCAAGAAAGTAAGGCGGGAGTCTCGGTAGGGTATGTGAGTTTGTTGGGTGGCGGGAGCCCCTGGCCCATTTCCCTCCACCAGCTTCTTGATGACTAAGCCCAGACTGGCAAGGGAGCGGTTGATGCTGCCAGCTTCTTTCACTCTTTCCCCTTCTCCTTCTGCCACCTTCTGCCTTTCGCTGCCTGCAACAAAGACATCTGAGCCTTGCAGCAAACAGCAGCTTTCCCTTGACTCACTGCTGCTGCACATGCTTGAGTGTTGCTGCAGGTAGTTTATAGGCAGGTGCACACAAGCAGGCCGACGGGCAAGCAGGGTATTTGGGCAGCAAGTCTTGGAAACCAGAGTGATGGGCAGGATGTTACTTGAGCCAGCTGTAGACCAACCTGCTAGATCCACAAGATTGAGGCAGGACGTCTTGATGCTGGTCACTCCATCCTCTGTGCATTTGCTTTCCAGCACGCATGTGAAGACACAGTGAGAGCGACTGGAGTCAGCGTTGGCCTTGGTGGCGGCAACATGCCGGTTCTGAGCTCCATCAGACAGCAGCTGCAGCACCGCTTGTGCTACACACCATGCACACAAGTGAGCGACAGACAGACGACCTCTGACTGCCTTCAGTTAGCATCCCTCATTCATGTGACCTCCTGGTGTTTGTCACTGACTCAGAACCTCCTATGCAGTTCAGCTGTCAATGTTGCTCAGTTCAAACGCTACAGCATGGCTTCCAGCTGAATGCCTAGACAGAGGTCGTACACTAGAAAGTGGCAGCTGACTTCGCACAGCATCGTGCTGCAGTCTCCATGCACAAGCAGTCACATCCAGGCTCTCCTGTATGACCCATGACGAGGGCAGGCAGCTGTGCAACATCATGCGCTGTTCACACACCTGCTGCTGTAACAACCAGCACTTCAGCATGCATTGCAGAATGCTGGTGATCAAAGCAGTAACGTACCCATATTCCTTTGGCTTGCTTACCAGATGTGACAGTCTCCTGCAACAGCCCTTCTACATGGACGCCTTGCTGGAGGTCCTCCCGGATATGCAAGCGTGTGGCGGCTGGGTTGAGCAGGTCTGTGATGACCTCCTTGTAGATCTCCAGGAAGCTGCACTTGCACAGGAAGCAAACCTCCCGGCCTTCCTTCTGTTACACCATACACACCCTGCTCTCAGCAAACATCACCAAATGCTCCAGAGCAGACAGTCCAGGGACAACACAACATGGTGTGTACACTTGCATATCACAAGGTTGGCAGCAGTTGATTGGAAACTACTGGGCAGGCTGTACAACTGTGCAGCCATCAGCAGTTTTAACTTGCCCACTGCTGCAGAAAGCAGAATTCAATATTAAGCCCTGCTTTTTGAGCGTTTGGGCTTTGTGGGTTGTGATCATTGCAGTTGACTGGGGTCAGCTGGAGGTGAAGGCAAACAGTTGCAGTAAGCATGCACGGCGATTCCTGGTCTATCATGGGACACGCTGACCCAACAAAATATTTGCACACCAATGCAAATAAGCAGGATGGATCTAGTGAGGCTCTGCAATGATCTGTCCAAGCATGCAGCGAGTGAGCGAGCTTGCCTGCTTGCTTTGGACATTCTCCATGCAGGCAAACAGATACGCAAAGATGCGTGGAATCAACCCGGCCTGCAGACAATGCAACAGCTCATCAGGATAGGTCATCTCACTGAACGCACCCACCTGTGGAAAACTTGGAGGCACTGGCTATGCAGCGGAAATAAGTGTCTACATGATGAAACTGCATGGTGCCCTGCTTGTGTCTGCTGGGCAATGACAGGAGGTGGCTGGAGTATGTCAAGGGCAGCAAACGCAGATGGGGTTCAGATGGTCATTGCATGCAGGTAGCTTGTTGATTGCGTGCAAGCTGCTGCAAAGACGAGTTATGGTCTGTGACTAAGCCTTCAAGTGGTGTCACCTCTTCAGGCATGGTGTCACCAGAGGCCAAGGGGCTCAGCTGTCCAAGCATTGTGTGAGTCTTGCCGCTGCCTGTCTGGCCATATGCAAAGATGCATGAATTGTACCCAGACAAGACATTCTCTACCATGGGTCGTCCGACAACTGCAGTCACACCCACGGCATCGATGCTGCAAGGCAAGTGTTGCGCCATCCAAGCAGGGCAGCCCTCAATGTCTAAATGTGCAGCTGCAATATGTGCCATGCAACTGTAAAGTCAGCCAGCAATTGACAGGCCTTGCCAGGCTCTGAGTCTGGGAGATGAGACAATAGTTGAGCGTGGCAGGTGTCACACACACACACACCACAAACAACATACTTGCATTTGCATGCCACAGTGGTGAACTTGAGAAGCAAACTGGAAAAAGATCAAGACAAGGAATTTGTACCTCGGAAAAACTGTTCCTGAGTAGTTGATGGGCCCGCCACATGATCAAATGTGAATGTTGTATCATCTGAGCCGGCCAGCAATGTCACGGCCTTGGAACCTGACAGCTTCAGGCATTCTTCAGATGCTGCAACAAAAGCCATTTGGCGATGGTCCTTTGAAGCTAGAGAGCATAGGGACCGCTTGCCAGGTTGAATGGACTGATCAGTCATGCTGGCAGTGTTGACAACAGCAAATGACACTCTGCTATGTTGTCTGGGCAGATGTTTCTTTAGTATGCTCATGACGACAGCACACACTGTTTAGGAGTGACGCACCTGTGTCTTTGATTTGCATAGGTCGAACTCTGATCACCACCTGTGTACCATACAGACTATGAGCAACCCCTGGACAATCTGACTTGTAGCCTACATATCCCTTTGGACAGGAGACTGTGGTGTCATGTGGTGGTTGCATCAACAGCATACAGCGGCAGGCCAGATGGTGCTGGGCAAGGGCAGCTTGCAGCTCACTGCTTGCTTGCTTTGCGCTGCACACCTTGATGTTTTCTCCATTGCTCGCTTGCTCTTGGGCCCTGCTAATCAAAGCTGGGCTTCCAAACACGCTGAGGCTGTTCTTGTTTGCAAACAGCACTGGCTGCAAGCGCACAAAAGTCAATGTAGGTAGTCAGCATGTGCTTGTTCGGCATAGTTTTGTTTGCAATGCATGCTTACTGTTCCTCTTGTTGAGGTGACACTGCCGCCAGCAGAGATTGGCTGCACAACAGACAAGCACACTTGTCACAGTCTCATTTACACAGTGCCACCATAAGCTCTGGTGCAGCTCACCGTGAGAGCCACTTCCGCCATTCCTTTGCTTGGCTGTGAGGACAGTACAGCGGCCTTTGTCTGGTCGAGCCTAGAGGTGGGTGTTCTATCACAGCCTGGCTGGTTCGACGCCATTTGCGCCGCAGCCATGGAGTTGCCGTCACTGACAATCGGTACGTTTTCTTTGCAGCTTGCATATTCGCTGCTACCTCTGCTTGCCTGACTGGAGGCTGCTTTGACTTTGGCATAATTCTGCAGTGATCTACGAAGCATCTCTTACTCTGTGCCGGTTACACTAGCCATCCTCATTGTGTCTGCTGCGCAAAGTCACAGCCGTATCAGCGCATAGTAAATTCGACACCACATTGACCCGAAACGCTACCGTAGAACTGGCTAAGAAAGCTGAGCAGCTGTCCATGCTCACATTTGCAAAGCTTACTGCTGACTAAACGATTAGTCACAGATACTGCAAGTAGATACGGAGGGCGTCAAACTGGCCGCCAGGTGTTGTCCGCAAGGCCGATTGAAGTGTTGTCAGGTAGGCGTGGGTGCTAGGGACCACCGTACGAACGTAGACATCACATAGGAGCCATGGCGGAGAATGAACCCAATTCCAGCACAACACCACACCCTCTGAACGGCTCTCTGTGGGTCGGGGACCTAGGACCAGATGTGTCAGAGCAGCAGTTGTACGAAGTGTTTGCCCAGATTGGGCAAGTACAGTCTGTTAGAGTTTGTCGTGATGCCCTGACCAGGCGGTCTTTGGGGTATGCTTATGTGAACTACCATTCGGTCACGGACGGTGAGACCCCATTCAGTCGTACACTGTCCCTGACAACCATTTCGCCATGCTCTCATCGTCATGTTTTGTGCAGCCGTGAAAGGTTTGGAGGATCTGAACCATTATGAGCTGAATGGCAAGGCCATTCGAGTCATGCCTAGTCAAAGAGATCCCAGCAACAGAAAGTCTGGCGTGGGAAACATCTTCATCAAGGTATTCAAAATGACGAGTGCGACACGGGGCAGTACATTGACGCTTCTTTGGCTGTCATAGATCCGAATGCATGTGTACCCTTCTCATGCTTGTTGCTTGTGTTGATAGCACCACTATGTCATGTCTAGTCAGCCAAGCCTAACCAAGTTTCCCATTTTGTCTCAGAACTTGTCCTCTGAGGTGGACAACAAAGCTTTGTACGACACCTTTTCCCAGTTTGGCAAGATCCTGAGCTCCAAGATTGCCACTGGTCCTGGAGGTGAAAGCAAAGGGCATGGTTTTGTTCAATATGAGGACGAGGCCTCAGCACAGGCGGCAATTGACACTGTCAATGGCAAAGAGCTTGTTGGGCAGCAAGTCTTTGTCGGCCCCTTCAAACGGCGTGAAGACAGAGACACAGGTGTCGATAAATTCACAAACCTGTATGTCAAAAACCTGGATGAGTCAGTCACCGATGAGACTTTGCAAGAGGTTTTTGGCGCCATCGGTGCCCTCAGCAGTGCTGTAGTCATGAAAGATGATGAGGGCAAAAGCAAGGGCTTTGGCTTTGTGAACTATGAGAAGTCAGAAGACGCTCATGCAGCTGTTGAAAAGCTGAATGGTCACAAGCATGAGGAGACTGAGTGGGAGGTGACTAAAGCCCAGAAGAAGGCTGAGCGAGAAGCTGAGCTCAAAGCCAAGTTTGAAAAGGTGTGTTGCCGATGCAGTCTTGCAGCACTCAAATTAGAGCAGAAAGGCATGCAAATGCAATTTTGCACACCACAGCTTGCTGAGTGACTGGTCCTTACAGTTACACAACACCAGGCCAAATCTGGCTAATGCTGTTACATGGCAAAGGACGAATACATTTGCTCAACATCTTGGACACAGCTTTCAATACTGTGCATGGTGTTGCAACTGTTTTCTAACTTTTGCAGTCATCTGACGCTATCCAAGGCAGATCATGACTTCTGCCCCAAACGCTTGCCCCAAAAGTACATGTGGTGCAGGACAAGAGGGCGAAGCAAGACAAGCTGGCTGAGAGCAACCTGTACATCAAGAACCTGGATGACAGCCAGACCGATGACAAACTGCGACAGCTTTTTGAGGTCAGCCTCCTGTCTGTGCTGCCTTGCAGCTAGCTTTTTGCTGCATGCAGGTCTGCTTGGATGCAAGGGTTGTATGCATGCACTGCTCAACTGCAGTCAAGGCGCTGAAAGTCATTGGGCCATTTCAGCAGTGCATGCACACCCAGGCTACATCATCATAGACATGCCCCATCAGGCTAGTGGTGCAGACACTCTGCCTACACTGCTGCTTGGCCCCTGCCATGAAGAATCAACCGGCATCACATTTCTATCTCACCTGGCATTGGCAAGTCAGTTGAGACATGCCATTAGTGTCAGCAGATGTCATTGCCTCAACAAACGCCCTAGTTGCAGCAAACAGTAAAATCCCAGCAAAGAAGGGTAGACCACACCTGGCATTTTTTGGACCAAGTCATGCCTCAACACACAACACTTGCAGGCCCTTGTGCGACGCACAAGCAGCAGTGTGGAATCCACATTTCTTTCTCGACGGTGTGATTTAGCATCAGTGTGCGCCAGGCTACAAGCAGGCTACTGCAGGATGCCAGCATAAGCTTCCGTCAAGGACTCCATTTTGACTGGAGAAAAACAATGTCCAGCATCAGCAGCGGCAGCAGCCTGTGATGTGTATAGGAGCTTAGCATTGTCATGTCATGTCATGTCATGTCATGTCATGTCA
>JAABUP010008986.1_pt1 | contig 12492 bp, 9 predicted proteins | sample 5559201 | NCBI WGS metagenome assembly JAABUP01 (sample SAMN10711887, study PRJNA513373) | rock metagenome | isolation source: Antarctica rocks | place: Antarctica | reverse complement strand
TTCCTGCTGCTCCTGCCACGGCTGCCCCGCCTCCGCTGGCACGACGAGGACGGGAAGCGCTGAGGGAGCGACCGCCTGCTTGATAACCGCACGCTTGTGCTGCAGGAAGCGGTCGAGGGCCTCGCCGAGGTTCTTCAGCAGGTGGAAGCGGTCGGCGATTTGGCGTGCCTGCGGTGCGCCACGGCTCGCGCCATCCGCGTAGAGATCGCTGCGATCCCGCGCGATGACCGTCACGCCGGGGAATGCGCTCAGCCATGTAGCGACCGAGTCGGCGGAGCGCTCGGGGAGGAGATCGACGGCCCGGTGCCGTTCGAGGTCGCACAGGATGGTGCCGTAGCGCCGCCCTTTCTTCCACGCCCAGTCGTCCACGCCGACCACCTGTGGCGCGGCGGCAACCGGCAGCGGCGCCGCGCGCACGAGTCGCAGGAGCGTGTGATTGCTCGCCGGCATGCCGAGTTGGCGGGCGAGGCGTGCGCCGGGCTTGCCGCCGAGTGCCATACCGATCCGGGCGAGGGCGGCGAGGAGGCCGCAGCTCCGCCGCGCACCCGAGGCGACGAGGGCGGGCATGCGCTCGCGGAAGGTCCGCCGCGAGCACGTCGGGGTGCGACAGAAGAAGCGACGGGCGTGGATGATGAGCGTGACGGCGCGACCACCGCAGGGGAGATCGGCGACGCGGCGCTGATAGCGGCTATGGATCGAAGAGGCCGGCTGGTGGCAGACGGGGCAGGATGCCGTGCGCGCCGTCGTGTGGGCGGCGAGCGTGAGGCGGTCGTCCTGCGGACAGGCGCGCGTGATCCGCAACCCGCGCCATTGCGGGAAGATAACGGCAAGGTCCATGGGAAACTCCTTCGCGAAGCCGACAGCGGTGCGAAGGAGTGTAGAGCCGCAGAGTGAATTCACCGCGAATGAGCAAGAGCCATGATGTTGCACGCATACCGTCAATGAGGGCTGTCAAACGCAAACCTAGCCAGAGCTTACCCAGCGCCCATTTGCAGTACCGTTGGCAAGTAAATGGTGTCGTCGACGCAGAACATGACGGTCGTTTTTCCTTGAGGGGAAAGCAATCGTCGAAATGGGACACCGGCAAGATCGGTCATTTCCTTGCCACCGCAAAAGCAAACCCATGCCGAGGATGTTGTGGCTAAGTCTGGTCAAACGTGTCCGCGCCGCGTCCTATCCCGCGTCGAGGGCAAAGAGTGTTGGCTGTGCGACCCTCTCCTGCCGGGCCGCACGCGGCGCATAGTCCGGACGGCGCAGCACCTTCAGCCATTCCGCGTCGCTCAACTTCCACAAGGGCAACTGCAGCGACTGGTATGGTGTCTCGAAGAGCAGCGGTGCCTCGACGACCGACAGATGTGCCTTGTCCGGCTGGTAGCGTAGGGGTCTTGTTAGTTTTCTGACGAACTGATCTAATGTACCAGATAACGAATGTTATCTGGTATGATTGCGATATCGACGACACTCGGCTCGCCATCTCTTTCCTTGCCCCTGCTGGCTTTTCTCCCTTCGGCGCTCGGGCGCGGCGGCGACTCTTTCCTTCCGTTATCTGGTACGCGCAGCGCCATGCCGGTTCGTCGCCGCACTCCGATCATCACGACGCGTTGGGGAGCACGCCACCGTGCTCATCTGCGGATTCCCACGCCCACAAAGGGATCTTCATGTGGCTAGGCCCCATGAAGGCGTCAAGGCATCGCAGTTATCTGGTACATTAGATTGAATCGCTAGAATGCTAACAAGAGCCCTTCAGGCCCTCGTAGAGCATGTTCATCGCCCGCAGATGGAAGGCCACCGGGTTGTTGGCGTAGGTCTTCGATGCCTCCCCGAACTTCTCCGCCACCTGCCGTTCCGAGTCGCCGAGGATGACGCGCGCCTGGCGCTCGCGCTCCGCCTGCGCCTGCATCGACATCGCGCTCTCCAGCGCCGGAGGGATGAGGACATCCTTGACCTCAACGGAAATCACCGTGATGCCCCACGGCTCGGTGCGTACATCGATGATCGCCTGGAGCTTCTCGCTGATTATGTCCCTACCTTCCAGCATGTCGGCCAGCATCGTCTTGCCGATCACGTCGCGCAATGCCGTCTGGCACGCCCAACCGATCGCGGTTTGATAGTCGGCGACATCGAGCGCCGCCTTCTCAGGATCGAGCACCTTCCAGAACAGCACCGCGTCCACATCGACCGGCACCGTATCCTTCGTCAGCGTCTTCTCCGCCTTGAAGGACATCGTGATCACCCGCGTATCGATCCAGTAGACGATCGTGTCCACAATCGGGACGATGAAAAAGAGCCCCGGACCGCGTAAGGCCTGGAAGCGCCCCATGCGCAAGACCACCGCCCGGTCCCACTGATTGGCGACTTTGATCGCCGAAGCGGCGAGCGCGGCGAGGAGGAACGCCGCGATGCCCGCTGGCGGACGAGGCCGGCGAGCAAGTGCTCTGGATCTACCAGAACGCGCTGCTGGGCGATCAGGACGATATGGAAAGCATCGCCGTGGCGATGGAGAAGATTCAGGCGGCGTGGCGCTGAGGCGCGACCGCTCTCGGTATACGCGGGGAGGTTAAGAACGTGAGCGTCGGAGACACGGCCCACCGCACCTCGACGGGGCTTCGACTCGGCGCGGCGAAGAGCGTTATCACGCCACCGGTCGGCGGCGAGTTATCGGGTTTCATCGCGCGCACCGCGCCGATGGTCGTCGTGTACGCCGACCATCGGCGCGGGCGCTCGTCTGGTCGAGTGACGAGGCGCCGGAGCGTGCGGCGGCGCTCGTCACGCTCGATGTGATCGATCTCGACACCGCGAGCGTCCGCCTGATTCGCGAGCGGGCGGCGATGCTCTCCGGCATCGCCGCCGAACGAATCGGCGTAACCTGCACGCACACGCACGGTGGCCCCGTCACGCTCCTCGAGAGATGGCTGGGTGCGGGCGACCCTGCCTACCTGGACACTATGTGTAAGACGGCGGCGGGTGCGGTCGCCACGGCGGCGCGGCGAACGGAGCCGGTCGTGATGCGCTGGGCGTGCGGCGCCGAGGCGACCGTGGGGAAGAACCGGCGGGTGCCGGGCGGTGTCATTGATCCCGATGTGCCGGTGGTGCGCTTTCAGCGGCCCGATGGCACAATTGCGGCGCTGCTCACGAGCTACGCATGTCACCCCGTGACGCTCGGCCCGGATAACCTGCTGGCGACGGGGGACTATCCCGGTTATGCCGTCCGCACGCTCGAAGCGGTCTATCCCGGCGCATTCGCGCTCTTCGCGACGGGTTGCTGCGGTCAGATCAACACTGGCCACACGGCGCGAGACGGTGCGCGCGGACGAGGCGCCGTGTGGCGCACCTACGGCGAGGCGGAGCGCCTTGGACGGACAGTCGCCGCATCGGCGGCGCAGGCGGGGGAGCGGGCCGCACGCGACGACGCGGCGCTCGCGGTCGCGGCGCACTCGATCCTCCCCGCGCCCGTACGGATGGCACACCGGACAATTCAACTCCCGCTCCTGCCCACCGCCCCACCCGCCGAAGTGGAGGCATTGGCCCACCAATGGCGGGAGGAACGGCTGCGCCTGGAGCGTGAAGGGAGCCGCCCCGGAGAGACCGGGCAGTACCGCGTCTGGGAGGAGTGGGCAGCGGCGCTCCGGGCAGGGGCTCTCCCCGATGTCGTCTCGGCGGAGGTGATGGTGATTGCACTAGGCGAGGTTTCGCTCGTCCTGCTGCCGGGGGAAATGTTCGTCGAGTTCGGGCTGGCGATCAAGGCGCACGCTGCCCCGCGTGCCGTGATGACGCTGGCGTACGCGAACGGCACACCGGGCTACATCCCCCACCGATTCGCCTACCCGGCGGGCGGATACGAGGTCGCCGAGGCGTATCGCTACTACGGCTATCCCGCCTGTTTTGCGCCCGAGGCGGGCGAGGCGCTCGTCGCCACGGCGTGCGCGCTGCTGGACGAACTACCCGTATTGGCGGGCCGGAACCAACGCCATCACGCCACCTCTGTCGTGAAATAGTATAACGAGGCGAACATGATTCCTATTGGACGGAGGATGTCGGCCTCTTCGAAGGGACGTTCCTGTATTTCCATGGGGAGCCGTGCTGTGAATCTCAGGGTCGGATGGTCAGCCCCGTCGTTTGGCCGGTGATCAGCGCCGCCTTATTGACCGCCCCTGGGTTCCCGCCGGCCCAGCCGCCCGGTGTGTAATACCAATTGTCGAACACCCGCTTGTTGTAGATGAACAGCCGGTCCGGATAGTACAGCGGCAGCACGGCCAGATCGCGCGCCAGGATTTCCTGCATCGAGAAGACCAGTTCCTTCCGCTTGGCGGGGTCGAGCGCCTGTCGCTGCTGATCCGTCGCGGCTTCGAACGCGGGGTTCCGATAGCCATGCACCTTGGTGAAGAGCTGCACGCCGGTCAGGCGGCTGTCGAAGAAGCTCATGACGAAGTCTGGATCGCCGCCCAGGCCACTGAGGCTGATCAGTGCCAGGGTGTAGTTGCCAGCGGTAGCCTGCTGGCGCAGCGCCGTCGGATCAAGCGGGCGCAAGACAAGGTCAATGCCCACGGCCTTGAGTGCGTCGCGCAGCAATTCACCCGGCCGGGGTGTGGTCGAACTCAGGATCATCTCCAGGCGGAGCGGCTGGCCTTGCGGGGTCTCGCGGACGCCGTTATTGTTGCGATCCAGGTATCCGTTGGCGTCAAGGATGCTCTTGGCTTTAGCCAGGTTGTAGGGGTATTGCTCCACGTTAGGATTCACCCAGGGGCTGGACGGCGCGAGCCAACCGGGATTGCCCGGTGTCCCTTTGCCCTGAAGGATGCGTTTGACCAGATCGTCACGCGGGATGGCATACGCCACAGCGTGGCGAAAGTTCGGGTCGTCGTAGGGCGCGCCCTTGCCGACGTTGAAATAGAGGGCAGTCGTGGACTCCCCCGGCGCCGACAGGATGCCGAACTTCGGGTCGCCCTTGAATGGCGCCAGCGTCTCATCGGTCAGTCCTGCGCTCACGTCCGGGCTGCCGGCGTCCACGTCCCCCTTCAGGAGCGCGAGGAGGATATCGCCCACGGGGACCATCTCGACGTGCGTGAAGTATGGCTGGCCGAGGTAGTAGTCGGGCCGGGCAGTGTATCGATAGGCGCCCTGCTCCTGATTATACTGGTCGAGGCGGTAGGCGCCCGCACCGATCAGCGCCTGTTCGTCCTGCTTCTTGGCCGGATCCTTGACCCCCTGCCAAATATGCTGGGGGATGATCGGCAACCCAGCCATGTCGTTCTCCAGGAACGGGGCATAGGTCTCTTTCAGCTGGAACTCGAACGTCCGCGCGTCGATCTTCCGACCGGCCTCGATCAGGTCCAGCCGGATCGTCCATGGGATCGGGTTGGCCGCGATGTATTGGGCGCTAAAGAGGGCATCGTCGGCGGTGACGGGCTGGCCGTCCGACCACCTCATGCCATCGCGCAGAGTGAATTGGTATGTGCGGTTGTCCGCGGAAACGCTCCACTCTCGGACGAGCCACGGCTGCACCTTCTCGGCATCGCGCCAGACGAGCGAGTCGAAGAGCAGGCTCATCGGGAGATAGCCGCCCCCACGCGTCATGGCGAAGGGCGAGGGATAGCCGAAGCTCCCACCCGCGAGACGCACGACGCGGTTGGCGGCCGCGGAAGCCGAGGCCGAGGTCGGAGCGGTCGTTGCGGCGCGGGTGGTGATGCTCGTTACAGCGGCCGGGGCCGATGACGCGGCGCTGGTGGGAGCGCCGGTTGCCGCAACCGGGATGGTCGTCACGGTCGGGGTGCTAGATGGTGCGGCCGGACTGCAGCCATCGATGAAGGCACCCGCGCTGGACATGCCGAGGAGCCGAAGCGCATAGCGGCGGGTGATGGGCGGCATAGCGTATCCTCCTATTGACTGCGGCGACACGAACGACGAGAGGATGTCTGATGAGGGGACGCCTGTCAAGTCGGGCAACCAAGCGGTCTCGCGGGTTCGCTGACCCCTGAACCGCACTAGCCGCCCGGTTTGCGCGCCACCAGCAGGCGCGACTCCTCCGGTGCGGGAAGGGCGACCAGATCGGGCAGCGCGAAGCCGGCTTCGGTCAGCCAGCCGGTCAGGTCGGCGACCCGATGCGCCTCGCCCGCGCCAGTGGAGAGGAGCATCTGCAGGTCGAACAATGTTGCTTCGGGCGGGCCGGTGCGATCCTCCTGTAGATAGAAGCCGCGGATGACCACCGTTCCACCCGGCACCAGCGCCGCGGCAGTCTTGCGCAACAGGGCCACCGCGTCCGCTGGCGGCTCGCTGACAAGGACGCCGAAGAGAAGCGCCAGGTCAAAGCCCGCGCCGAGATCGTCGGTCTTAAAGTCACCGGCGCGCACCGCGACGCGGTCGGCAACGTCCGTGGTCGCCACGATCTCCCGCGCGACCGCAGCCACCGGTGGCAGGTCGAATACCACCGCTTGTAGGTCGTCATAGCGCCGCGCGAGGGCGATACTGTATCCGCCATGGCCGCCCCCCAGATCGAGCACGCGGATCGGTCGGCCTGCGTGCTGGAGCAGTTGCGGCCCGAGCGCTTCGGCAATCGCCGTCCCGTTCAGGCGGGCGATGTCGTAGAGCGCCAGTTCGAAGTCGCGCACCCAGTTGGTCCGCCCCTCGTCCCGGACGTTCTCCTCCGGTCGCCTGCCCGTCCTGACCGCCTCCGATAAACGCGACCAGCGGCGGAAGAACGCGCCCTCGCGCCGGGCGAGGTTGCCCAGAGAGAACGGTCCATCGGTGGCGAGACAGGCGAGCGCCTGCGCGCTATTGGCATACCCTGCGTCCCACCGCTCCAGCAGCCCAAGCGCGACCGCCGCGTTCAGCAGCCGCGACAGTGCCTGCGTATCCAGATCGAGGCGTCCGGCAAGGTCGTCAGCGGCGACCGCCTCATCGTCCAAGGCGGCGAAGACGCCCAACTCGGCGCAGGCGATCAACACCTGCGAGGCGCGGTAACCGCGCAGTAACTCCAAAGTTTGCAAGCGGTAATCATCCGGTGTCATCATGTGCAGCACCTCCGTCAATACCTTCCGCACCTACTCGCGCGTCATGCGGGGATGTCGCCCTCCCGATCCCGCGCCGCGCCACGTTGTCCGGCAGCCACCAGGAGTGCCCGCGTGTACGGGTGCTCCGGACGGTCGATGATCCGGTGCGATGGCCCGGCCTCGACGATCTCGCCCCGGTACATCACCACGATCCGGTCGGCCACTTTGCGCACCAGGGCGAGATCGTGCGAGATCACCAGCAATCCCATTCCACGCTCGTTCTGCACGTCCTTGAGCAGGCGCAGGACTCTGGCCTGTTCACTCGGATCGAGCATCGCCACCGCCTCGTCGGCGATGATCAGCTTCGGATCCAGTACCAGGGCGCGGGCGATGGCGACCCGTTGCAACTGCCCGCCTGAGAGTTCGTGGACATGTTTGGCGAGGAAGGCGGGTGTGGTCGGCAACCGCACGTCGGCCAGTGCGACGCGAGCGCGGGCATCTCGCGCCGCCCGATCGCCCACCTGCTGGATGTCGAGCGGTTCGCGGACCAGTTCCAGCACGCTCAGACGCGGGCTGAGGGCCTCGTACGGGTCCTGAAAGATCAACTGTACTCGCCGCCGCGCCACCCGTAGCGCCTCGCCGCGCAGGGCGCCGAGATCCCGCCCCTCGCACATCACCTGGCCGGCGTCGGGTTTGTACAAGCCGACCAGACACTTGGCCAGCGTCGTCTTCCCGCTGCCGGTCTGCCCCACTAGCGCCACCACCTCGCCCTCGCGTACGATCAGGCTGGCGTCCCGCACGGCGGCGGGGCCATTGGCGAAGGCCTTGCTCAGCCCGCGCACCTCAAGCAGCGTTTGGAGGCCGCCCAAGTGACAGGCGAGTTGGCGCCCGTCGTGCAGTTCGAGGGGCGGCACTTCACTCGCACAACGCGCGATCGCTTGCGTGCAGCGCGGGTGGAAGGGGCAGCCGCCGGGCGGATTCAGCGCGTCGGGTGGCTGGCCGCGAATTCCCCAGAGGTCCTTCGCCCGATCCAGACGTGGGTAGGCGTTAACCAGCCCCACCGTATAGGGATGGAGGGGTTCGTCGAGCACGAGCGCCGTCTCGCCCAACTCGGCGATCTGGCCCGCGTAGAGCACCAATGTGCGGTCGGCCAGGTCAGCGATGTCGTCTAGGGCGTGCGAGATGATAATGAGGGTCAGGCCGCGCCGCACGCGCACTGCGCGAAGCAGATCCAGAATATGTCGCTGGGTCAGCACATCGAGGCCTGATGTCGGCTCGTCCACGATCAGCAACTCCGGCTCGCAGGCCAGTGCCATCGCCAGCATGGCGCGCTGCTTCTCTCCGCCGCTCAGTTGGTGCGGGAAGTGCGCGAAGCGGTCGGGCGGCAGATCAACGTCGACCCAGAGGGCCAGCGCGCGGCGGCGGGCCTCGCTGACCGCCAGCCCCAGATGGGCAACCAGTGGCTCCATCACCTGTTCCCCCACCGGGTAGACCGGGTCAAAAGCGCTGCCTGAGCTTTGGAAGGCGAGCGCGATCCGCCGCCAGCGGATGGCCCGCATCGCCGCCTCGTCACCCAGCGGCAGCGGTCGTCCGTTGAAGAGGACGTGGCCTTCGACCCGCGCGGTTGGCGTCAGGCCAAGCAGCGTCAGCGCCAGCGTCGTCTTGCCGGAACCACTCTCTCCGACGATGCCGAGGGCTTCGCCTCGGCGCACGGCGAACGACACTCCCTGCAGCGCCTGGGCAGTCGCCCCCGACGCGGCTGGGAAGGCGACCGCGAGATCGCGGATGTCGAGCAACTCATCCATCGCGCCGTCCGCCGCCCTTTGTCGTCATAACGTGCCGCCCCAGCCGCGGATCGAGCCGCGCCTCCAGCGCGATCCCCAGGAAGGTGAAGCCCAGAATGAGCAGGCTGATATTCAGCCCGGCTGGCAATAACCACCAGAGCCAGTGGGGGGTGAAATAGATGCCCCGGTAGTTAAGAGCATAGCGGATCATCAACCCCCAACTCTTGGCGCTCGGATCGCCCAGGCCCAGGAAGGCCAGGCCGGCTTCCAGCCCGATCGCCCGACCCGCCTGCGCGACGAAGGTCGCCACCAGGATCGGCGCCAGCGCCGGGATGAGGTGACGCCGGATGATGTAGGCGGGGGTGGCGTCGAAGAGTCGGGCGGCCAGGATATGACCGCGCTCGCGCAGGCTAAGCGCCTGCGCCCGGATCACGCGCGCCGGAACCATCCAACCCAGCAGCGCGATAATCAGCATGACGTTGGTCAGGCTCGGCCCCAGATAGGCCGCGATGAGGATCATCAGCGGCAGGTGCGGGATCGCCATCAGCACGTCTACCAGCCGCATCAGCGAGGCGTCGACCATTCCCCCTCGGTAGCCAGTCGTCATGCCGACCAGCATGGCCAGCGCCGCCGTCAGCCCACCGGCGACGATGGCAAGCAGCAGGGCGATGCGCGCGCCGTAGAGCAATTCGCTCAGGATATCCTGGCCGACGTCGTTCGTACCCAGGAGATGCGCCGCGCTCGGTCGCTCGAGCGGGTTGCCGCTGTACGCCGCCGGGTCGTAAGGCGCCAGCCAGGGGGCGAGGAGCGCGACCCCCAGGTAGAAGAGTACGATCCCCATGCCTACACGTCCCAACACGGATCGAGGCCGTGGCGCGGTGGGCGGTGGCGCGGGGCGCGCCCGGAAGCGCGTGAGAAGGATCGCCCGCCCCTGGAGACCATTCATATCACCCTCGCACGCGGATCGAACCACCCATAGGCCAGGTCGGTGAGCAGGTTGGCGCTCAGCACCGCCAGGGCGACGATCAGAAACACCCCTTCCAGGACGGGGTAATCGCGCGCGCCGACGGCGTCGAACATCAACCGGCCCATGCCGGGGTAGGCGAAGAGCGTCTCGATGAAGATTGTGCCAGCGACAGCGAAGCCAATCTGGGCCGAGAAGGCGGTCAGGAAGGGCAGGATGGCGTTGCGAAGCCCGTGATGGTACTTCACCGTCCGCTCCGACAGCCCCTTGGCGCGGGCGACGAGCATGTAGTCCTCGCCCAGCACCGTCACCATGCTGTTGCGCATCAGCAGATAGCGGGCGCCGAGCAGTTCGGTCGTCAGCAGCGCCGCTGGCAGTGCCCAGTGGCGCAGGATATCGCGGGCCTGCCAACCGAGGGTCGCCCCGCTCCGGAAGGGAGTGGCCGACCCGGCCAGTGGGAACCAGCCGAGACGGACGCTGAAGAGGAGCAGCGCCAGAACACCGAGGAAGAAGACCGGCAACGTACGCAGGGCGGTGAAGGCGATGAGCAGCGCCCGGTCAGTCGCCGACCCGCGCACCCACGCTGAGTGCGCCCCCGCCAGAATCGTGATCACTGACGCCAGGAGGAGGCTCGGAACGGTTAGGAGCAGAGTCCAGGGCAGGTGCGTCCGGATCAACTTCGCCACCGGCGTGTTCAGTTGGATCGACCAGCCGAGGTTGCCAGTGACCATCCCAGTCAGGTAGCGGGTGTATTGCTCAACTAGAGGACGATCGAGGCCGTAGTAGGCCGCAAAGCGCGCCCGTGCCTCAGCGTCGGCGAGGTAGTGCGCGCTCGACGGGTCCTGCACGGCGGCGATAGGATCGCCCGGCATGATGCGCGGCAGCAGGAAGTTGAGCGTGAGCACCCCCCACACAGTGAGGGCGTAGAGTCCGATCTGGGTCAGCCCGTGCGCCAGCCTCCTGGTGCGCTTCACCGTATTGACGCCGGTTCGCGGCAGGCACCGCATAACATGCGCCCATCGACGTGGTGGAGGTGCGTCACCCGCGTCAGTTCGCCGCAGGCCGCGCAGGGCGCTGCGGCCAGGCCACGGTCCCGCGCGAGCAACTCGATCCGGGCCGTACGCACATCGAACAGCCGTTCCTCGGGCAGGGCTAGGATGGCTAGGGCGCGCTCATCCTGAAGTTCCCGCGCGCGCCGCTCCTCAGCAGCCGTCGCCGTGCCGACCTGTACTTTCTCAGAGAGTTCCTGGCGCTCGGGAGAGTCGGGCGGCCAGCCATCGGAGCGGGTGATGATGCGGATCGCCTTGCCATCAGCGCGCCGGACGAAGGTGTAGGCGTTCTTGCCGTAATCGCGGTGGATCAGATTCCCCTTGCCGAAGGTACAGCCGGTCAACGACTGGATCGCGTCCACCGGGCACAGGTCAGTCTCGACGATTGCCACCACGTCGTGACCCTCCGAGTGCGGGCCGATCTCCCTGAGCGCGATTCGCGCCGCCCGTACCCCCATCATTAGCCCCGGGCAAAGATGCCCGTGGAACTCGATCGCTTTCTGGATTGTGTCATCCATCCAGATCCTCCGGTGTAGTGGGGCGATCAATGCATCTCGACGAAACCGCAGGCAGAGTACTGACTGTCTCTGGACCCACTCGCCATCGTCCGTCCCAACTCCGACTGTCCAGCAAGGAGATGGTAGGTCACCTGATCGGTCGTTGTCTACCCCCTTCGTATGCCAGCGGGGATATGGGGCGTGTGTATTGGCTGCCATGATCCGCGTGATAGGAGAGCACGAAAAAGTTGAGGGTATCAGGCCGCTTCCCACGTCGCGATGATGGGCGTCTGCATTGGTCGCAAGCGCGGATACTAAAAGCGGCGCTGGCGTTGAAGAAGGATGCCAAGCACAGCGTCCGCCAGATTTGCGAGATTGTCGGCGTCTCACGCAACACCTATTACAAGTACATGGAGAATCCCCACAAGGGATTCCGCGGCAACATCTCCGGCGCATGGGGCGGGACGACCAACTATGGTGTCTACGCCGAGCCGATCGCCGCCGTGCTGCGCGCCGACGGCTTCAACCACTCGTATGTCTTCTACGGCGGTGTGGGTACCTTGCGGGCGGAGATCGCGGCGGGGCATCCGGTTGTGACGTGGATCAGCGGCACCTGGGGCGGATCGTCACGCTCCACGAAGGTGGATGCGGCGGGAGACACGTACTCCCTGATTCCGTACGAGCATACGATCACGGCGTACGGCTACGACGATACCGGTGTCTGGGTGATGGACCCGGGCCTGGCAGAGAAGTACCACGTCTCGTGGGGAAAGTTCATGAGTGGATGGAACCGGATTAATGGCATGGCGCTCGTGGTCGCGCCATAGCAAGGGGAAGTATGGGTACGCTTAGATAGCCGCACGGTAACGTTTCAAAAATGAACGAGCATCGTGAAAATGCGGCTCTCTGTCAGGCTGGGGTATACTCCAGATTGACAGGTTCCCGCGCACCGCTCGTCGCCTCGCTCGGCGTCACGACCGAAGTGGTGCATCCGGTTAGTTCTGTGCAGGTAGCCCGATGATCGTTTGGCCTGCGTACGAGCAGATCGACGACAAGGGATGTGAAGCAAATTTACCGGATGAACCAGAAGCGTAGTCGGGTAGGAGCGACCCATCGCTGAGCCACTCCCCCCTCAGAACCGGACGTGCGACTTTCATCGCATCCGGCTCAAGCAAGTCTTCAGGCGGCTCGTCGGGCCTCGTTCTTCTCCGT
>JAABUP010008984.1_pt1 | contig 12492 bp, 21 predicted proteins | sample 5559201 | NCBI WGS metagenome assembly JAABUP01 (sample SAMN10711887, study PRJNA513373) | rock metagenome | isolation source: Antarctica rocks | place: Antarctica | reverse complement strand
GCTCACGCCGCCCGGTGCACGCCAGGGCGGGGCGCCGCGCATGGTCGTAGACATGGGTCAAGTTAGGGTTAAAGTTGAGGCCGCGCCTGGTCATAAAATTTGGTGAAGTTGTCCTTGGCGCAGTCCGCCACGGAGGCCATGGCGGTGAGCGCGCCCTCCTGCACCAGCTTCTGGCCGCCCTGCAGCAGGCCCAGCAGCGCCGGGATGAGCGCGCCCATATAGCTGGCCAGCAGCTCCTGCGCGCGCGCGCCGGCCGCGCGCCGTCAGCACGGCCGCCCTGCAGTGCCGGCCAGTACCGCAGCCGCTCCACAGCAGGCATCGCAGCGCCTTGGTGAGCACCGCGACGCGGCTTTCCTGGCGACCACTCACGGCCGTCACGGCCATCGGAGGCGTCGGCCACCCCGACTATTAAGAAACAGCCTCTGCGATAGCTGCAAAGACATGCGCGCGTCATGCTGGGAGACTGCATATCATTGCATCATGGTTTGGCACACAGGCATGCATGCAAGGCATTTGCATGCCTAGGTATCCAAGCCATGATGCTCCCCAGCGCACAAACATGGGAAACGGGCCCGCGGCCACACCGGCTCGCAGTTCTCCGCAAAGTTGACCAGCGCGGCCGCCGCGTGCGCCTGCACGCGCGGCTGGCTGAAGTCGCGCATGACCGCCATGAGCGCCGGCAGGATGCGCGCGTGCTCGGCCTCCTGCAGCCCTGGGCCCAGGTCCGTGCACAGCTGCCCCAGCGCCTGGCAGGCCGCCCAGCGGACCTTGGCGTGCGGGTCCGCCAGCCCCTGCGCGCGGCGCCCGAGCTCATGAGACGCGCGCGCCTCTGCACGTGCGCACACTGCTGTCCCTGCACCTGCCGTGCCCAAAGGCAGGCGCCGCGTCGCAAACCCTTGCGCAGCCCTCCGCGCTCCCGCGCCAGGCAGCCTGAGGCAGTCCGGCTCGGCCCACGCCCCGCCCCTGCCCGCGACGCCCAGCACGCGTCCCCTACCTAACCCTATCCCAGGGAACCCGCCCGCGCGGCGCGCCTGCAGGCACAGGTCAACCAGGCCGGCCACGTTCTTGGCCATGACCTTGACGCAGCCCTCCGCGATCTGCGCCAGGCAGATCAGCGCCGCGTGGCGCCGCCGCCAGTCGCCGTCGGCCAGCATGGCCGGCAGCAGCGCGCTCGCGAGCGGCACCACCGTGTTGCCGCCCAGCGCGAGAGCCATGCGGTCCAGGCACTCCTGCCCGAACTCGTAGCGCTCGCCCTCGCCCTCGCTCTCGTGCCGGTCGCTGTCCGCACTGTGCCACCTGGGGTCGTCCTGCGCGCGCAGCTGACACGCGCATCAGCCGCAGCCCTCTGTGCAGAGGAGTGGGCGGCAGCTGCCGGCTGCACGACCGCTGCTGCAGCCGCCTTCCATGGAGGCGACCCTGCTACTTCCCGGGTCCCTCCCGTGACTTTGGCAGACAGTGCGCCAGGTCGCCGAGTGCTCGCCGCGTCCCGCGCCCGAGCAGGCCGCGCGCCGCACTCCCCTTCGGCGCAAGCGTGCGGGGCCCGGCCAGGGCGCCCGGGCTCGCGCCTCGATGTCCAGCAGGAAGGCCAGCAAGCTCTGGAACAGGCGGCCGATGAACTGCGGCAGCTTGCGCATCATGCCCGGCGCCTTCTCGCGCGCCTCGCACAGCGTGACCAGCATCTCCGCCGCCAGCTGCCGCGTCGCATCCTCCAGGCCGGGCGCCTCCACGACCTGCGCGCGGCGCACGCCTAGGACGCACGCCTATTCATGGCAGGGGTAGGGGTAGGGATTAGGTTAGGTTTAGGGTTAGGGCTATGCCAGAGCGCTAGGGTATATAGGGTAGCGCGACGCGCACGGCGCTGCGCGCCCGCGCAGCCGGCTCCGGTCCACTCAGCTCGGCACCCCGCTTCCCCGATTGGCCCCAGGGCATGGCGACCGCTCGCTGCCGGAGCAGGACGCGCCGCCGCCGTTGCGGGCGGCGCGGCGGCGCGGGCCCCGCCTGCAGCATCGCGGAAGCGACCTCGGTGAGGTGCCGGCGCAGGAAGCGCGGGTGCGCCTCGGCAACCTCGATCAGCAGCTCCAGCGCGTCCTGCGCGGAGCTCTCCTCGCCCTCGTTCAGCAGCCGCGCGACGACCGCCAGCTGCGCCGGCACCGTGCCCTGGAAGCGGTCGCGCTCGCCCGCGTCGTCCAGCTCCTGCCGCGCGCGCGCACAGGTTTAAGGAAAAACCACCGCACAGGTTTACCGGAAAAACCCCCTGAAATTCAAGGACACCCCCTGAAACAGAGGGCGGGACGGCGCGCCCCTCACGCGCCCAGGACTGCCCGTGCCACGACGCCCCCACTTGGGTCCGGAGCCGCAGATAAGTGTGACCCCGCGGCCTCTCTGGCCTCCATCCGGAGCGGGTCAGGGCCGCGGCCGATGCGCTGCAGCCCCCGGCTGCATTGGGGCCACATGCCCACAGGCATGCACCTGCACAGCAAGTGCTGCAGGTGCCTGTCTATCCTCCACCCCGTCACAGACAGCCACTTGGCAAGCTCTTTCAGCGTTGCAGACAGTGCAGGGGCTCAGAGCATGCGCAGCCCCGCCACACAGACGCAGCATGGTGCTTGAGCAGCGGCAGCCGCCGGCCGCGCCCTGCCGCGCCCTGCCGCATCGGGCCTGTGCGCCGCAGCGGCGGGCGCCCGGCGCACCTGGATGAAGGCGCTGGTGGCGCGCATCGCCGCCAGCATCACGTCCAGGTTGGGCGACTGCAGGCAGGTCACCAGCACCTGCGCCGGCAGGCGCGCCGCTCTCGCACCATGCGCAACTGACAAGCAGGCCAACACAGGGCGCGCCGACGCTCGCCCACTGTCTCGCACGCCTCCCGGCGCGCCAGGCGCGGCCCGCAGCGCACGCAACGCGGCGAGCCAGCAGCAGGGCCGGCTGGCCAACATGCGCCACAGGGTTGCGCCCGCCCCCATGCAGCTCGCGCACGGGGCTGCGCGGGCCCGGAGGGCGCACCCCGTGCAGCGTGCCCAGGTACTGCCGCAGCGTGTCGGCCAGGTAGCGCGCGAGCTGCGCGAAGACCAGCAGCGCGGCCTCCGCCAGCCGCGGCTGCCCGCTCTGCACGCACTGGAACATGAAGGGCAGCAGCTCCGGCCAGTCGCCGCCCTCCAGGATCCCCGCCGCCAGCTCCGCGACCGTGTCGCACACCTGCCCCCGGCGCGCGCCGGCGCTGTTCAGCGCGCGCGGGCGGCCGGCATAGCTGCCACACAGCGTGCGTGCGCTTCGTCGGCGCGGCGCAGCCCAGCTGCCCCCTCGAGGGGGCTGCCCGGTGGCGCCGCAACGCCAGCAGCAGCAGCGTCCCGTGCTGGGGGCGGACAGCAGCACGCTCCTTGAGGTTTGCCAAGCGCCGGCTGCAGGCCATGCAGCGTGCGCCCGTGGGCCACTCTGCAATTCTGCCGCCGCCGGCAGGCGCGCGGCGCGGGCGTGCGGCGCAGCCGGGCACGCCCCGCGGGCGCCCACCTTTTTTACTATCGAGCGGTCCTGCTCTTCCCTAATGCAGTTGAGCAGCTCCGCCTTCACGAGCGCCTGCGCGCCGCGCGCGGGCGCGCGCGCTTCATATTCCCTGGTCCGGCCAAAGCGCAGTGGGTGCTCCTGAAAAGCGCCGCTTCCCGCGGGCGCTGCGCCCCGACGCCCGCACGGCCTTGCGCGGCATTGGCCCGCAGGACCCAGGGCGGCAGCTAACAAGGGCGCCCGGCGGCGGGCGGGGCGGCCACCTGCACGTTCGCCGACAGCGTCGGCCAGAGCGAGGGATCATCTTTCGTCAGTACCTGCGGGCGCGCGCCGCCGTCAGCGCCGCGCCGCGCCCGAGCGGGCCGATCAAGCACATGCGCGCCCGCGCGCCGCCGCACCTTGCGCAGCAGCACCGCGCACAGCGCCCGCACGTCCACCTGCTGCGACTGCCGCAGCAGCGCGACCAGGCTGGACGCCGTGAGGTCGCCCTGCTTCTTCGCCTCGCCGAACAGCGCCTCCGCCGCGCGGCGCTGCTCGTTCTGTGGCGACAGCATCTGCGCGATCATCAGGTTGAAGGCGCTGGGGTCGCCGGCCAAGAGCTGCTGGCCGCCCGACCCCGCCATCAGATGCGCCTTATGCTCCGGCGCCTGCAAATCTTTGTAGTGCCGCGAGCAGAGGCGCCTGGGGCTATGACGGCAGCTGCAGCCAAACTTTCACAGTGGCAGCTGTGTCCGTGGTGACGGAGTTAGTACTCCGGGTCGAGGCTGCGCAGGCAGCACTTGAGGTGCGCAGGGTAATCAGGGGTTCTCGTGCTGCTCGAGGGAGCTCGAGGAAAAATGCTGAGACAACGGCATATCCATGCTGCTCTCCATCATTACATGTCGAATTGCATTGCATGCGCAGCGCTTTCTCTGCAATTGCCTATCACGACCTGCAGTGCCCAGCACAGTGAGGTTCACCTGAAGCCCAGCTCCTGGACCAACGAGACAGGTCTGATATATGGGTGGGACTAGACCATGACCTGTCAGCAGAAAACACAAACGCGCAGATATGGTGCGGATACACAGAGGATTCCGCTGAGGGAACTGAACAGCAAGGCACAGGAGGTTTGCATCACCGACCTGGGCTGCTTATGTCCCTGAGAGCGCTGTCCGCCGGCCGCTGCCCGAGCTCCCCCAGCAGGCGCTGCTCGGATAGCGCGGCACCGTCGGCGATGTCCAGCTCAGTTGGATCGGCCTTTGTCGTGGGCGCCGCAGCCTGCTTGCGCTTGAGCACCATGTCCTGCACGATGGCCTGCATGCGCGGGCGTGCGGGCCTCAGCTAGGTGCTGCCGGCCTGTGCCCACCGGCCGCCCGGGGGCATCCAGCGCATGCATGCGCGCCGCTAGCAGTGCCATGAGTGGGTGGTGCTCCAGACGATGCATAGAGGGGCCACCGTGGTACATGATTCGCATGACAGAGCACGCCTGCAAGCACCACCGCTGCGCTGCACACATCTCTACGCTTCCACTGTTTAGACGGATCTGCTTGACAGCGCGATGCAGACTCTCTCTACGCCTCGTTTCTGTGCTGACCATGTGCTCGGCGAGCGCATGGGGAGGGACGCGCCTGCAGCAGGTTCATGCCCAGCGGGCACACGAGCATGACAAACACGAGCTGCAGGGTGGTATGCGTCCCGAACGCCCTGTCTAGCAGCCCCGCCGCGCTGCTCAGGTGCGGACGCGCTCCAATGATCTGCGCGCTGGAGCCACTGCTCAACCACATCCGTTTGTATTGGGCTCATGCGGTAGCACTCGAGGAACGGGCATCTCAAGCTGGCCAAGGCACTGACATCTACCATGGGGTTGGGTTGTTCTGGTCCTGCAAGCATGTAGCTGGCACATGGAAATGTGTCTTCCAGACGCGCCACCACAGGGGTGCACCATGTGCGAGCCAGGGTTTGCTCATGCATGGCATGTTGATGCATGTGCTGCGTAAAACCTGCAATGCCTGACAAAGCTGAGCTGTATGAATGCAGCATGCCAGCACCATAGATGACCAACGCAAGGCTCAGGCAGATCGCACGTGAGGCGGCGTTTTCTCAGCAAAGGCTGCAGGAGGTGAGCACGCTTGAAAGGTGCCGGAAGGGTGCGCGTACCAGCGCGCCGCACAGAACGCGCGCGACCACCACGCAGGCGGTCCACTCCACCAGCTGCAGCGCAAAGCGCTCCCACTGCGGCGGGGACCCTGCGCACGGGGGTGCCACTCTCCAGGTCCTTGGCAGCACGCACGAACACCTTGCTGCAACTGACTACCTAGCACTTTTACATAAGCACTCAACCAGGATCTGCTGCAGCGCTGCAAGCGCAGCAACGCACAGGGGGTATCGTTGCTACTGCCCAGCGGAAAGGCCGCAAGGCGCGCATCCCTGCGCGCACGGGCTGGCGCGCCCCCGCACGGCGCACCATAGCTGCCGCAGTCTGCCACCTTGCGGTACCATGACGCCCTTGGGGATGCCGGCAGCGCGGCCGCGCGCTGTTGGCAGAGCTGGCAGGCGAGCGTGTGCAGGCCCACCGCGAGCGCCACGCCGAGCGTTGTGTCGATGGCAAATGCGACGAAGTACCTGGACGGCACCCCACCCTGGTCAGCGCTGTCCCCTGCGCCAGTGGAGAAACAATACATAGGGTTCACTACAATGCATCCAGCCAGCGCGCAGTGCAGGCCGGCCCGGGCAGCCATGGGCGGGCGCAAGCGGGTTGGCAGAGCCGGGCTGTGACGGGGCCCAGGCTTGCGCACCATGCGCATTCGGACACGGCGTGGTTGCCGCGCGCGCTCGCAAGTATAGCTATCAGCAGGCCTGCAGCGCACCGCGACAAGTCCGTTGCAAACTGACGATATTGACGCAACAGAACCTCCAGCCTGCAGCAGGCATGCGCGCACCGCACAAGTGCGCGGCGGCGGTGGACACGACCTGCTTGCTCACGTCCATTCCCCACACGCGCACTGGGCGCTGCGGCCTCTCTCGCGCCCTGCGCAGGCCACAAGCGCCCGTCTGAAGCCGCGTTTGTCCTCGTGGCGTGGCAACTCGCAGTGACCTACCAGCCCGCTGCAGTGGTCGTACGGTGTGCTCGGCTAGGCTGAGCACTAACAACCACCGGCCTGCCTATGTGACAGCAGGCACGCAGCTGCTGGAGTAGCAGTGCCACATACGGACTTGCACCCCAGCTCGCACCCGATGCTTGCACCCATCCTGGGTTATGACAGTCACTGTGCTGCGGCCTGGTCGGGGGCCGGCGCTCACCGCTTGAAGACGAGCGCCCCCAGAGCCGCGCTGGCCAGCGCCACCTGGGCCCAGGTGCCAGCAGGCCCGGCCAGGAGCCTGCACTGGCTGCCATTGGCGGCCATCAGGTCCGCTACCTGGACGGCAGCGCTGCTGGCGCGAGCAGGCCCGGCAAATGCGTGTTATTAGCAGGCGGTGCTTGCCGCCGCTGCGTCATTGTCACAGGCCTCTGGCGGCTGAGTACTTTACTACCCCCAGGTCACGATGCCACTGCATAACACAAATAAGTTGCAGAGTGCTGTAATCAGAGCAAACAGCGCGCTGTCAAGATCAGTGCAGCTTGGCAACCGCCAGTCAGTCGTCACGATGGCACAATCGCTGGCGCTGAGCAGAGTACACTGATGATCGCCTCGATGCCATGTCATAGAGCTTGGAGCAAAACGCCAGAGGGAGTGGGTGAGGACCCGGGTGCCTGGTTACTAGCCTCCTTCAAACTTGCCTGTATGCTCCAGGCGCTCCCATACAGGCGCTCCAAGGCAAGCAGGGCGACTCTCCCTGTGTCACAGCGTGTGCAGACGCTCACGTCGCCAGCATGGGCGACACAGATGAGACCAAGCCCGATGTTGGCAACATGGAGCACGTCAACATCAAAGTGAAGAGCCAAGTGCGTACCTGCGCGGCTTCCGCGCGCGCACGGCAACGGAGCGCATCAGCACCGCACGCGGTTGCTGATACGCGCGGTGCTGCAGGACGGCGGTGTTGTTTGCTTCAAGGCCAAGCGCACAACCCAGTTCCGCAAGCTCATGAAGGCGTACTGCGAGCGGCAAGGTGGAGAACCGCGTTCCAGCAGGCGACTGATGCTGCACCGTCAAAGCGCCGCGCTGAAGCAGCCGCGCGGGCTCGCAGGCCACCCCTTGGACCAGGTCGCCTTCCTTTACGACGGCGGGCGTATCCGGTGCGCCGCCACGTGTGCTGCAGACCCAAGTGCTTGTTGCGCTGCCCTGCAGACCGGGTTTAAAAACAGTAGCGCTGACCGGCGCTGCCTCTTGCTCTCAGGGAGGACCAGACGCCGGAAGAGGTATGTCCGCTGATGCTCCCGGTTACACCACGCGCCGCCTACTTCCTGTCGACGCGCGGTCCTCACCGTTTTGCTGTGTGTGGTGGCGCAGCTGGACATGGACACAGGTAGGTTTGCGAGCGCCCGCTCGCCCTGCTGACTGTGACCTGGCACTTGTGCACTGACTCGTGTGTTGTCTCGCGCGCCTGACAGACGAAACGCTGGATGTGGTCATCCACCAGGTGATCATGGAGTGGCTCATGTTGTGCCAGTGGCTACAACGCTTGTCACAGCACTTGTCTCACTGCGCGAGCTGCGCGTGTGCAGGTCGGCGGGTGCTAGGGACATGCCGTCGCGCAGATGGGTATCGCGCGCAAGCGCGCGCGTCGGGGCGGCGCCTCCCCTGACATGTCAGAGCATTTGTGGCTGTTGTAACGAGCGCAGCTTAGCGCCTGCCGCAGGACTCTACCCTGTAATGTAGCTCGCACTGGGCGGTCAAGTCCGACTGGGCCTGGACTCACCGAGCAGGGGCGCGAGAAAGTGCTCATGCCGCGCGCCCTGCACCTGTTCCCTCTTTGCATAATCTCACACGGGAGGCACATATGGACTTACGCGCTACCAAGCTCCAACATGTGCGCCAGGCTGGGCGCCCCACTTGCGGCCTGCCGCAGCGCTCAGCGCAGCTGCATGACTGCTGCACGCCCGCGCCCAGAGTCTGCCCTGCTGGCGTGAAGCAGTGGACCAGTGCCTGTCCGCGCATGGACATCGCTGCTAGGAGGCAGGGGCGTATGCTGTCGCCGCAGCCGCTCCGCCGTGTCAGAGGCCAGCCCCCCAGCACGCGCCCCGGCTGGCCAGCCCCGCTCGGATTAGCAGCGGGCCGCCCCAGCCCTCAGCGCCGCGCGGGCGACGGCCTGGAGCATATGGCGCGGTTGCGCCAGCCCCGCCGTGCCGGCCGGCCGGCGCCAGCCGGCTCAGATGGAGAACGACGCGCCGCTGCCCAGCACCTCCGCCTCCAGCGCCTTGGCGTCGCGCGCGGGCAGCTCCAGCATGTCGCGCAGCTGCAGCAGCACCGCGTAGTTGGGCGGCACGTTCGTGCTGCGCACGTGCAGCTGGTACAGGTCGCGGATCTGCCGCGCACGGCGCACTCAGGCCCCGGCCGGCGCGGTCCGTGCTACTCTCTGCTGCGTCGCTGCCAGGCGCTCGCCCCCTCGTCTTACCTGTTGGCAGTTGCCAGGCCCACGACGGACAAGGTTGGCAGTGTGGCAGCAGACATGAACATGACATTTCTGGGTCCCAGCGCCTCCTATCAAGCAAGCAGCCTGCGCAGGAACAGCGGATGCGCATGGACCAGCTCACCAAGCACTCTGATCAGAGCTGCCTGAACTGGCTGCACTGCGTGCTCACGTGGCTGGAGCACCGCACCTCTCGCGCGTCGTGCAGGCCGCTGAAGATGGGTTCTCGGCAGATGCTGTTCTCCTGCAGCGCGCGCTCCAGCTCCACCATCGCCCTGCAGCCGCCAGCAGCGGCCTGAGGGTCACGGCTCCATGAACACGGGTGGCTGCCCCCTGCGGTCCTGTGTTGTGCGGGCCTGCCAACCTGCCCAGTGAACAGCGCTTAGCATACGCTGGATGGACCACCCGAGCTTGGGTGGGTCCCTGGCATGCAGCCCAATGCATGACACCTGCAGCCAACGCGCCTCTGTGCAGTACATGGAGCCCTGCCATGCGCCGAGAGGGTGCCCAGGCCCACAGCGGGCCGCCCGGCTATGCTATGGTGCTGCAGCCAAGCCTCAGGGCGCACCGGGCCTGGGACCCAGCATTCTTCAGCTTCAGCAGGATGGCTTTCTGGACGGACACCGCCTGCCGGGTGCGCGCGAGCGCGACCTTGTACTCCGAGCTCTCCAGCGGGTTTTGCTGAAAGCTGTCCTGCGCGGCGGTCGACACATGCGCTCAGGTCTGGGCCCGCGGCTGCCCACCAGCAGTGTGGCTTTTGCAGCTCCACCTATCGGCCAGGCTTTGCCGGGGCCGAGGAGCGCACTACAGGGTCTCCGCGGAGGTCTGGCGCTCTGCGCCCTGCCCGCCAGCTCCTGTACGCAAAGCCGACGCCCAGCGCGACCAGCGCGAGTACAAACGGGACGGCGCCAGACAGTTGCCTGCGCAGTGAGCGCAGGATGGCGTCACCATGCAGGCGACGGCCAAAAAGGTGAGCGTCTAGTGCAAACCTACGGGCGCTGCAACAAAGATGCCCAGGCGCCTGCACTGCTGGTGCCACTAGCACCACTGGTGACAAAGCACTGTCCATGGCAACATTCTGGGCCGCACAGCGCACCTCTGCGGAGGGGGGACCGGGGCGACCTCAATGCTCACTTGAGGCTGGCTATTGCTGCGGCCCCACAGGCACGTGGTGCAAGCTCTCCTCCTGCCCCGTCTGCTGGTGCTCGGTCGGGACCAGAGGGGCCTGCAGAGGGCTGCGCGATCAGTGGGCAGACCAGTGCCTGGACCGTGGATTGCGACGCCGAGGTGCGCCCTCAGCATGGCCTGGTCCTCCTTGGGACACCCGCTGCACCCCTGGTGTGAGAGTGGGCGGCACTACTGGGCTAGCGGGTAGATGCAACTCAAGTCTACTTGATCAGATTAATTTCTATCTACGCAGGCCCTGTGACTTTGAAAACACCCTGCGGCCTGTCCCAGACGTTGGCCCGCCGTGCCCAGAGGTTTGCGGATAAAGTGGGCTCGGCGAGACGAATTGCACCCATAGTCTCCAGCTCCCAAGCCTCCTCCGCATCCTTGCTGCCCCGCATCTTTGCTGCCTGCTGCTGCTATGGCACGCTACACGATGCTGTGCGCTGCAGTGCTGGCGGCCCTGCTGGTGTCCTCCGCGGTGCTCGCGCAGGACGACCAGTTGCGCACCCCCGCTGTGGCAAATTGAGTGCATTCCAGTGACTGCCTCTTGTCTTGTTGCATGTGTCTTGTTGCAAGTGTGCGTAGTGCTCCCTTGTTATCAGTTGCGCTCACTAATGCGGGCGCTGCGCCGTGCAGCGACCACGGCCACGGTCATCACGATGACCATCACGACCATCATGACGAGCACCACGGCGACCACCAGTTGCGCACCCCGGCGCTGCTGTTTGTGTGTTTCTCGGTGCTTGCCTCTTGACCTGGTGCAGTTTAGAGCTGCTTACACACAAAAGCTTGCTCTAACTCAGAAAAGCTTCCTGTTATTGATATCAGCTTCCCTCCATACACTTCATATACACTTCAGATATGCTCATACTTGGCAGGAAAAGTTGTAGATCTGCCTGCACTCTGCCTCTATTTGGCACGAAAAACTTTGCTTTACACTTGGTCCTGTTTTCCCTCTATGCACTTGGCAGGCACTTGGCAGGAATATCCATGCACTTGGCAGGAATACTGTTTTCCCTCTATACACTTGGCAGGAATAACCTTACTTTGCTTCATACCAGAAGGAAAACCTTGGCTCCCTGTTTTGCCTCCCTATTTAAAGCTGCTTACACTGGTAAAGCCTGCCCTTGGCAGGACAAATGTGCTTAACATTTGCACAGTTCAGTGCTCCCTTCAGTTCAATGCTCCCTTGCTCCCTTGTTGCAAGTTGTGCTCACTAACGCGGGCGCTGCGCGGCGCAGCGACCACGAGCACCACGAGCACCACGACGAGCACCACTGCGACCACCACGATCGGAAGATGCTCTTGCACAGTGCAGTTTGAGGGTCTTGCACAGTGCAGTTTGAGGGTGGTTTGAGGGTGGTGAGGGGCTTGCTGCGTAACTGCATAACTGCAGGGGCACTGTGGCACTGTTGTAGCTGGCGCGTTTTCAATAAGCCGCTAGCTCCTGTAACAAGCACATGCGGCTCATGCAGCTCATGCAGCTCACACTTGAGACCTGCTCATGCTTGCGCTTTCCTAAGAAATTTTGCACACGCTTCCCAGTCTCCCTCTACACACACTCCCTCCCTCTCCACACACTACACTACACACAACATGACAGGAATCACTGTGCAATTGGTTACTCCAAAGCAAGTCAGAAAGGAAGCGCCCGACGCAATTGGTTACTCCAAAGCAAGTCAGAAAGGAAGCGCCCGACGCAGGAGCTAAGTCTGTTTGGCTCAAGAAGAAGCAGCCAAATGTGTTTGGCTCTAAAAGAAGCAGCGTGTTTGGCTCAAGAAGAAGCAGCCAAATGTATTTGGCTCTAAAAGAAGCAGCCAAATGTGTTTGGCTTGAGAAAAAGCAGCCAAATGTGTTTGGCTTGAGAAAAAGCAGGTTGAATACCCTGCTCAGAACCCTGCTCAGAACCGCTGCCGCACAGTGCGACCAGTCAGGCGCACGGCGCGGCCCACCTCGGCCCGGTGCACCAGCTCCATGACAGCGCCCGCCGGGCATACGGCTACCGATCGGGAGGCCTACATAGTCAGTCTCCTCGCTGACGCCAAGACCGCGCGCGAGCAACTCTGCGACGCGAAGACGAACGCACAGGCCAAGCACGAGGCTGCTGTCGCCGCTGACGCACGCGGCGACTGCGCCGAGGAGCGCGCTGACGCAGCCAAGGCGTGCGCCGTCGAGCTGGATGAGCGGTGCGCCAGGGCGGAGGCGCAGGCCGCCAGTGCGGAGGACAGGACGGAGGCCAAGGCGGAGGCCGCGCTGCGGACCCTGCGCCAGGAGCTCGTC
>JAABUP010008983.1_pt1 | contig 12493 bp, 13 predicted proteins | sample 5559201 | NCBI WGS metagenome assembly JAABUP01 (sample SAMN10711887, study PRJNA513373) | rock metagenome | isolation source: Antarctica rocks | place: Antarctica | reverse complement strand
CGTCGCCGCGCAGCCGTGACATGACCACAATCCCACGCGCACTGCTCAGCGCCCTCACAGACGCAGCCTGCTACCCAGCCTGACATGGCCAAAGTCGAGCTTAGTGGCTTGCTGGCCCCACCGGGATGGCAGCGCAGAAACACCCCTCCGGCTACATCGAGGAGCGACGACTCCACAACCCCCTGTCCATTCTATGTCTGCTGCCCCAAGCCCCAACCCCAGAGCTGTCATACCAACCGCCCTGTGAACTGACCGTTTCAACCCTTACTACCATGAAGGTTTCCAGCACGCCGAGACGGGCAGGACCGGTCATCACAAAGGATGGTTGGTATAAATACCTGATCGGCCCCAAGCTGTGCGCCCGCAGCCTGGCGAGCCAGCGAGGTGAGGTTGCCATCGCCGTCGCAGTGCTGAACAGGATGATCCGAACGGCAAAGCCTGTCATCGTCCGCATCGCCTGATTACCACGCAGGACGGGTCAGTTCAGCATCATCCCGATCCCTGCACCAACGCCCACCAACAGATCTCTCATGAGTCAGACTTTACCGCGCGCTGGAAGCCCTGGATCGTTCAAGCGATTGCCCTAGGAGCCTGTCGGACTTAAGCCTGTCACGCAACTATCTAAAAAGAATACCGATCTGAGCGCAATTCCACTATGGTTCCTGGCGAACGCGAGACATAATATTCCAAAGAATCCCGATTTTTGCTTAAGTCCGACAGGCTGCTAGGGCAGGATGACGTGGGATGCGGCCTTGCTCCTCCATAATCCCGTGCCGTTGGCGGACACGCATGGCCGCGCCGCGAAGCTTCAATCTGCCTCACGGATGCTGAAACGGAGCCGTCCGGCCTCAAGACCCATCCGCAACCCGCGATGGCTCACCAGAAAACGAAGCCCGACGGCCGCCGCGGCGAAGCCGGAGGCGGCGCCGATGCCAAGCGCCCAACGGGGGCCGAACCGGTCGGCAACCCACCCGACGATCGGGGCGCCGATCGGTGTGCCGCCCAGGGCAATGGCCAGACGGATGGCCATCACGCGTCCCCGCATGACCGGCGCAGTCGAGAGCTGCACCAAGCTGTTGGTCGTGTTCGTGAAGGTCAGCGCCGACACTCCCACGACCACGAGGGCGAGGCCGAACAGCCAATAGGTCGGCATGGCCGCAGCCAGGGCACAGCCGAACCCGAACACCGCCGCGCCGCCGCACACGAGCGTGAAGCGCGGCGCCTCTCGCCCGGCGGCGAGTAGCGCGCCGGCGATCGTCCCCACCGCCATCATCGAGGTCAGCAACCCGTATTGGCCGGCGCCGGCGCCGAACACGCTGACGGCCATGGTCGAGATGAAAATCGGGAAGTTCAGCCCGAACGTACCGATCAGGAACAGCATCACGAGCACGGCCATCAGGTCAGGGCACGTCCGAACGTAGCGGAATCCTTCCAGAAAACTCCCGCGTGTCCAGGCGGCCCGGCCGCCCCGGTGCAGGTCGCCGACGCGGAGAAAGCCCAGCGAGCAGAGCACGGCACCGAACGAGGCCGCGTTGATCAGGAACACCCACCCGGTCCCCACCGATGCGATGAGGCCGCCCGCGACAGCCGGGCCGACCATCCGCGCGGCGTTGAAGGAGGTGGAGTTCAGCGCCACCGCGTTCGACAGGTCGGCCTCGCCCACCAGCTCCGAGACGAAGGTGTGGCGTGCGGGCGCATCGAAGGCCGAGGCGCAGCCGAGCAGGAACGCGAATACGTCAACGTGCCACACCTGCACGACGCCTGCGACGGTGAGGACACCCAAGCCAAGCGCCAGCGCCCCCATCACCGCCTGGGTCGCGATCAGCAGCCGCCGCCGGTCGAGATGGTCGGCCGCGAAGCCGGTTACCGGCAGTAGCAGGAGGTGCGGCCCGAACTGCAGCGCCATCACCACCCCGACCGCGGTGGCGCTCCTGTCCGTCAGCACGGTGAGTACGATCCAGTCCTGGGCGGTGCGCTGCATCCAAGTGCCGATGTTGGACACGAGCGCGCCGCCAGCCCAGACGCGGTAGTTGAAGCTGTTGAGGGAACGGAAGGTGCGCTTCAAGGGACCAATCTCCAGGGCAATCGCTTGAACGGTCCAGGGATTCCAGCGCGCGGTAAAGTCTGATCATGGCAGACCCCTTGGTGATGAGGTTTTCCGGTGTTCGAACCGTCGTTGATCGAGCATTTCGCGGTGCTCAAAGATCCACGGCAGTCCTGGAAGGTGCTCTATTCGTTGCCCGAGATCCTGCTGCTGGTTTTGTGTGGCACACTCGCCGGAGCGGAGGACTTCGTCGGGATCGGGTGCGGGGGCCAAGTCCACCAGGAGTTCCTGCGCCGGTTCCTGCCGTATGCAGCCGGTGTTCCCAGTCACGACGCCCTCAACGATGTCATCAACGCCATAGACGGCGGGCTCTTTGCCAAATGCTTCACCGCCTGGGTCGAAGGCCTACGCGGGCCAGCGCAGGGCCTCATCCTCGAAGTCGTCGCCATCGGCGGCAAGACTTCTCGACGCATGCATGACCGCGCCGGGGATCGTAAGCCATTGCACATGGTATCCGCCTGGGCCAGCAGTCAGCGCCTGTTGCTCGGACAACAGACCTGTGCGGCCAAGTTCAACGAGATCACCGCCATTCCCTTGCTGCTTGAACGCCTTGTCGTCACCGGCGCCCTGGTCACGATCGACGCTATGGGGACTCATACCAACCGCCCTTTGTAATGACCGGTCCTGCCCGTCTCGGCGTGCTGAAAACCTTCATGATGGTGGAGGCTGAAAGCGGTCAGTGCACAGGGCGGTTGGTATCAGTCAGGTTTCGGCCAGATGTCGCCGCTCGTGCTGCTGGTTCCGAAGGTCAGCTATGGGTCGAACTCACCGCCGCAACGGTTGTGGAGCCCGACACCTGCCGACCAGGCCGCTGCTGCACTTCCAATGCTTGATTGTGGGCAACCGCGGCAGGAGCCGCCTACTCTTCAGGCGCGTCCACGGCCGTCCCGGCCAGCATCTCCCTGATGGCGGGCAGGTCCAGCGCCGCGAGCGGGCGCGGCGTGCCGGCCAGCGCCTCCCGCCGCGGCGTCTGCGAGCTGTCCAGCGTGCGGATGCGCGGGAAGCACACCCGTGCCAGCACGCCGTCGCTTGGCGCCCACACCCAGCCCTCGCCGCGCGTGAGCCGGGGCAGGGCGCCCAGGATGCGCCGCCCCTCGGCGCGGTCGGCCTGGCCCTCGATCCAGCGGCCGACGGCCTCGCGGTCCTGGCTCGACGTGAGCTTCATGGACACCAGGATGTCGGCCTGGCTCAGCACGTCCTTGTGCAGCACGGCCGGGCGCTGGGTGATCAGCCACGGCACGAAGCCCCGCACCCGCCCGCGGCGCACGATCTCCTCGATCCGGCCCAGCAGGTCATGCCCGCCGGGTTGCACGCGCTGCGGCGCCCACAGGTCGGCCTCGTCCAGCACCAGGTGCAGCGGCTCGGTGTTCGCCATGTAGAGCGCCTTGGTGAACACCGTCACGAACGAGCGCTGGGCGGCAGCGCTGGCAAAGTCGGACACGTCGACCACGCAGGCCAGCGCGTGCGTGCCGACCAGTTGGCCGAGGGCTGCGGCCATGCCGAGGGTCAGCGGAACGTCGGCGTGCAGGCCGCCGAACACCGTCACGGGAAAGGGCGGGGCCGCGCCGTCCGGGGCCGCGCGCAGGCCCCACCACACCCCGAGCGGGTCCACCACGCACACGCGGCCGCCGCCCGCCATCACCCGCTCAAGCAGGCCCTTGGCGGCGTAGGTCTTGCCCGACCCGGATGTGCCCACAAGGGCCAGGCGCCCGTCCAGGGCGGAGACGGGCAGCACGCCCGCGATCAGGTCCGCATGGGCCGCGTCCTTCCCCGCCTGCCCATTCGCCGAAGGCACCAGGGCGCCCGCCCGGCTGGCAGCCAGCAGGCGGCTGATCGTGGCCTCGCTGACGCCATGGCGCCGGGCCATGGCGGCGGCGGTGCCGCGGCCAGACAGGACCGCCTCGGCGATCTCCACCCGCTGCTCGAACGACAGTTTCGGCGGCCGCCCGCCCACTCGCCGCCGGGTGTCCGGCGTCGCAGGCCGTCCGGCGCCGGGCCGCTGCGGCGCATACTGGCTGTCGTACGCCGCCAGACGGCCCAGGGTCGCCGGCGCTCCCTTGCAGTGCGGTGCAGCGGCTTCGAGCGCCTCGGTCAGACTGTGCAAACCCACCCCGGCTGCGGCGAGGCGCTGCACCCACCGCACCACCTCGGGCAGGGACGCGCCCAAGCTGTCCAGCTGCGCGACGACGACGACGTCGCCCCTATCCAGGCGGGCGAGCAGGCCACGCAGTTCGGGCTGCTGGCCGCCGCCATCCCCATCAGGCCGCTCCTCCACGACCTGAGTGCATCCTGCTTCGGCGAGCGCCAAGTGTCGCGCAGCGCGGTCGGCACCGTCGCTGGGAGCGGCGCGGACATATCCGATCAGCACGGCGCAGCGGCGCCCAACGCCGCCATGCTCGGCCCAAAGGCGCGGCGACGGACGGTAGGGCAGGGGAGGGCGCTCCAGCTGTCCGGCACATCTGAGGCGCCCGTCTCAATGTTCAAAACGATCATGGACGGCATGTGGTGTGCCTTGCATAACAAGTTTGTGCAAGATTTAGGTAGAAGACTTGCAAATTCAATGAAATATCCTTACAAAAAGATATGAAAGACTGCCGGTTCCGCAAGGAACCTGCCCTACCCAGCCCGGTTTTGCAAGCTCGCGTAGGCGAAAATCGTGTCGTCCACTTCGCCCTTTCCCCGCGGTCTGACGGTACAAACGGTCGTTTGTAACGCCTGGACGGGGGAGGGAAGGCGGGGTAGGGTTGGGATTGCAGTCCAGGGTAGGAGCAAGGTCCCATCAGCCAGACGTTCGTCGCCTACTATCGGGTGAGCACCGAGAAGCAGGGCCAGTCCGGCCTCGGACTGGACGCCCAGCGCGCCGCGGTCGAGCAGCACGCCCGTTCTGTGGGTGGGAACGTCGTGGCCGAGTTCCGCGACGTCGAGAGCGGGCGCAAGGCGGACCGCTCGGGCCTCCTTGCCGCGCTGGCCGAGTGCCGCGCGCGGCGGGCGACGTTGCTGATCGCCAAGCTCGACCGGCTGGCGCGCTCGGTGGCGTTCATCGCCAACCTGATGGAAAGCACGGTGCCGTTCGTCGTGGCCGACATGCCCGACGTCAACCGCCTCACCATCCACGTGCTGTCCGCCGTCGCCGAGCACGAGCGCGAGATGATCAGCCAGCGCACCAAGGCGGCGCTCTCCGCGGCGAAGGCGAGGGGCACGAGGCTGGGCAGCCCCCGGCTGCCGCCCGCGGGCACGCTGGCCGCAGCACCAAAGCCGAGCACGCCCGGCGGCGTGGCGCGGGTGGAAGCGGCGCGGGCGCGGGCCATCACGGCATACGGGGCCGTGGTGGAGGCGGCCCGCGCGGCGGGGGCGCGTTCGCTGGGCGACTACGCCCAGGCGCTGCAGGCGGCACATCTGCCGGCGCCCCGCGGCGGGGACCGCTGGTCACGGCCCTCGGTCGCCCGGGTGTTGCGCTACTGCACGCCTGTCAGTGGTTGAGCACCGCCAAGGCCGATGTCCACACGCGACAGGCAGCAATCCACGGTGGGGCTTGTTGCCCCGTTCCGGGGCACGGGAGATTGGGCGATCAACCCAGTTGCCGTGTAGACGCACATGCAATAGCGTGTTGGCGCCCGCACAAGGACCGCCATGCCTCTCAACATCCGCAGCGAACAGGTCAACCAGCTCGCGCAAACGCTGGCAGAGCGCACCTGCATGAGCAAGACCGAGGCCGTGCGGACAGCGCTGGAGAACGAGCTGCGCCGCCTCGACGGGAAGACGCCGCTTCGGGAACGGCTGCGTCCCCTGCGGACCCGGGTGCTGGCCCGGCCCGCGACCGGGCATGAGGCGGACAAGGCCTTCTACGACGAGCTCAGCGGCCAAGGCTGATGTTCGTCGATGCGTCCGCCATCGTGGCGGTGCTAACAGGGGAGCCGGAAGCGGACATGTTGACGGATACCCTGGAGGCTGCGCGCGCTCCGATCACGTCAGCGGTTGCGGTGTTCGAGGCGACGCTGGGCCTGTGCCGCAAGCGGCACGCGAGCGTGGCGGAAGCGCATGCCGATGTTGCGGAGTTCCTGGCCATGGCCGGCGTGCGGACCGTCTCGATCACGGCCAGGGAGGCGGAAGCGGCGCTCGACGCCTTCTCACGCTACGGCAAGGGCCGCGGCCACCCCGCCCAACTCAACATGGGGGACTGCTTCGCCTACGCGGTGGCCAAGACACACCGGACGGCCCTCCTGTTTAAGGGCGACGACTTCAGCAAAACCGACGTCCAATCAGCACATAAGGCAGGGTAGGCTTTGGCAGGATGACGACGTGAGACGATCGAGTTGCCCCGGCAGGGTCGGTTCCGGCATTCCGGGGCAGAACCGGGCAAGGGTCCGGACCCAATCGGCACACTGGGCGGCGTTGCCTCGCATTCGCGAAAACGCCCCGTGATGATCGGCCGTCTGCTCACGCTTGGCTTGGCGCTGCTCGTGGCGCCAGCCCTCGCCTTCGCTCAGGCGTCCGCCTGCCCGCAGCTCTTTGCCGGCGGACAGCCGCCGGCGCTGCTCAATCCCAAGCTGGGACAGCGCACCACGCTGCTGTGCAACGACGCCTATGCCGTGCTCGCATCCGGCGTCACCCGCGGCGCGCTCTGGTCCGCCGAGCATCCGACCGCGGCGAGCCTGAACGCGGCGCATGAGACGCCCCGAGAGGGCCAGTTCCACGCTGAGGATCGGCTGCCGCCAGGCGACCATGCGCGGCTTGAGGACTACCGGCGTTCCGGCTTCGACCGCGGGCACATGATGCCCAGCGGCGACATGCCGGACGCGCAAAGCCAGCAGCAGACCTTCTCGCTCGCCAACATGGTGCCGCAGGTGGCGGAGCTGAATCGCGGCGTGTGGGCCGGCATCGAGATGGCGGTCCGGCACCTGGCGCAGCGCCGCGGCGAGCTGTTCGTCGTGACCGGGCCGGCGTTTCAGGGACAAAGCTTGAAAACGATCGGCCCGAACGGCGTGCTGGTCCCGTCCGCAACGTGGAAGGCAGTCTATGACCCGCGGTCGGGCGGCGCGGGCGCCTACGTGTGCAGCAACGCCGCCGCGCCGCGGTGCGGAACCATGTCCGTCGCGACGCTGGCCGGCACGGTGGGCATCGACCCCTTCCCGGCGCTGCCGGACAGCGCGAAGAGGGCGGCGATGCCGCTGCCGCGCCCCGAGGCAAGCCGCTATGCTCCAGGACGTCAGCGCCCCCAGCGTGAACCGTAGGGCCGATGCGACAGGCTCTGGCCGGGAGAGATGAGCATGACCAGGATGACACCGTTCGCCGACGCCGCCGCCTCGACCTCGATTGGCGAGCTGACCATCGAGAACGGCACGGATCGCATTGCCTTGTATGGATCGATTGACCTCACGCGCGACAAGCAGGGCCTGGCCCATGCGCGCGCTTCGGTGGCGCTGCTGGATCAGGCCATCCAGCTCCGGGAAGCCGACAAGTCACTGCCGGACGCCGTGCCGCCGCCAACCGCCGCAAAGACGGTCGCCAACCCGTTCGGCTAACATGCGGTCCAGCCACTCGGACCCTTGTTGCCCTGCCTCCAAACATGCTCATCCAACGTTGAGCGTGTTTGGAGGACGTGGTGCCGCACCGATTCGTCAGCTATCTCCGGGTCAGCACCGACCGGCAGGGCAGGAGCGGCCTTGGCCTGGAAGCCCAGCGCGCCGCGGTGGCAGCCCACTTGGCCGACGGCGCCTGGACGCTGCTGAATGAGATGGTGGAGATCGAGAGCGGCAAGGCGACGGCCCACCGGCCGCAACTCGCGCGCGATGGCGCTGTGCCGGCTGACCGGCGCCACCTTGTGCGTCGCTAAGCTGGAGCGGCTGAGCCGCAACGCACTAGCCCGAATAATTCATCGGACCGCCCGAAATCGGCCCAGGCCACCAAACACCTGGGCCAGAGATTTTATTGCAAAAAACTTCGTCAAATAGCCCATTCGCATAGTTGTGAACGATATCAATGGCTTGGCTTTGATCGCGCATTTCTCATGAATAATGGCGGCTAGTACCTCTGCACAGTGGTTTTGACCGGTTGAGGCCAAGTGAGCCATGAGATCATTGGTCTGATCCCAAGCTTGATCTTCTTGAGTTATCCTTGCCGCATCCTCGTCCCGAGCACCGTTCTGCCTGGAAACAGCCTTTGCCAGACCTAACCGCCTCGGGCGCCAACCGGTCAAAACCACTGTGCAGAGGTACTAGCGTCCCGATCCACCACCGATGAAGCAAGGAGAGCGGGCCGTGTCCGAGGTCATGAGCTTTGAACTCAGGGGTGCAGTGGCGCTGCTGACGCTGAACCGCCCCGAGAAGCTGAACGCACTCAGCAACGAGCTGCTGGAGGCCATCATGGGCGCGCTGGACCGGATCGAGCTGGACCTTGCCGTGCGCGCCGTCGTCGTCACAGGCGCCGGGCGTGCCTTCAGCGCCGGCGCCGACATCGCCGCCTTTCAGTATCACATGCAGGCGGGTCCAGCCGAGGCGGTCGCGCACTTCATGCGGCCGGGTCACCGCATGACCCGGCGTGTCGAGAGCTTTCCCAAGCCGGTGATCGCCGCCGTGAACGGCCTCGCGTTCGGCGGCGGGTGCGAGCTGGTGGAGTCCACGCACATCGCGCTCGCGGCGGACACGGCGGCCTTCTCCAAAGCCGAGGTCAACATCGGCATCATCCCGACCTTCGGCGGCACCCAGCGCCTGCCGCGCAACGTCGGGCGGAAGGCCGCGCTGGAGCTGATCCTGTCTGGACGAACCTTCGACGCCGCCGAGGCCGCCCGGCTTGGCTTGGTCAACCGGGTCGTGCCCGCGGCCGACCTGCTCGACGCTGCCTTCGCCCTCGCGTCGGAGCTGGCGACGAAGCCACCCCTGACACTCGCCGCGGCACTGTCAGCCGTACATCGTGGCATGGATGCAGCGATCGACGACGGACTGGCGATTGAGGAAGCGGCGTTCGCTCGCATCGTCCCGACCCACGATGCCCAGGAAGGCGTGGCGGCTTTCCTGGAAAAACGCTCGCCAGTCTTCCTTGGTTGGTAGCCCGGGAGTTCGGTGTGTGCCCGCTGCCGGGACGGGTGTATGGAATCTATTTCTGGGGACACTGTTGAGGAAATAGAGCCAGAACGTCACCTTTGGTAGAACGTTGATACCTGATTTCCTCGCCATGATGGTGCGCGCCCTGCGCGCGGTTGATCTGCTACGGAAATAGAGCCAGAACGTCACCTTTGGTAGAACGCTGATACCTGATTTCCTCGCCATGATGGTGCACGCCCCGCGCGCGGTTGATCTGCTGCGGAAATAGAGCTAGAACGTCACCTTTGGTTGAACGCTGATACCTGATTTCCTCGCCATGATGGTGCGCGCCCTGCGCGCGGTTGATCTGGTGGCGAATTCACCGGCTCGGCCAGCGCCGGGCAATGGGGGGGCCGCCAAGGAGTCAGGATCGGACGCAGAAGCAAGCTTATCGGCCTTCAATGCCCATGAACAAAATGCCAACGCTGAATTCGCCACCAGTGTCTCTGGGTTTAGAGTTCATACAGCAGGACGCCTTTCAGCCCATGCAGTCCAAGTACAGGATTGGGACATGGACACGGCCGCCATTGACCCGGTGTTCAGACGCGCTCCAACCGTTGGTGCGGCTGAGCCGGTAGTTCGACCCGAATGCTGTCTCCGGGCCTAACCTCCCCGCCGACCAAGACCACGCCCATGATGCCCGCCTTGCGAACGAGGTTGCCCGCCGCGTCGCGATCCAGCACCGCTTCCAACAGCCCGGCCTGGTAGTCGTCGAGCTGCTTGCAGGGGTTCCGTAGCCCCGTAACCTCCACGACGGCCTCGGCACCCAGCCGCAGCCGGGTGCCGCGCGGCAGGCCCAGCAGGTCGAGGCCGCGGGTCGTGACGTTCTCGCCCATTACGCCAGGCGCGACCCGGAAACCCTTGGCCACCAACTCGTCGTGCAACTCGGCATGAATGAGATGGACTTGGCGCAAGTTGGGCTGCGTCGGGTCCTGCCGCACGCGCGAGCGGTGCTTCACGGTGACACCCAGGTGCGCGTCGCCAACAACGCCCAGTCCGGTCAGCAGGCGTATGCTGTCCTGCGCCGGCTTGCTGAAGCCGTGGACAGGACTGCTGCTCACTGCCGTCACGGCACTAGTGGACTCGTTCTGCTCCATGTGCCCCACCTTCCTGCGTCACCGCCCAAAGACCTAGCCAAGGGCCAATGCCAGAAAGGTCCATACCTCTAGCATCCATTAAGGTCTAGACCTCTTGTACGGTCCAGGCCAGAATGGCAGCCGGGAGGACGTGCATGAGACGGAACCACAACGTGCGGCCCGGGCGAGTGCCTGCTGATGGATCTGCGGCTGCTCCGCCGCTTTGGCGCCGGATCGAGGATGCCATCCGGGGTGCCATCATCGAAGGTCGGCACCCGCCCGGGTCGCAGTTGCCTCCTGACCGCCAGATCGCGGCTGAGCATGGTGCGAGCCGTGTCACGGCCCGGCGTGCCCTGGCGGCGCTGGAACAGGACGGGCTGCTTCGCATCGAGCACGGCAACGGCACCTTCGTCAGCGAGGATGCCCTGGTGCGATACCGCCTGGATGGGAGCCGCGTGCGCTTTGACGGTAGCCTTGAGGCCCTGGGCGACGTCGGGCAGCTCCACCGGCGCCTGCTTGACGTGTGGGAAACCCCGGCCAACCGCGACATGGCGGCGCGGCTCGGGCTTAAGCCCGGCGCTCCGGTGCTGGCAATGCAGCTCGCCGCCTATGCCGATGAGCGTCCGATCTCGGTCGGCGTGCGGCACTGCGACGGCGAGCGGTTCCGCAGCCTGGCCGAAGCATTCGACCACGAAGGCTCGTTGACCCGTGCCCTGCGTGGCTACGGGGTAGCAGACTACCGCCGCGCCTCGACGGAGGTCACGGCGCGGATGCCGACCGCATCCGAGGCGAGGTTGCTATCGCAGCCCAGAGTTAGCCCGGTTCTGGCCTACACGGCTCTCGACGTGGACTGCGTGTCCGGGTTGGTCATCTCGTTCCAGGTTGGGTGCTTCGCCGCCGGCCGTGTTGCAATCTTTGTCGGTGACGGTCGTTCATAGGCCCGCCTAATTACCCAATGTTCCACGTCATCTATCGGACGGATACTGTTGGCGAAATCGCCGGACTGCCCAGCTGCATAAACTAATGCGGGAAGTCTGGTTGACCTTATGGCGTAAAATCGGACAATTCTAATAAAATATTCTTAATTTTCTAAACTATAACGCACATAGTACGGACTGTTTTTGCGCTTATCTGATTTCGCCAACAGTATCCGGACGTTTGACGAAGTGGTACAGGTCGTTACTCTCGCAGGTGGTCCACGAGCCGCCGGGCGTGCAAGGCCAGGGTGGCGAGGCCGCGCACGCAGATGTGCAGCTCTCGCACAGCCCATTCGTCGGCCAGAGGCACAGCCTTGATTGCGAGTGTCCGGCCTGTCACCCGTGCCGTCGTTTCCGGCACGATACCCACGCCGACGCCCGCCTCCACCATCCGGCATACTGCGTCGAAGCTGCGGAGCCGCACGCGCAGCTTCGGGCGCCGTCCAATCCGCGCCGCACGCTCCGCCAGGAAGCGTTGCAGCGCGCTTGCCTGGTCCAACCCCACCAAGTCATGGTCCAGCACGTCGGCAAAGGCGATCCCGTCATGCCCGGCCAAGGGATGGCCGCTCGGCACCACCAGCACGAAACGGTCGGTGCGGAACGGGTAGGTTTGCAGGCTGCCCGCGTCCGCGGTCGCGGCCACGATGCCCAGCTCTGCCACGCCCTCAGCCACCAAGCCCACGATCTCATCGGACAGCCGCTCTTGCAGGTCCACCGTGACCTGCGGGTGCGCCGCCAGGAACCGCCCCAGCGCTTCGGGCAGGAACTCGGTCAGGGCGTTCGTATTCGACAGCACCCGTACGTGTCCGGCCGATCCGCCGCCAGCATAGGCGTCCAGCTCCTCGCGCATCCGCTCGGCCCGCGCCAGTAGCGCCCGCGCGTGTGCAAGCAGGGCATGGCCGGCTGGCGTGGGCGTGACGCCGCCGCGGCTGCGCTCGAACAGCCTAGCCCCAATAGTGGCCTCCATGTTTCGAACCCGCGTGCTGGCGGCGGCAAGCGCCAGGTTGGCCCGCTTGGAACCGGCCGTGATGCTGCCGGCCTCGGCAACGTGGCGGAACAGGCTGAGGTCGTCGAGGTCGAGGCGCACACAACCTTCGTGCCGCGCGAAGGGTGGCTTGCACAAGGGCGCATTCTCGCCCGTGCCGCCGCCTGTCACCTTCGTTTTCGACAACACCGGGCGGAGAAACGCGATGGATGGTTTGCTGCTGCCTGCCGCGCTGTCGGCAGGGACTGTCGCGCTGTGGGCCACGGCGCGGC